>OQWI01000108.1_pt1 | contig 40100 bp, 36 predicted proteins | sample 1691551 | NCBI WGS metagenome assembly OQWI01 (sample SAMN03418259, study PRJEB22391) | human gut metagenome | biome: human-gut; feature: organic feature; material: feces | host: Homo sapiens | place: Tanzania | collected 2013-01
TTCTTCAATGCAGGCTGAAATCATCGCTTAGATTAAAAACTCGAATTTAGGGCTAAATTTATATTTCAGACCTTTCTAATTTGCAAAAAGCGGTTTATAATCTATTTTGAGTGTCAAATCAGCTTATATCATAGGAGCTTTTATGAAAAAACTGATTTTTTCTCTTTTGGCGGCTGCGGCTTTGTTTGTTTCGTTTGCTTTTGGAAAATCTGCAAAAAATGAAGAGATAGAAGAGCCTGAAAAAACTTCAAATCTTATAAAAAATGGAGATTTCAGCAAAGGCAAAAAATTTTGGGATATGTTCCTTTCAAATGGAAGCGCGGATCAGCTTGTAACTGAAAACGGAGAAATGGAGATCCGCATAAAAAATCCAGGACCTTACGAATATGCAATTCAGCCGTATTTCGACGGATTTTCTTTGTACAAGGGCGGCGTTTACAAATATTCTTTTGACGTTCATTCTTCTATAGAAAGAACTTTTGAATGGCGGCTTCAGGTGAACGGAAGAGATTACCACGCTTATGTTGGCGGCTGTGATTCCGTGGGAAAAGAAACCAAGCATATTGAAACTACATTTACAATGCTCGAGCCTACAGATTTTTCTCCGCGGCTTGTTTTGAACGTTGGAATGGGAAAAGGCTGCCCGGAAGACATGAAAGGACATTCGATTTTCTTTGACAACTTTGACCTTGAGCTTGTTGACGCTTCTGGAATTACTGAAATTGTTACTTCAACAACGACTTCAAATGTCAACTTGAATCAGCTTGGATATTTGCCTTCCGCAAAAAAAACTGCCGTTGTCCGTTCAAAGAAAAGTGCGAAAATTTCTGGAACTTTTGATGTTATAGATACAAAAACTGAAGCTGTTGTTTTTTCCGGCAAACTGAAAAATGCAAGGTTCAACGAGGCTTCTGGAGAGCAGACTGCGATTGCTGATTTTACAAAACTTTCCGCGGAAGGAACTTATAAAATCAAGGCTGGAAAATACGGCGAGTCGTTTGAGTTTAAAATTGCAAATAATATTTACGACGGAATTTTAAAAAGCGCGGTAAGATTTTTCTACTTGCAAAGATGCGGAACAAAAGTTCAGGATGCGGATTTTGGACATCCTGAATGCCACACAGCGCGCGCAGTTGTTTATGGAAATGTTGAAACTTCCTATGATGTAACTGGAGGCTGGCACGATGCCGGCGACTACGGACGCTATGTTGTTCCTGCCGCAAAGGCTGCCTGCGACCTGATGCTTGCCTATGAGCACAACAAAAATGCGTTTGCTTCTGAAAATATTCTTGATGAAATAAAATACGAGCTTGACTGGATGCTTAAAATGCAAATTCCAGAAACCGGGGCTGTGTTCCATAAAGTTTCTTGCAGAGAATTTCCTGGAGAAGTTATGCCGCAGGACGAAAAAGACAGGCTCGTTTTGTGTCCTGTTTCAACTGCCGCTACTGCTGATTTTGCCGCTGCAATGGCAATGGCTTCAAGAATTTTCAAAGAATATGAGGAAAGCGCAAAATATTCCGACGCCGCAAAAAAGGCATGGGGCTATCTTGAAAAAACTCCTTTTGACGGAAAAGGTTTTACAAATCCGATTTTGTTTACAACCGGAGCTTACAATGATTCGCAGGATGCTGATGAAAGATTTTGGGCGCTTGCAGAGCTTTATAAAACTTTTGGGGACGAAAAATATCTTGAGCTTTTAAAAGTTTATGATCCGTTTGAAATCGGACAGGATCTTGGCTGGCAGCAGGTTGGGCTTTACGGACTTTTTGAATATCTTTCAAGTGATGCTCCAAAAGATTCATTTTATCAGAAAGTACAAAAGGCGTTTCTTTCAAAGACTAATGAAAAACTCAAGAATGTTGCCGCGGATTCTTACGATGTTTCACTTTCAATGTATGAATATGTCTGGGGAAGTAATATGGGAGCCGCAAACAACGGAATGCTTTTCTTGCTGGCGGACAGAATTTTACCAAACAAAAAATACAAGGAAGCCGCAAAATGCCAGATTGACTATCTGCTTGGAAAAAACACAACTTCGTACTGCTTTGTGACTGGTTTTGGAACATTTTCACCGATTCTTCCGCATCACCGGCCTTCGCAAGTTGCAAAAAAGCCTATGCCGGGAATGCTTGTAGGCGGACCTGACTCAAAGCTTGAAGACCCTTTTGCGCGTGCAAATCTTTCTGACGCTCCTTATTCTGCCTGTTACATAGACAGTGTGCAGAGCTATTCTTGTAATGAAGTTACAATTTACTGGAATTCTCCGCTTGTGTATTTGATTTCGGGCTGTATGGAGTAAAAGAACTTAAAAAACTGTCGTGTTAAATGCGCGGCAGTTTATCGTGAAAAAGATGCTGCTATGAAAAAGTTCTTAAAAAAGATTTATATAGTTCTTCTCGCAGTTTCGTTTTTGGCTGCAACAGTTGGATTTTTTGTTTTTGCCACAACAAAAGAACATATTACCGAAAATGATATTTCTCCAGATGTTCAGTTTTCAATAGGAAAACGACAGCTAAAGGGAGATGTCTGGACAATTTATGTTCCTCATATTGCTTCTGATAATCCAGAAAAAGGCAACCTTACAGGCAGAATCTACACCGGAGTTGTTAAAAATCTTAACAAGCACACGATAAAAAATTGGAATGTGGAAATAAACATTACGCAGCATTGCTATTTGAATAATGCTTGGAACGGATTTGTTGAAATTTATAAAAGCCGGGCGGAAAAAAAACCGTCTCAGCCTTTAATAGACTTAAAAAAAGCAAAGGAGTCTGACTTTTCAGTTAAGACAATAAAAAATCTGAACAACATTCTTATTCCGCTTAATCCTGGCAGCAGGATTGTTTTTTATCCCAGCATAGAAAAATATATTCCGGGTAGACTTCTGGACGTGAACAGCATTTCCATGGGCTTTATTTTCTATACTGAAGATGGAAATGAGCTTATGAAATTCAAATCTTGGAAAGTAAACTACGAATTTGAAAACGGATTATTTTATCGTCCATTTTTCTATATTTTTTTGCTTTTCTACATAATGTGGTTTTGTCTCGTAATTTCTGGAATCAGACTTCATGCTATAAGGCTTGCAAAAGAAAGAGACCGTGAGCATGACAGATTTATGCTTGAGCAGGTAATAAAGGCATTTACAAAATTTATCGATGCCAAGGATATTTACACAGGCGGACATTCAGAGCGCGTTGCAAAATACTCATATATGCTTGCAAAGGAAATGGGCAAGTCTAGAGATGAATGCCTTAACGCCTATTACTGCGGGCTTTTCCATGATTGCGGAAAAATTGGTATTCCTGACGAAATTATAAGAAAGCCAGAAAAACTTACTGATGACGAATACAAGATTATGCAGAGCCACACAACAACTGGCTATAATCTTCTAAAGGAACTTACATTGATTCCTGATGCTTGCCTTGCCGCTCTTTATCACCATGAGCGGATTGACGGCACAGGCTACCCGAAAGGTCTTAAGGGAGAAGAAATCCCGGAAATTGTGCGCATTATTTCTGTTGCTGACGTTTTTGACTGCATGAGTCAAGACCGTTGCTATAGAAAGGCTTTTTCGCTGGAAAAAATCATAGAGGACTTTAAAATGAACAGCGGCAAGCAATTTGATCCTGAAGTTGTAAAAGCGTTCCTAAGCCTTGCAGAGAAAGGTGCGTTCAAGGTCTGAATCCGTTCAGTGCAGCTGTAAGGTTGTTGTAAAAAAAAGTGTGAAACATTAAAATATTTTTTTGAAAAATTTTCGCAAAAACAAATCAACGCGGACTCATGCCGCGGCAAAAAGGAATATCTTATGGAAAATTCTAAACGAACTGTAACTTGCGGCGAGCTTACTAAGGCTGACGTTGGCAAGAAAGTTGTATTGAACGGTTGGGTCAGCCGAACGCGCGACCTTGGCGGACTTATTTTTATCCGTTTGCGCGACCGCTATGGAATTACTCAGGTAATGGTTGGCGACAATGCTTCGGACGAAGTTAAAAAAATCGCTGCTTCCTTAAAGTCGGAATATTGTATCGCTGTTGAAGGCGTTGTTGCCGCACGTGCTGAAAAAGACGTGAACAAGGACATGGCGACCGGCGAGATTGAAGTTGAAGCTTGCGACATAGAAATCTTTACAACGTCGCAGGAATTGCCTTTTAGCATTGAAGAAGTTCGCCAGAAGGATGGAACTCTTGTTGTTGCGAACGAGGATTTGCGCCTTAAATACCGCTATCTTGATTTGCGCCGCGAACCTATGCAGCACAACATCATCTTGCGTTCGGCTGTAACTTTTGCCACACGCGAGTTTTTGACTTCCAAGGGTTTTTTGGAAATCGAAACTCCTACTTTTATTAAATCAACTCCGGAAGGCGCGCGCGACTACCTTGTTCCGAGCCGTGTTCATCCGGGAAAATTCTATTCTTTGCCTCAGTCGCCGCAGCTTTACAAGCAGCTTCTGATGGTTTCGGGATTTGACAAGTATTTCCAGATTGCGCGCTGTTACCGCGATGAGGATGCCCGCGGAGACCGCCAGCCGGAATTTACCCAGATTGATATGGAAATGAGCTTCACAAACCGCGAGGAAGTTCTGGAAACAACAGAAGAGCTTATGCGCCACATTTTCAAGAAAACCCTGAACTACGAGCTTCCTGTTCATTTTGACAGAATCAGCTGGGACGACGCTTTTGACCTTTACGGAAGCGACAAGCCGGACTTGCGCTTTGACATGAAGATGCAGGATGCGGCTTTTATGGCTGACCTGAGCGACTTTAACGCATTCAAGGCTGGAGGTGCAAACGCAGACAAGAACATCGAGCGCCACAAGAGAAGCGGACTTAAAGCCCTTGTTGTAAAGAACGCCGCGGACAAATATTCAAGAAAGCACATTGAAGCGCTTGAAGCCGTTGCAAAAATCAACCACGCTAAAGGCCTTGCCTGGATGAAGGTTGACGCGGAAGGAAAATTTGAAGGCGGAATCTCAAAGTTCTTCGCCGGAAAAGAAGCGGAAATCTGCTCAAGGCTCGGAGCGGAAAAGAACGACCTTCTTTTGTTTGTAAGCGACGAAAAATGGCAGACAGCGTGCGTTGCGCTCGGAGCGGTCCGCAAGCAGCTTGGAAAAGACCTGAACCTTTACAACCCGAAAGATGAATTCCACTTCGCATGGATTATCGACTTCCCGTACTTTGCATGGAACGAGGAAGAAAACCACTGGGAAACAGAGCACCACATGTTCACACTTCCGCAGAAAAAATACTGGGACACTTTGGAAAGCGACCCTGGTTCTGTAAAAGGCGACCTTTACGACCTTGTCCTGAACGGCTACGAGCTTGCCTCAGGCTCAATGCGTATCAACGACCCGGTGCTGCAGGAACGCATCTTTGAAATCGTAGGCTACAGTCGCGAGCGCGCAGAAAAAGCGTTCGGATTCTTGGTACAGGCATTCAAGTTCGGAGCGCCGCCGCACGGAGGAATCGCACCAGGGCTTGACCGCCTTATAATGCTCATGTGCCACGAGGAAAGCATCCACGAAGTAATCGCCTTTCCGAAGAACAACCTTGCAATGTCGCCGATGGACGAATGCCCAAGCGCGGTTGACCAAAGCCAATTGGATGATTTGCATCTAAAGTGTACAGAAGTTGAGAAATAAAACAATTAATTAAAAAGTGTAAGAGGCGGCTTTGGGGGGTCGCCTTTTTTTATTCCCTCTTATTTTCACCTTTAAGATTTTGCAGCTTACATTCTTGTTTTTGCAAGTCGCTTAAAATCATCTTTTCTATTTTTTTGTCAGCCTGTAAATTTCTGCTAAAAAGCTGGAGGTTGAAAATGATTTTAGAGGCTGTGCTTTTGGGGCTTTCAACAGGAACTTACTGCGCAATGTACTGCGGTCCTGTGCTGATTCCGTTTTTATTCGGAACAGAAAAAATTTCTTGCAGGCGGAATGCGGGATTGATTGGATTATTTTTGGCTTCAAGGCTTGCGATGTATTTTGTTCTTGGAGTTGCTTTAAGCGTGGCAGGTCTTCTTGCAAGTGAATTTTTTGATCCGTATTTTGCAAGGCGTCTTTCTGTATGCGCTTATATTTTTTGTGGAGCGAGTTTGCTTTTAAATTCATTCGGCGCAAAATTTCCCTGGGAAAAAGATGGCTGCAAATGCGCTGGCTTAAAAAAACTAGGAAATGATTTTTTGACTGCGGTTTTTGCGGGGCTTGCTGTGGGACTTCATATTTGCGCTCCTTTGTGGACTGCTATTGCTCGTTCTGTCTTTTTGCCCGGCATGAAAGGAATTTTTTATCTTGTTTTCTTTTACGTTGGAACTCTTCCGTTTTTTCTTCCGCTTTTTGGAATTCCGCTTGTCCAAAAAATGTTTCCTGTGCTGAAAAGAATTTCACGTATTGCGCAACTTTTAATCGGATTTTATTTCCTTATTTTTGAAGGCTTGATAAAACTGTTTTTTTAATAGAGGGAAAGATGATTGTTTCAGTTATTCTTTGCGGCTTGATGTCGATTGTCATTTTGTTTTTTGTAATTGCCAACAACGGATTTTCCGCAGTATCTATTTTTTATGGTTTGTTCCTTATGTTTATTTACGGCGGAATGACTTTTTCAGAAAACAAAAAGAAAGGAAGCGGAACCATATACCGCAGAATTTTTTTGACAACTTATGCTGTGTTTTTTTGCATTGGATTTATTGCGAATCTTTTTGCAGAAAGGGGAAGCATGGCAATTACCAACGAGGCTCTTGCAACTTGCGAGCTTCCGTTTTGCCATATTGTAATTCCGCAGGGACTTTTGTCTTATCTTGCAACGCAAACTGTGATTTTTCCTGCAAGAGTTTCAGGGCATTTTGCTTCAATTGCGAGTATGCTTGGTATATGGCTTGTGTTCACTCTTGTTCTTGGGCGCGGCTGGTGTGCCTGGGTTTGTTTTTACGGTGGCTGGGATGAAGGTTTTTCGCACATTGCAAAAAAAAGGCGGCTTAATCTTTTGGCTCATAACAAGGAAATCCGAGAGTTTCAGTTTGGATTTTTGTTCTTTTTGGTTCTTGCCTGTTTTGGAACTATGTCGGCTCTTTATTGCGACTGGTTCTGCCCGTATAAAATTGTGACGGAATTTTCTCCTATGACGACAATTCCTGGACTTATTGCGGGAATTATTTTTATAGGGCTTTTCTTGGGGCTTGTAGTTGTGCTTCCGATTTTGACTAAGCGCAGGACACAGTGCAGTATGCTTTGTCCATTTGGTGCATTTGCTTCTTTGACTGACAAACTAAGTCCATTCAAAATGCGCATTGACACTGAAAAATGCAAAGGCTGCATGAAATGTGCGCAGGCTTGTCTGTTTGGAGCAATCGATGTTGCAACAATTCAGCAGAAAAAAAATTCGCCGGAAATTACTTGTGCAAAATGCGGAGAATGCGTTGCGGTTTGTCCTGAAAAAGCAATTTCTTATCAGTTTAGATTTAATAAGGGATGCTGTGCGCCTGTGCCAAAAACGAAGCTTGCAAAAGGAATTCAAAAATTCTTTGCGCCAGAAAATCTGTTCAAGTTTGCGGCTTTTACGTTCGGGGTGATTATGTCTTCGGCTTTTACAATTAATTCAATTGAACTGATTTTGAAATTTTTTGCACATTAAACATCAGTTTATTAAATTGGAGATTTATATGAAAAAAATTGTTTATTACTTTATGATTTTTTTGTGCGGCTTTACGTGTCTTGCTGGTATTTCGCTGTTTTTTATAAATGAAGATACTGTTCAAAATTTTATGGTAAAATCGCTTAAGCTAAAAACTTCTCCTTGGCTTAACGGCGGAAAAATTGCTGCGGATTTCTTTGACGAATCTTGTGATGACAACGGAAGCGGAAAATTAAATTATCCGCATTATGAGCAGTTTGAAAAAGGTTCTCTTGACTTGATTCGCTACACTGTGCATAAGCCTGTTTACGAAGCGGTCTGGCAACAGAACCCGGAATACTGGCAGCTTGATCTTGAGTTTTAATGCGGAATTCCTGATGTCCGCAATATTATGGTTTACATTGGCGCGGAAAATATAAACGGCGGTTCAACAGAGCCTTTGTTTGCGGATGCCGAAAATGTAAAGTTTGATATTTTTCATCCGTGGAATTTTGCAGTTTGGGTAAACAAGAAAAATGGAACTGTCTACAATTCAAGTCGGACTTTAATTTGCGAAACCGAAAATTATTTTAGAAATAACGGAAAAGAAATTTTTGTGAGAATTCCGCTTGCAAAAAAAGAACTTCAGAAATTCTACACTTCAAAAGTCACGTGGCACTATGTTGTTGCTGGAGGATTTTCTGAATGGGACAAAGGCGGATTTTTGCCTTCAGATTCAGATGAAAAAATTTACGATTTGCTCGACGGATGTTCTGCGCAAGTTCCGCAGAGCCAGCAGCTTTCTTCGCACACTCTTTTTCCAGTTGAAGTAAAAATGAAAGATGAAGTTTCTTCGCAGAATTTAGATTTTGAAAACGCAGTTAAGAAACGCTACAATGAATTTCAAAAGCAAAAAATAATTCCGCTTGATAAAGCACAAAAAGAACCTGTTTCATTTTCAGAAAAGATTGAATATGCAGTTTGCGTTTTTGAACAGGGAGAATATAAAAAGGCCGAAAAACTTTTTTCAGAACTTGTGGCTGAACAGGAAAATTCTGCGCTTGCAAATGCGTACTATGGTTCGTGCCTTGCAATCCGCGGCGGAAATTCAAATGTGTTTGCGGCAATGAAATTTGTAAAGCAGGCGTTTGTTTGTTTGGACAAAGCCGTTTTTCTTTGCGCAGGAAGCGAGGACGAAATGGAAGTTCTTTTGAACCGTGCCAATGTCGCTTCTTCAGTTCCAGAAAGTGTATTTAAAAAATCCGCGGTAGCTGGAGCTGACTTTGAGCGTATTGCAGAGCTTTATAAATCTTGCGCGAATTTTGACAAAGATTCAGATGAAAAGAAAACAACGCTTGCATATTATTATGTTTGCGCGGCGGAAAATTTCAGAAAGGCAGGACGTGAAACAGATGCCAAGCGAAATGCCTGGTATGCAGAAAAGATTTTTCAAAAGAAGTAGAATATAGAAAATGAAAATTACAATTTTAGACAAAGATTCAGGAAGCGAGGACGAAATAATTGTAAAGTGCTCAAACCTTAGTCCAGACATAATCCGGCTTTTGAATTCTTTTAAAGGCGGAAAAGACAAGCTTGCGGTTTTTAAAGATTCGCAGATTGTCGTCATTGAGCCAAAGGAAATTTTTTATTTTGAATCCGTGGACAACAATGTTTTTGCGTACACAAAAGAAAATGTCTACGAGTCAAAGAGTAAGCTTTATCAGCTGGAAGAAGAGCTTCTTTCCAAGGATTTTATCAGAGTGAACAAAGCTGTGGTTTTGAATATAAATAAAATTGCCAAGCTTGTTCCTGCGTTTGGCGGAAGATTTGAAGCTGTCTTAAAAAACGGCTACAAAGTTATAATTTCAAGAATGTATGTTCCACTGCTAAAAGAAAAGCTTGGAATGTAAACGGAGGCTAGAAATGAATTCAGTTGCAAGAATCGTAAGCATGTTTTGTGTTATTTCAACAGGAATTTTTCTCTGTTCTGGAATTTACTGCTATGTTTGCTGGGGCGCGGATATTGAGCTGCATTTGTCCTACATCTTTGGAGTTTTTCTGATTGCTTTTATTTCTTCCATTTTATATATTCCGCTTTTGAAGGAAGATGAATTTTCAAAAGGAAAACTTATTGCTCTGAGGATTTTATATTTCTTGATTATAAATTTTCTAGTTCTGGCTGTCGGCTATAAACTTGACTGGTTCAGCTTTGGAAGCATTAAAATGCTTGCGGGAATGGAACTAACTTTTGTTGTGGTTTTCTTTATTGTAATGCTTGTTGAATATTTAAAAGGTCTGCAGGAAGCAAAAAAAATGAACCTGCAGATTGCGGGCCGCCAAAAGGAATAGATGGGATTTTAAATATTTTACTTGCTGCTGTTTAGGTTTTTCTTTATGCACTCATGCACGGCAGTTTCAATAGAATCCCTTAGAGATTCTTCAAGATTGTAATAGAAAACTTTTTTATTTATAGTTGAAACAGGCTCTTCTTTTTCTGTTTCAAACAAAGCTGTGTATGGAATCGATAGAGATTTTGCAAGAAGCTCTATTGTTTCCATGCTCGCGCCTCTTTTTCCACGTTCAATGTTTGCTAAAAAAGTCTGAGAAACGTCTATTTTTTCTGCAAGCTCCTCTTGTGTCAGTTTTAAAAGCTTCCTGTATTTCTGCACATTTTTTCCAAACACACTTTTTATTTCCTGCATATAATATCAAAATATTACTCAAAGAAATAATTTGACAGTATCTTTAGGATATAATAAAATATATCTTACAGAAATAAAATTTTCTAGGAGATTTTTATGAAGAAATTTGGAAAAATATTTGCAGTTTTAGTTTCAGGATTTGCTATGTTTTTTGTAGGATGCGCAAGCAATGAAACTGATGATGTAAAAGCACGCAAGGCTGCTCTTGCCGCTCTTGAACCTGTAAAAACTATTCCCGCAAAACGTCCTGACTGGATTGATGTTGTTCCTATTACAAAAAAGGAACTTGCATTTACAGGAATCAGTAATAATTTTGCTACTGATGTTGAGGCACGAAATGACGCTATGAAAAATGGTCGAAATCAGCTTGTAAGTTATTACGGAACTATGGTTTCAGATAAAAGCCGCGAACTTTCTGCAACTTATGGAATTTCAAGCGATATTCTTGATCCGCAGAAAGCTGGACAGGAGCTTAGAGAATATCTTGCTGAAGGCGTTGCAAAAAATCTTCCAGGAAAAGAATTCTACACTGAAATGTATTTGAACGAAAACAACAAACCTTACTACAGAGTTTATGTTCTTATGACGATTTCAAAAGAAGATGCTGACCGCGCCATGAAAGAGTTCAACCAAAACAAGGCTAATGAATATCAGAAAAAAGCAGAAGCGGAAAAAGATGCTGAAAAACGCAAGCAGTTTGAAAAAGTCCGCGATATATTTGGCGGAGACTTGCAGTCATCTTTAGTTGACTAGAAAAATTAATGGCTGGCTTGTTTAGATTTTTTTAGCAAGTCAGCTTTTTTTGTTTATGGTTTATCCAAGATGTATTTTCATTTTTGGAAAGGTGTTCTATGAAACGTGTCTGCATAGGAATTTCTTTTGGTTTTCTGATTTGCTCTTTTTTATTATTCGGTTGTGCTTCATCAAAAGCTAGTAAAGATTCTGATTTTAATGAAAAAAAATATTCCAGAGAATTTGTAAAAAGCTGGCCGGATGAAAGGCCTGCTTGGATTGACTCAATTCCAGAAAGTGAAGAAGAATTGTATTTTGCAGGAGTTTCAAGAAAAGCCGCAGATGTTCAGGAAGCCCGCAATAATGCCATGACAGACGCGCGCCGGCAAATCGTTTCTTATTACGGAGTTGTAATCCGCGATTCTGGAATTGAACGCAAAACTGTGCAAGGACTTTCAACTGATATTCTTGATCCATACATTGAAGAAGAAAAAATAATCCAGTCGTTTGCTGAACGTTATGTTTCTCAAGTTGCCGCAGACAAATTTTATACAGAGCAGTTTATTGTTTTAGAAAATGGAGCTAAGAAAGATGATTTTACATGTTATGTTTTGTGTCAGATTCCAAAATCAAAAGTTCAAAAAGAAATTGATGAATTTGCGAAAAATGTTTCAGAACGTTATGTGTCTCTTCTTCCTGAAAAATCATCGTTGCCATTTTCTTCTGTAACTTCTGCGGTTACGGCATATAAATCTGTTCTTTCTGCGCTTGAAGAAAATCCAATTCACCGTTCTGTGTCTTATATAGAAACTTCGTATGGAAAAGCCGGACTTTATGAATATACACAAATTCAAATTCAACGTCTTTTGAAAAATTGTTCTCTTAAATTTTTGAATGACAATTCTACTAATCAAATTAAAATTGAAAAAGGAGAAAGTTTTTCTGCAAAAGTAAAAATAACTTCTCCTAACTATAAAAATTCCGGAAGCCTTGATTGCAATATAAAGCTGTTTTCAGCAGGAAATTTGATTGCAGAAATTCCCTATAAAAGTTCCGATGAAGGCATTGTAAATATTTCACTTAGCACAAAAAAACTTCCGCTTGGCTTATATACGCTTTCCGCTGAGCTTGCTTCTGATGAAACTCAAAATGCGCGCGATTCAGTTTTATTTACAGTTGCACCAATTCAGGCTTCTCTTGCGCTTGATTCTGATACAGAAATGATTTGTGATTCAAAAATTTTTGTTGAAAAAATTCAGCGGCTTTTAGACTCTTCTGAAATTCCAATAAAAATTTCAGAAGAAAAATCAAGCGATAAAAAGTTCAATTTTACAATTCATCTTTCATCAGAAATTTTTGGCTCGCAGGATGAAATAAAAAAATTCAAAATCACTTCCGCTTATATCACATTTGAAAAAAATGGAGAACTTGTTTTTCAGTCGGATTCAAAAACTGCATGGGGAAAACTTAACAGGGATTTAAACAAGTCTGCAAAAAGCGCGGCGGAAAATATTGCTTCTGCATTCGAAACGGATTCTGATTTTGCGCAAAAAATTCAAGATGCAATAGGAAAATAAAAAACATTTTAAAATTCTTGAAAGGAGATTTGCATGAAAAAAACTTTTTTACTTTTTGTTTGTGCTTTTATTTTGCCTTTGGTTTATTCCGCAGATTTTTCATCTTCACTTGAAAAATCTCTTATAAAAATTCTTCCTAAAAACAAAGGTCCTGTAATTGTGGGGACTTTGACTTATGGAGAAACAGAAAGCGCAACCGAGTTTACGCCTTATCTTCGTCAGAAAATTGAAACTGTGCTTTCAGAAAATGGATATGATATTTTCAGCTTGAATGCGGACAGGCAGGCGGAACTTTTTATTGCGGGACTGAATGAAAGCGGTGTTTATAAAAATCTTGGCGATGAATGGAATGACAAGGAACTTCCGCTTGGAACTGTAAGCTGTGTTTTTGTTGAGCGTGGAGCAGTTTTAGAACTTTTCCTTGATTTTCGTCCTCTTGCTGGAAATGCTAAAAAATCCTCATTTGAAATTTCAAGCCAAAATCTTCCGGGATTCAATGTAAAGCCTGCTAATCAAAATATTGTTGAAAATTTGAATGATGACTTTTCAAAATCAAACAATTCTTCTGGTGGCATTGCTATTCAGGCTGCGATGCTTGATAAAGACGGAAATCTTGTTGATGTGCTTTATCCAGATGACATTGTGCGTTTTATGGTTCATGTGGACAAGGATTCTTATATTGCTATTTTGTGCATTGATGCGGCTGGACAAAAATCTTGGCTTCCGATTGAAAATAATTTTGTGCGTGCAGGACAGACTAGATATTTTCCAGATATTTCTGATATTGATTTCCGTGTTCTTTATGGAACTTATGGTTCTGAGCAAATTTTGATTTACGCAAGTGAAACCGCACAAGGACTTCCGGCTCAAACAAACAGCGGCGAATATAAAAATGGCGACTTGCAAAACATAACACGTGCAATCGGAGGAATAAAAAAAGGCTCAAGCGTCTATAAAATAGGCTATGCGGTGCTAGAAAAAAAGTAGGAACAGGAGGATATGGTTATGAGGAACGAAATTAATATTTTGGAATGGGTTTTAAAGTCATCAGAAAATCTTATTAATGAAAGAAGATCTGTAGAAGCGAAAGCAACTGGATACTTGGCTTTTGTGGCTCTTATTTTGGCAATGGTAATAGATTTCTTTTCAAAAGTATTTGATAAGTCTATAGAAATTTGCAGTTTGTTTAAGTTGCTGTCTTTTATAGTTTTTAGTCTTACTATTATTTGCGGTGTGATTCTTATGATTGTGTGTGCTGTTATTTTGATTCCAAAGAAATTATGCCTTTTTAAGCCTGAAAAGCTTTCTGTATTTTATGAAGAAATACAAGCTAAAGAAATTTCTGACAAGGAAATACTTGAAAGTATTTTTGAAGAAAATAAAAAAACTATAGAAATTAATAATAAAATTTTAGATAAAGTGGATAACTTGAATCTTCTTGCATCAATTTTTTTAAGGGTGCTAATGTTTTTATTTGTTATAGATATATTTATTTTTCTTATTTTTATGGGAACTGTAAGATGAAAATAAAAAACAATAGGGTAAAAATTGAAATTACAAAAATAAATGACGACAAGATTTGCATTGACATTACAACTTCAAAAGAACTTGTTGTAAATGTTGGTAAAGATTCTTCGGAAATTATTTTTTCAAAAAAAAATCTTGATTTAACAGAAGAGAAATTTAGAATAACTAATATTGTTGAAAGAAGCGGATTAGATGAAATTCCTGACGATGACTATGGTTTGATTGATATTGTAAAAAGAGGAAATGTTAATGCATCTTTTAGTTTAACAGATGTTGTTATAAGAGATCCAAAAAATAATAAGGAACAATGACCATGAAAAAATTTATTTCAATTTTATTTATATTAAATGTTTTTATTGCTATAGCTTTTGCTGATATGCGTGGGATTGGAGCGGTTTCAAATAATGGAAAAAACAACTCTGTTAATTCTAATGGCAAAATAGAACTTGTTGTAAATCAGCCGCATTCAAAATCAATAACTCGTATTTGCTATACATATGATGGAAAGTATATTGCAAGTTCAGATGATGCAGGAAATATAAAAATATGGAATGCAGATAACAATTTGCTTCTTAGAACGATTTCCATTGATACTAAAGCAGTTTTTTGGATAGATTTTATACCTAATTCATATACACTTGTAAGTACTCATGAATGGAATGATAAGCTATATTTTTGGAATATAAAAACTGGCACTTATATAAAAACAATTAACGTGAACAGTAATATGAGCAAAGGTTTTTCTTTTTCTCCAGATGGAAAAAATCTTTATATTTCAAATTCATATATTGAAATTTATGATACGAATACAGGCAGTTTATTAAAGAAAATAGATGATGCAGGAATTCCATCTTCTGCTGTTGTATGTAGTTCAGATGGAAAATATATTGCTTCTGGATGTAAAATAGATCAAAAAAACAATGTAATTAATATTTGGAGTGCTTTAGACAATTTTAAGCTTGTAAAAACAGTGAAATGCTATGACTACGTTAGTTCTCTTGCATTTAGTCCTGATTGTAGATACCTATTATTTGGCTCTGGTTATGGTACGGATTCTTCAATAAAATTATGGGATATAAAAACTGATTCTTTTATTTATAATATACTTTCCGATGGAGTTGACAGCGTTGCTTTTACACCTGGTGGAAAATATTTCATTTGTGGGAAAGGTGATTTTTTTGAAACATCTACAGGTAAAAAAGTAGTTTCATTATATGATGAAGATGACTCGGGTGGTGATGTAGTTTGTTTCTCTCCTGATGGTAATTATGTAGTTGTTGGAAAATATGACGAACTTTTTAAATTCAATTTAAATAATGTTAGTATAAAAACAAAAATTGGTCCTGATATTAGTGTAAATGCGGTTGGTTTTACTGGTAATAAAAGTGATATAGTTGATACTTCTGATTATGGAATATTTATATATGATTTAAATACTGGTTTGCAGTCTTGCATTCTTGATAAAGAAAATAGTTATACTAGATTGGCAGTTGAAAATAATAGAATATTTCCATTATCATGGAATGGTACAAAAGTAATAAACTCAAAAACATATCAAATTGAACAAACAATCAAAAATGAAGTAACTGAAGATAGTTTTTCTGTTTCTTCAGATGGGAAATATATAGTTTTTGGAAAACCCTTTCAAAATGAAATATCTATTCATAGTTTGTTGCAAGGAAAAAAAATAAAAACATTATACTCTCGATTGGAAGGAACTAGTGGTATATGTTTTAGTCCTGATAGTAAATATTTTGCTACTATTGATAATGATAATAAGAATTTTCTAACTAATTCTATTTCTATTTGGAGTATTGAAAAAAATAACATAATAAAAACTGTGAATATGGACAGTAATATACAATCAATAAAATTTTCTCCTAATGGAAATTACTTATTAACAGGTGTTATTAGTGAAGAAAGAGGCATAAGGCTTTATAATTTATCTACAGAAAAAGAAGTTGCTGCATTTGGTAGTAGCAGTAATTCTCTTTGTTATAGTAATAATGGAAAATATATTGCAAATGGAACTCATGACGGTGATATTGAAATTTGGGATATAGAGAATATAAAGCTTTTAAAGACTCTAAAAGGGCATAAAGGCATTGTTGGTAGTGTATCTTTTTCAAAAGATGGAAAACGAGTTGTTTCTTGTGCAAATGATAATACAATAAAAGTGTGGTCTGTTGGTTCTGGAGAATTGCTTGCAACGATTTTAAATGCGCCTAATGGTGAATATATAACTTACACTCCAGAAGGATTTTTTACTGGCACGGAATGGGCTACAAAGAATCTTGTTTATCTTGTGGATGGATTGGATATAATCGAGCTTGATCAGATGTATGATAAACTGTACCGCCCGGACTTGATTGCGGCAAAACTTCAGGGGCAGGATATTTCAGCTTATGCAAAAGGAATTTCACTTTCTGACATTGCGGCTTCAGGTGCTGCTCCTGCTGTGAATATTTTAAATAAAAATTCTACATCTCAATCAAGAGACATTATGCTTGATTTTTCTGTAACTGACAAAGGCGGCGGAATTGGAAGCGTGAATTACAGTGTAAACGGAAAAGTTTATCGGTATTCAGATGGATTAAAAAGTTCTAAAGGTCAAACTTTTACTTGTAGTATTCCTGTTACGCTTGACAGTGGAAATAATTTAATTCAAGTTTTTGCAATGAATGGAGCGAATGAAATTTCCAGTAAAAAAGCTTTGCTTAATTTAACATGGAATGGAAACGTGAACCGTCCAAATCTCTTTGTTATGACTGTCGCTGTAAATAATTATAGAGATTCAGGTTTAAAATTAAATTACTGTGTTAACGATGCGGATTCTTTGGAAAAAGCTTTATTAGTGCAAAACGGAAGTCTTTACAATAGAGTTGTTGTAGAAAGTTTACGTGATAAAGATGTTACAAAGCAGAATCTTGTGAAAAAATTTAATGACCTTTCTAACAAAGTTTCACCAGATGATGTTTTTGTGTTTTTTATTTCAGGGCATGGAACAACATATAATGATGGTGATTATTACTTTATTCCGTATGATTATCTTGGCACAAGAGCCGACTCTCTTGTAACTGATGCAGTTTCAAAAAATGATTTGCTAAAAAATTTATCTCTTGTAAAAGCAAAAAAATCATTGGTTCTTTTAGACACTTGTTCTTCTGGAGCATTTGCATCAGATAAAGGTCAGCGCGGAATGACAGAAAAAACTGCGATAGACAGACTTGCGAATACTACAGGACAGGCTGTAATTGCCGCTTGTTCTGACAATCAGTTTGCAATGGAAGGCTATAATGGACATGGCTTGTTTACTTATGTTCTTTTGGATGCAATGAAAGGCGGCGCAGACAGGAACAATGATGGCTTTATTTCAATGCAAGAACTTTCTTCTTACATAGGCGGAGAAGTCATTTCACGTTCAGAACAAAAATGGGGATACGCTCAAGTTCCATATTCTTCATTGACTGCAAGTGAATTTCCTCTGTTTTCTGTATCTGGAAATTCTGCATCTTTGTCAGCTTCATACTCAAATGGAAATTCAAATATAATTCAATTAAATGGGCTTAATGCTAGCACAAAAGATAAAATAACGACTATTTCTGGAAAAGGACTTAATTATTCTTTTGATGGTAGAAATTGGTCGATTAGTGCAAGTCGGATTCAAAATGAGGATAAAACAGTTTCTGGTGATTTGCGTTTATCCATTTGGCTTTCTGATCATATTTGGGAACGTAGAAAATATTCTGGACACCGCATGGCAAGTATTATATATGAGCATCTTGAACCGCAATATGGTTATAGCAATATTTCAAGAGAAATAGAATCTACAAATGAAAATCCAGAGTCTGGAATGTATTACGTTGTTTTCTGTATTGAAGAGTATTCTTCTGATGGCAAATGGTATGTTTCCGCATATCTTACTTTTGATAATAAAATAAAATGGACTCAAAAGCAAAACTATACCATTTATAATTAGGAAATTATTCCCATGAAAAAACTTTTCCTCTTTTTCACTTTTTTATTTTCTCTGAATGCCTTTTGTTTTTCTCAGTCTTCTGATTTGCTTCGGCTTTATAAGGCTGTGATTGAAAATGATTTTGATGGCGCAGAAACTCTTTTAAAAAAGGGAGTGAATCCAAATGAGCATTTAACAGGCGATGAGCGTGTACAAGCCGCAGAACGTTATGCTGAAAAAGCTGGATTTAAAAGTGGAGATGCGGAATTTAATTATGCAGTTGAAAACTTTGATGAAACTCCGATTCTTATTTCCGTGAACAAAGGCAATGAAGAAATCAGTTTAGAATTTGTTAAGCTTCTTTGCGCCTATAAAGCGGACCTTTCAGTTTTTTCTGGATTTAGCGATCACCATTCGCCTCTTTCGCTTGCTGTTGCAAACGGCTATTTAAATGTTTTGCGCTGTCTTCTTGAAAATGGCGCGGATGCAAATATCTGCCGAAGCTATGACTGGACGCCTTTGATGTGGGCTGCATATTACGATGATGTTGAATGCGCGGAAATTCTTCTTGAGCATGGAGCTGATGTTTTTTACAAAAATGAAATTGGAGAAACCGCTTTGATTCTTGCAGGAATTTTTTTTCATTCGGAAGTTTCAAACTTGCTTCAAAAAACTGCCGGGCTTTTTTATGATTGCACAGAAGATGATGTTGAAAAATTTGAGCAGGCTGAATTGTTTGAGCGGAATAGGAAAATCGATGAGGCGATAAAAATTTATAAAACTTTTGCTGAAAAAAATGATAGCCTCTCTTCTAAATGTCTTGCTTGGATTTACAAAAACAAAGATTCCGAATATTTTAATCCTGAGCTTGCCTGGAAATATGTTCAGCTGCCTGCAAGCCTTGGAGATGCTGGAGCACTTATATGCAAAGCTAATTTTTTAATTGAAGGTTTCGGCACAGAAAAAAATGAAAGCATGGCATTTGATATTTTCAATACGCTTTCAAAAGCTGATAATTCAAAACCTTTTGCTTTTTTTAGAATTGCCCAGTGCTTTGAAAACGGAATTGCAGTAGACAAAGATTTGGATGCGGCTGTTTACTTTTATAAAAAAGCGGCAGACTTAAAATGTCCACAGGCAAATTATCGGCTTGGAAAAGTTTATCAAACTGGAGATTTGCCTGGCACGACGCGCGATGAACAAAAAGCAATTTCTTATTTTAAAGAAGCAGCTTATTTTGAAGATCCGTCTGCGTGCAAGGAACTGTCTATTTATTTTTCTGAAGGAAAATATGTGCAGAAAGATTTGGAGCTTGCAGAAGAATACAAAAAACTTTCAGAGCGCAAAGTTTCAGATTGGTAAAAAAACTTAATGGTCATTGCCGCGCCTAGGCACGGTATTTTTTTTCAACTATCTATAATGACACAGTTTTCTTAATACTCAAAATTTTTTCTGCAGTTGTATGTTCCCATTTCTGAAACATAAGAAATTTCGCTTGTTTCTATGACTTGTCCGTAAACGTCTGTCAGGCGGAATTTCTTTTTCCTGGAAATTAAATTTTGTCCATCAATTTTGTACCAGTTGTTTTGCACAGAATCTCGTGTCATTTGCTTGTATGCAGAACCGTCAATGCTGATTTCAACTTTTTTAAGCGGATAGCGCATATTGTAAAATCTTCCGGCAAGCCACCATTCATTGATTCCGTCTTTTGCCTGAAAGAAAATATTTGACTTTGTTGGATATGGAATCATTTTGAATGTAACGTCAATGTGCCCTAATTTTTCGTCCGCAAGTTTTGTGAATGCGTTTTTTGCAAGGTCAAAGAAATATGAGCTTTGGCTTGTCCATTTGCTGTTTTCTGAAGAAGGGTAGAGGTCAGTTATGAGAGCGTTGATTGTTGTTCCGTTGTAAGTTATTTCAAGGGCAGTTCCAGGTGGAAGCTCTGCAAGTTTTGGTTCTGAAACTGCGCATTTGTAAAATCCGTTTTCAATCTGCGGAACATAATATGCTACAGAAGTTGCATCGTAGCCTTCATAAAAAGTGACAGTTCCAGTTGTTGGCTCTGTGTATTTTCCTGCAAATGAAGATTCCTTTGAGCTGCTGTCATCTTCGTCATCTGAAAAAATTCCGTCTAAACCAGAGCAGCTGCACAGCCCCCCCCATAAGGCGGCAATGCAAACAACAGCTTTGAGTGAAGAAAATAATTTAAAATGTTTCATGCATTGATTATAAAATCACTGTTCAACATTTTCAACAAAATTTATTGCAACGCTTTTTGGATTCTTTTCATTGCCTCTTCAAGAGTTTTACGCGGGCAAGCTGCATTTATCCGCTGAAATCCGTTTCCCGATGTTCCGAAAATTTTTCCGCTGTCAAGCCAAAGTTTCGCTTTGTTGATAATCAAGTCCTCAAGTTCCTGCACATTAACTCCAGTTCCGCGGAAGTCAAGCCAGACAAGATAAGTTCCTTCGTGGTGAATCATTTTTACGTCGGAAAGATTTTTCTGTGTGAACTCTTCAATAAAATCAATGTTCGCCTTTATGTATTTTTTTACAGAAGTGAACCATTCAAGTCCATGCTGATATGCCGTTTGGCAGGCTTTTATTCCGAACACGCTCAGCTGGCTTATTCCCGCGGCGTTAACTTGCTTTTTGAATTTTTTTCTAAGCTCAGGATTTGAAATAAAAATATTTGAAATAAGCGTTCCTGCAAGATTGAAAGTTTTGCTTGGCGAAGTGCAAGTTATGGTTACATTTGCAAGTTCTTCGTTTAATGAAGTAAACACATTGTGCTGTCCTTCAAAAATAAAATCGTTGTGAATTTCATCGCTTACAACAATTACTTTGTGGCGAAGGCAAATTTCTCCAAGTCGCAAAAGTTCTTCCTTGCTCCAAACTCTTCCAACAGGATTATGCGGACTGCACAAAAAAAACAGTTTTACGTTGTTCTGGATAATTTTGTTTTCAAAATCGGAAAAGTCAATGTGGTAGCGGTTGTCGTTGCCCAAAACAAGATCGCTGCTTACAACTTTTCTTTCGTTGTCGCGGATTACTTCCATAAACGGATAGTAAACCGGCAGCTGCAGAATAACGGCGTCTCCTTTTTGCGTGAATGCTTTTACCGCCATTGCAAGAGCAAATACAACACCCGGAGTTTTTATAAGCCAGTCTTCCTGAACTTTCCAGTTATGCTGATTTTTCATCCAGCCGGCAATCGCGTTAAAATATTCAGTTTGAGTTTCTGTGTATCCAAAAATTCCATGCTCGCAGACTTTTTTAAGCTCATCGATTATGTAGCTTGAAGTTTTAAAGTCCATGTCGGCAACCCAAAGCGGAAGCACATCTTCTGGAAGCCCTCGCCGAACTGCAAAGTCATATTTTAAGCAGTCTGTATTTTTTCTGTCAACGATTGTGTCAAAGTCAAGATTTCGTTCCATAAAATTCTATTCCTCTTTTTGCGCCTGTGAAAACACCCGCTTAAATTCTTTTATAAGATCTTCGCAGTTTTCAATTCCAACAGAAAGCCTCAATGTTGCATTTGTGATTCCATTTTTTATTCTAAGCTCTTCCGGAACATCAGCATGCGTCTGAGTCGTAGGATAAGTTATTAATGTTTCAACACCGCCAAGGCTTTCAGCATAACGGATAAGCGAAACTTTTTCCAAAATTGAAAGCGCGAGCTTTTGTGACTTGACTTGGAATGTAATCATTGCGCCGAACCCTCTTGCCTGCTTTCTCATTATTTTGTGTCCAGGATGTTCAGAAAAGCCCGGATAAATTACGCGGTCAACAAGCGGATTTTCTTTTAGCCACTTTGCAATTTTGAATGCGTTTTCTTGCGCGCGTTCCATTCTTATTGCCAAAGTTTTTATTCCGCGCAAAATAAGCCAGCAGTCAAACGGCGCAAGTCCAGCTCCAGTTGTCTTTATAAGAAACCGCAGTTTTTCCTGAATGTCGGTTCTGTTTGTAACAATGAATCCTGCAAGTGTGTCGTTGTGTCCGCCAAGATATTTTGTTCCGCTGTGAATTACAATGTCTGCGCCAAGGTTAAGCGGATTTTGAAAATATGGTGAAAGAAATGTGTTGTCCACAATCAAAAGAAGTCCGTGTTTTTTTGCAATTTTAGAAAGAAGCGAAATGTCCGAAACATTCATCATTGGGTTTGTGGGAGTTTCCACGTAAAGTGCTTTTGTGTTTTTTGTGATTAAATTTTCAATTCCGTTTTCATTGCAAACTTTGCTGAATTCTGTGCGGGTAAATGCAATTTCATTTTTTGCCGAAACATTGTCGAACAGTCTAATGCTTCCGCCGTAAAGATCTGAATCTACAATCAAATTGTCGCCCGGAGAAAAAAGTTCCATCAAAAGACTTATTGCAGCCATTCCGCTTGAAAGTGCAAATGAATCGATTCCGTTTTCAAGTGAAGCGACAGTTTTTTCAAGCTGCTCACGGGTTGGATTTTGTAGACGCGAATAATCAAAGCCAGTGCTTTTTCCGGCTCCCGGATGCGCGTAAGTTGCTGTCTGATAAATCGGGAAACTTACTGCGCCGTAATGATTTTTACAGTTGTCCTTATTCTCCAAGTGAATGCATTTTGTTTCTATTGATAACGCCATTTTTTCCGCCTGATTTTTTAAATTATATATTCGATTGGCTTTAAAACACGCTGAAGAAATTTCTTTGTGCGCTCTTCTTTTGGATGCTGAAAAATCTGCGCGCTTGTGCCTTTTTCTACAACAACTCCGCCGTCCATGAAAACTACTTGAGTCGCCACATCTTCCGCAAAACTCATTTCGTGCGTAACAACAATCATTGTAGTTCCTTCCTTTGCAAGCTTTTTTATAACGCCAAGAACTTCTCCAACAAGTTCAGGGTCAAGAGCAGACGTAGGCTCGTCAAAAAGAACCACATCAGGATTCGTTGCAATGGCGCGCGCAATTCCGACACGCTGCTGTTGTCCTCCAGAAAGCTGCGACGGATAAAAATCCTTGCGTTCCAAAAGTCCGACTTTTAAAAGAGCTCCTTCCGCAGTTTTTTTTGCATCTTCCTTTGGAATTTTTCTTGCGGTAACAAGACCTTCCATTACATTTTCAAGTGCAGTCTTGTTGGTAAAAAGATTGTAGTTTTGAAAAACAAAGCCGGTTTTCCGCCGCACTTGAAGAACAGTTTTTTTATGCGGATGAGAAAGGTCTGTATGTATTTCATCAAATTCCATTTCGCCTTCATCCGCAGTTTCAAGAAAATCAAGGCAACGCAGGAACGTTGTTTTTCCAGAGCCGGAAGGTCCGATAATTACAACAACGTCTCCTTTTTCAACTGTCAAATCAACGCCTTTTAATATTTCATTTTCACCAAATGACTTGTGCACATTTTTTACTTTCAGCATTTTTCACCTTCTAATTTTAACGCTCTTTTTCCTGTTCTATAAACTGAAACTTTCTTTTCCGCCAGCCTGAAAATTTGCTGGACTATAGAACACACAATTATGTAGATTACAAAAATATCAAGATAAGATTCGATATAATTGTAGCCGTAGGAAGCTTCAATTCTTGCAACTGCTGTAATGTCTTTTACAGTCATCATAAATGCAAGCGAAGTGTTTTTTATAAGATTTACGGTTGCGTTGCAGATGTTCGGAAGCGCGCTTTCCAGTGCCTGCGGAATTATGATTCTTCTGTAAGTCTGGCAGCTTGTAAGTCCGCAAGTGATTCCGGCTTCAAACTGACCTTTGCTGACTGTGAGCAAAGCTGAGCGGAATACTTCAGAAAGAATCGCTGTGTTGTTCAATGAAAATACGATGTAAGCGTAGACAATCGGATTTATTTTGAACACGTCGATTGAGCTTCCGGCATTTTTTAAAATCGAATTTAAGAGAGACGGAATTATTGAATACACAACAAGAATCTGAAGAACAACTGGAGTTCCGCGTATAAACGAAACTAAAAATGTGCAAACTTGTGAAAGAACTTTTATCTTGTGTATTCTGCAAAGTGCAATCAAAAATCCAAGCGCGGTTCCAACAGCAAAAGCCACGGCGGTTATTTTTAAAGTAACAGGAAGAGCCTTAAAAGAAAGCCAAAATGTTTTAAAGAAAAATTCCACATCAAACATAAGTTCTCCCAGTTAAAAAGTTTTTCTTCCACGTGAAAAATGTTTTTCCAGTCTGCCGAAAATCTGCTCAATTGAAATTGTGAGCATCCAGTAAATAAACGCAAGAGCCGTGTAAGTTTCCACAGCATAAGCTCCAAAATTCATGCTGATAAAAAGGTTGCCTTTTCCCATTACGTCCACAAGTCCGATTGTATATGCGAGCGAGCCTTCCTTTAAAAGCGCAATCAGGCTGTTTCCAAGGTTTGGGAGCGACACTGCGAATGCCTGCGGAAAAATTATCCGCCTGAAAGCTTGGAACTCTGTAAGCCCGGAAGTCAATGCGGCTTCTCTTTGACCTTTTGGAACGCTTAGGTAGCTTGCCCTCATTATTTCCGCTGCGCTTGCTGAAAACAAAAGTCCCAGCGCAAGAATTACATAAAATGATTTTGCCCAGCCATTTATGTCAACCTTGAATATTGCCCAGAATAAATTTGGGAGTCCGTAAAAAACTACAAACAGCATTACAATTGAGGGCGTGCATCTGAATGCGTTTATTATAAGGGAAGAAATTTTCCTTGGCGCATTGTGGGAAGAAAGCATTCCTTTTGCAAGAAAAAACCCTATGAAAAGTCCAGTCAAAACTGTTCCCGCGATAATTCTAAAAGTTACCAACAGGTAAGGCAAAAGAACTGGAATAAGCTCAAGAATTTTTTCAGGATAAAATGGTCTGTCCATGTTTTTACGGTGCTCCCAAAAGTTAATGTTTTTATTCTACAAAGGAAAAAATGTTCTCGCCAAAATACTTCTGCGAAAGTTTTTCGAGCGTGCCGTTTTCCTTGAGCGTTTTTATTGCTTCGTCATAAGCGTTTGCAAAAGCCTGATTTTTTCTGTTGAAAAGCGGCCAGTTTGGAATCGCTTTGTACGGAACATAAGAAAGTTTGTCCTTGTATTTTGCGTAAGGTGCTCCTTCTTTTTCAATGTTGTTCTGGAACGAAAGTTTTATGTCTACCCGGGCATCATATCTGCCTTCCACAACCCAAACATAACCGTCCGCTGCTTCAAACTGATCTCCTGCCACAAGCTTTACCCGGGCATCTGGATTTTGCTTGTTGTATTCATCGATAATGTTGTACTGCGCATTTGAAGGTCCGATTGGAACAAGTTTTCCTGAATACTTTGCAAACGACTTTATGTCTGTTATTTTGTCCGCTGTGTCTTTTCTGATTACAATTCCAATGATGCTTGCCGCAATTGGGTTCTGCGGAAAAATATATTTTTTCTTGCGCTCTTCTGTAATCCAAACACCTTTTGTTCCCACATCATATTTTCCCTGAAGAACTCCGATTAAAAGGTCATCATCGGAAGTCGGAAAATATTCAAATTCATACTGTGGAAGAAGCTTGTCAATTTCTTTTAGAACAGCGACTTCAAATCCGTCTGATTCGCCCTTGTCATTTACAAAATCATAAGGAACGTAATAGTTTGTGTGAGCTACGCGGATTTTCTGAATTTTTCCGTCTGGTTTTTTTGGTTTTGCAAAAAGCGGAATAATTGCTGTCAATGCAATAAAAACTAAAAATGTCTTTTTCATAATTCACCTCGTTTAGTTTCTTTTGTCATTATCGTGTAACAGATTGCCATGTCAGGTACGGCAATGACAATTTGAATTATATATTTTTTTACTCTGCGGCTTCGCGGATCCATTCAAGATGCTGCAAATCTGTGCTGCGCGGAATTGTGCAGTCTGCTCCAAGGATTATTCCAGTGCGCCCAGAGTCTTTTAGAATCCGTTTTGTTTCAGCTTGAATTTCTTCTTTTGTTCCGCTGAAAAGAATTCCATCTGTTGTGTTTGCGAATCCGCCGATTATTGTTTTTCCGCCGAAAATCTTTTTTGCTTCCGCAAGCGAAACTCCTTCAACAACCGAAGCAAAGTTCACAGCGTTCGCAGGATAATTCTTGAACAGCGAAAGGTTGTTTCTTGCTCCCTCGTAGCCACATACGTGCAGAATATTTTTTCCGCCCGCGCCAATCGCGGCATTCAGCACAGAAAGTTCCGACGGGGAAATTACTTCCGCATACAAATCAGGAGCTACAAAAGCGTCTTGAATTGTTTGCACGCTAAGATAAATTCCGTCTGCTTTTCCTTCGCTTATTACGGCTTCTGCAACTGCCTGCGTATTTTTTGCGATTACGCCTAACGCATACAAAACTGCATATTTGTCTTCCTTTATAAGCTGGGCAAGTTTTTTGTCCGCGCCTTCAACACTCCATTTGAATGCTGTCGCCGGAGCAAAAATATTGTAAAAAGTGAGAACTTCATTTCCGAACGAAGAAGTAAGTTCCTTTACAAGCGAAACCTGTTCTGTAATCCAGCTGTCGTCTTTGGAAACCGGCTTTAGCTCGTAAAGCTCTTTTGCGGATTTTACATTGTGAAGAAACTTTGCTGTCTTTGGCTCAAAGAAATATCCGTCGCTCATAAGTTTTACAAAGTCCGGCTTGAATTCCTGAACGAATTTTTTGTGTCCGTCCAAGTTTTGTTTTCGCATTTCTGGATTTTCTGAAACCGGGAGCATTTCGTTTTTTGTATAATGAAACCAAAATCCCACAGGAACACGTTTTGTTGGTTTATTGTTCAATGCGTCAAGCACAAGCTGCTTTTTGTTTGACATATTTTCCTCCAATCGTAATCAAGAGTGAATTTTTCCGCGCGATGAGGAAACAATACTGATTATTTCCTATTGATTCAATAGGTTTATTTATACTGTTTTTTTATATTGAGCTATAGAAGAACTCTATAACTGATTAACTGTTAATCAGCTTGAAAATTCGGGTAATAATGGCGATGCAATTTTGCTTTAAAATTATGGATTTTAACCAAAAACTAAAGTATAGTAGAACAATGTTTTTGCCAGTTTGCAGGAAAGACCTTGAAGAGCGCGGAATAGGTCAGCTTGATTTTGTTTTTGTTTCTGGAGACGCTTATGTTGACCATCCCTCTTTTGCAGCGGCTCTTTTGGGACGGCTTTTGGAATCCCGCGGATATTCTGTAGGAATTTTGTGCCAGCCGGACTGGAAATCTGCGGAAAATTTTAAAGCTCTTGGTCAGCCTCGTCTTTCGTTTCTTGTAACAGCAGGCGCAATGGACAGCATGGTTTCAAATTACACTGCGAACAACAAGCCTCGCTCAGAAGATTCGTATTCCCACGGAGGCGAAAAAGGTCATCGGCCGGACAGAGCTGTAATTCAATACGTGGCAAAAATCCGCGAAGCATATAAGGGCGTAAATGTTATTATCGGCGGAATTGAAGCAAGCTTGCGCCGCACTGCTCACTATGACTACTGGTCAAACACGGTAAAGCATTCTGTTCTTCTGGATTCAAAAGCTGATCTTCTTATTTACGGAATGGGCGAAAAAGCTCTTCTTGAAATTGCATCTCAGCTTGATAAAGGAATTTCCGCGCGGAAAATCCGTGGCGTAAGAGGAACGTGCTGGTTCACTGGAAAAAAAGATGAAGTTCCCGCTGACGCTATAATGCTTCCTTCATTTGAAGAGGTAAGCAAAAATACGCCGGAAAGCAAGGAAATGTTTGCTTTGTCCTATAAAATTCAGGAAGAAAATACAGACGCAATAAACGGAAGCGTTCTTGCCGAGCCTTCAGAAAGCCGGTTTGTAATTCAGGAAAAATCCGCGTTTCCTCTTTCGCAGGCTGAATTTGATTCGATTTATGATCTGCCTTTTGAGCGCAAGTGGCATCCAATGTATGATGTTGCTGCTTCAAATGGCAAGAAGGGAATTCCCGCTCTTTCCGAAGTGAAATTTAGTCTTACGAGTTGCCGCGGATGTTTTGGAGCTTGCAGTTTTTGCGCAATAACTTTTCATCAGGGGCGGCGCATTCAGTCTAGAAGCCACGAAAGTCTTTTGTCCGAAGCAAAAAAAATGACGCAGGATTCTGACTTTAAAGGATACATTCACGATGTTGGCGGGCCTACTGCGAATTTTAGAAGTGATGCCTGCGAGTTTCAGAAGAAAAACGGAGCGTGCAAAAACCGCGACTGTCTTGGAGTTTCTCCATGTCAGAATGTAAAAGCCGACCACAAAGATTATATAGAGCTTTTAAAAAAGCTTCGTTCGCTTCCAAATGTAAAAAAAGTTTTTATAAGAAGCGGAATACGGTTTGACTATCTTATGCTTGATAAAGACAAGACATTTTTGTATGAGCTTTGCAAACATCATGTTTCCGGACAGCTTAAAGTTGCTCCCGAACACGTTAGCGACAAAGTTCTTGCTCTTATGCGCAAAAGCACTCACGCTGTCTATGAAAAGTTTTCTGCGGAATATGCAAAGGCAAACAAAGAGCTTGGGCTTAAACAGTATCTAGTTCCATATTATATTGCGGGGCATCCGGGAGCCGGAATTCCAGAAGCGATTGAAACGGCTCTTTATTTAAAGAAAACAGGCTTTGTTCCAGATCAAGTTCAGGATTTTTATCCAACACCGGGAAGCCTTGCAACTTGCATGTATTATACAGGGCTGAATCCGCATGAAAAAAAATCAGACGGAAAATTTAAAGAAGTTTATGTTGCCCGCGGCGGACACGAACGAAGACTTCAGCGCGCTTTGCTTCAGTTTAACAAAAAAGAAAATGCCCAGCTTGTAAAAGAAGCATTGATTCAGGCTGGAAGAGCGGACTTAATAAAGATTTTATTATAAATTTCTGCCTTAAAATGTAAAAATTCAGCTGTTTTTGTTAAAAAAAATTCGTGACAATAAGCGTTGTAAAAATAATTTTTTTGGGGTATAATCTAGTTACCTATAACCACCAGTTTGCAAATTTGCATTGCAGAATTTAACATTAACTGCCGTTTTTCATTTAGGGTTTGTCCAAACCGTAAAAGCGGCTTAAAAAGCTATCTTAAAGAGAGATTTTAATTTGGCTTTTTATGGAGGCAGTGTTATGGCAAAAAAAAGATTTTTTTCTATTCTGATGGGCATTGCGTCTTTTCTTCTTTTGAGCAGTGTTCTTTCGCTTTGTTTCTTTCTATATAGAAACCGTTTATCTTCAACTCTTGTAAATACAAATTTAAAAAATCCAAGAGCGAATGTTCTTTTTTTAAGCTCAATGCCGAACTCTTATGTTGTTAAGCTTCAGAAAAAAGGAATAAGAAATGTTTTCTTAAAGAACAATATAAATGTCGATGTTGAATATTTTGAGCCTGATGATTTTTATGATAAAAAGCTTCCAGAATTCTTAAAGGAGCGTGTTAAGTTTTTGCAGCAGGAAACAAAATATGACGTTGTTCTTGTAAGCGGAAATAATTCATGCAACTTTGTTGAGCGCAATAGTGATTCTCTTTTTGCAGGAATTCCTATTGTGTTTTTTTGCATAGAAAGCAACATAAGGGCGGAACGTCTTTATGAAAAAAAGAATTTCTGGGGAATCGGCACAACAAGATTTTTGGCGGATACAATTTCAGTTGCAAGAAAGCTTTTTCCTTCTGCAGAACATTATGTTGCAATTTATGACAAAAGTGATGCTAGTTATGAAAATTACAATGTATTCATAAATGCCAGTGAAAAAATTCCAAATATTGAGTTTTCTGGAATTGATGCTTCTGCATTTACAAAAAGCCAGATTGCCAGACAGCTTTCCGCGCTGGATGACAAGACTGTTGTGTTTTACTTGGGAGCTTCAAAAGATGCTGACGGCATAAAATATTCCATGGAAGAACAGGCGAACTTTATTGTAAATAACACTTCTGCACCTGTATTCAGCCACAATGCGAATGGCGTGGGATTCGGCTTTCTTGGCGGAAAAATGGTTGACTATGAAAAAGCCGGTGCTCTCGCCGCAAAAATCGTGCTTGATATTATTGACGGTGAAAAATACATTCCGTTCCAAAGAATAAAAGATGGAAAATTTATTTTTGACTACAAGGTAATCGAAGAGCGCAAGTTAAATCTTTTAGCTTTTCCTCTTGATTCTGTGTTTGTAAATATTCATGATCAAATGCAAAAAAACAGGCGCGGAGTTTTATTTGGAATGATCGGAGTCGCGGTTTCGCTTTTTATTTTTATTGCGGTTTCTTTGATTCTTATAATTTCGCAAGTAAAAGATTCGCACGAGCTTCGTCGTTCAAACTTAAAAATGGAATATATGCTTGGGCATGATTCGCTTACAGATTTGCCTAACAGATTCAAGACTCAGGCTGTGTTCAATGATATTCAGAAATCCGGAAAAAACTTTTCGCTTGTTCTTTTTGACATTGACGACTTTAAAAATATAAACGACTTTTATTCCCATGCTTGCGGCGATATTGTTTTAAAGACAATTGCTTCAAGGCTTAAATCTTATTCTGCCGGAAAAGATATTTTTGTTTCTCGGTTCGGTGGAGATGAATTCCTTGTGCTTTATCTTGAAAAGCAACTGAATGAAGATTCAATAGAGATTCATGAACTTAGAGCTATTTTTAAAAGTCCGATTAACTATGCTGAAAGCAATATCCATATTCAGTCTAGCTTGGGAATTGTGAATTCTAATGATGATGAAATGGAAAAAATGATTCAAAATGCGGACATTGCGCTTTACCGTGCTAAGAATTCCGGAAAGAATAAGTCGGTTTTCTTTAACGAAAAAATGCGAGACCGCATATTTGAAAATAACCGTATTTCAAGAATTCTTGATGACGCTATTGCAAACGACGGAATTTGGGTTGCGTATCAGCCGCAGATTGATGTTGAAACTGGAGAAATCCACGGATACGAAGCTCTTATGAGGTTAAAAAACACCAAAGTTTCGCCGGCGCAGTTTATTCCGATTGCAGAAGAAACAGGTCAGATTATAAAAATCGACAGAATCCTTACAGAAAAAGTTGTAAGGCAGATGGCGGAATGGCGCGAGCACGGAATTCCTTTGTACAAAGTTTCAATAAATTATTCCTACAGCCAGGTTTCGGACGTTCATTATGTTGATTTCCTTGAAGAGCTTTTAAAGCGTTATAATATTCCGCCGGAACTTATCTGCATTGAAATTACAGAAAGCCTGTTTATTTCAAACAAGGAAGCGGTTTCAAAGCTTTTGAATGAATTTGTAAAGCGTGGAATTTCTCTTGCCTTGGACGACTTTGGAACTGGATATTCTTCCCTTAGCTATCTTACATTCCTGCCGATTAATGTTGTAAAAATCGACAAGTCGCTTGTGGACAATTATCTTTCAAACGAAAAAGGCGACTTTATAAAGAACATCGTTCGCCTTGTCCATTCGCTTGCAATGAAGCTTACTGTTGAAGGTGTTGAGCATCAGTGGCAGAACGAAAAGCTTAAGACTTTCCATTGCGACTATATTCAGGGCTACTATTATTCCAAGCCGATTTCCGGAGCAGAAATAGAGGACTTCAACAGAAAGTTCCGCAGCATTGGATAATAAACTGATTAATGTCATTCAATCTTGTAGTTTGCATGGATTCATTTTATAATGGGTCTATGCAAAATGCAGTTTTGATTTTTAATGCAAGGCTTGTTGACGCCAATACTGATAAAAAAAATGCCGCAGTACTTTTAGCTAATGGAAAAATTAAATCATTTCCAGACAAGGCTTCTCTAAAAAAACTTTTAAATGACGATTCAATTTCTAAGCTTGATGCAAAAGGACTTTGCGTTTTGCCTTCATTTATTGATATGCACTCGCATTTTAGGGATCCTGGCCTTACTCAAAAAGAAGACATTGAAACTGGCTCTTCTGCGGCGGCTGCCGGAGGTTTTTCCACTTGCGTTCTTATGCCGAAGATTTCTAAAAGTCGCAGTATCTTCCGCGCAGGCCAAAAGTGAATCGGCTTTTCTTAAATTATTTGCAGCTTCTTTTTTTTCAGCAGGCGAAATATTTTCTTTTGACAGAAGCTCCAATGCTGCTTTTCTAAACGGACGCGCGCTTTCTGCCAAAAAAGAATCTTCGCAATGACACGAAACAACAATTTTCTTTTTAGCGGCAATTTTCATCGCTTCAAGCATAACGGAACTGCTGCAAACTTCTTTTCCGTCTTCGCTTATGACTGGAACTTTTTTTTGATCAAGGGATTCAAGATGGCTTACAGTTTTTCCATCAAAATTTTTGGTAATTGAAACAGCCTGAATTGTCCTACACCGCCCGAATTCAAAAGCTTTTTTCAAAAGATGCCGGCTGCCATATTCATCTTTGCCATGTGAGCACTGCTGCTTGCGTAGAGGCCGCAAAAAAAGCCCGTCAAGAAGGAGTTGACGTAACTTTTGAAATTACGCCGCATCATATTTTTATGAACGGAGAAAAAGCTCCCGGCATTTTTAATATTGTAAATCCGCCGCTTCGCTCAGAAAATGACAGGCTTGCTTTGATTCAGGCTTTAAAAGACGGAAGCGCAAACTGCATTGCAACTGACCACGCGCCTCATACAGCCTTGGACAAGAAAAACGGCAGCCCTGGATTCAGCGGACTTGAAACTGCATTTTCGGCTTGCTATACAATGCTCGTAAAAGAACACGGCATGAGTTTAAAAAAACTTTCCGAGCTTATGAGCGCGAACCCTGCAAGAATTCTTGGCTTAAAAAACGAAGGACTTTTAAAGGAAGAATTTGCAGCTAATCTTGTTCTTGTTGACTTGGAAAGGCAGTGGACTGTACGTGGCCAGAAATTCGCAAGCAAAGGAAAATTCACTCCGCTTGAAGGAAAAAAGCTCTTTGGCTTTATAAAGGAAACTTTCTTCAACGGAAACATTGTTTTTTCATCATTGTAACAGTCATTTTTTTTTGGTAAAATCAGCGCATGGTAATTTCTTCTATAGATTTAAAGGGCGGTCATGTTGTTCAGCTGAAAAACGGAAAAGATCTTGTTCTTCAGCGTGATGATGCCGACTCATTGATTTCAGAATTCAATAAATATGGCGAAGTCGCAGTTATAGATTTGGATGCGGCTTTGGGAAATACTGATGAAAAAGGAAACACTGCGAACACGGATCTTTTAAAGTCTCTTTTGCGCAGAGGAAATGTCCGGGTTGGCGGCGGAATCAGAACTGTAAAGAAAGCCCGAGAGCTTGTTTCGCTTGGAGCTGAAAAAGTTATAATTGGCTCTGCGGCTTGGAATCTTGATAGAAAAAACGGCGGCTCAATTCTTAACACAGAATTCCTTGACGAGCTTGCCTCTTCAATTGGAAAACAGCGCATTATAATTTCCGTGGATGCAATAAACGGAAAAATTGCAGTAAAAGGCTGGACAGAAACCGCGGACATTTCTTTGATTGAAGGTGCGCATGAAGCCGAAAAATACGCATCCGAACTTTTGTTTACTTGCGTTGAAAAAGAAGGCTGTATGCAGGGAACGGATATGGATATGGTAAAGCAGCTCCGTGGTTCTGTAAAATGCCGTGTTGTTGCTGCCGGCGGAGTAAATTCTCTTGAGCAGATTGTTCAGCTTGAAAAACTTCATTGCGATGTTCAGCTTGGAATGGCTTTGTATACTGGAGCTGTAAATCTTAAAGAAAGCTTTATAAGCTGCATTGACTGGGAAAAGACAAACGGAATGGTTCCGATCATTGCCCAGAGTCCGGCTGGCGAAGTTCTTATGATGGGCTATTCAAATAAGGAAGCTTTGGAAAAAACTTTTGAGCTTGGAAAACTTACTTTCTTTAGCCGCACAAGGAACACTCTTTGGACAAAAGGCGAAACTTCCGGTCATTTCCTTGAGCTTGTAAAAATGAGAGCTGACTGCGACCGGGACACAATTCTTGCGACTGTTATTCCGCATGGAGGAGTTTGCCACACAGGAAGCTTTAACTGTTTTTCTAGCGAGGCTGATGAAAAAAGCAGCATGGAGCGTCTTTACGGAACAATTGCAGAACGCTTTGCAAATCCGCGTCCGGGAAGCTACACTGCGACTTTAAATGACAAGCGAGTCCGTGAAAAAATCCTGGAAGAAGCAGAGGAGCTTACAGAAGCTGAAGGAAAAGACGAAGTAATCTGGGAAGCTGCAGACCTGCTTTATTTTGCGAGTGTCCTAATGTACAAGGAAGGCGTAACTTGGCAGGATGTTTACAACGAGCTTGACAGAAGGCATAAAAAATAATTTTGGAGTTTAATATGAAAGAACTTGAGTTGAAATATGGATGCAATCCAAACCAAAAGCCGGCTAGAGTTTACATGGAAAACGGAGAGCTTCCTGTAACTGTTGTAAATGGAAAGCCCGGATATATAAACTTGCTCGATGCGCTTAACGGCTGGCAACTTGTAAAGGAATTGAAAGAAGCGACTGGATTTCCAGCGGCAACATCTTTTAAGCACGTTTCTCCTGCTGGAGCCGCAATCGGTCGTCCTTTGAGCAGCACTCTTAAGCAAATTTATTATACTGATGATGTTGAGCTAACTCCTTTGGCCTGCGCTTATGCAAGAGCACGCGGAGCAGACAGAATGTCTTCGTTTGGAGACTTTATTGCCCTTAGCGACAAGTGTGACAAGGCGACTGCTCTTTTAATAAAGAAAGAAGTTTCCGACGGAATAATTGCTCCGGGGTATGATGATGACGCTCTTGAAATTCTTAAGGCAAAGAAAAAAGGAGGATATTGCGTTCTTCAGATTGATGAAAACTATGTTCCAGCTAAAATAGAAAAAAAGCAAGTGTTTGGCATAACTTTTGAGCAGGGACACAATTTTATAAAGCTTGATGACAACTGCTTAAAAAACATTGTAACAAAAAATAAAACTCTCACAAAAGAAGAGCGCGACAACCTTTTGATTTCCCTGATTATCTTGAAATATACTCAGTCCAACAGTGTCTGCTATGTAAAGGACGGACAGGCAATTGGAATTGGAGCCGGACAGCAGAGCCGTATTCACTGTACACGTCTTGCGGGTGACAAGGCGGACAAATGGTGGCTACGTCAGAGTCCCCAGGTTTTAAATTTGAAATTCAAGGCTGATATAAAAAGAGCCGACCGTGACAACACAATCGATGTTTATACAAGCGATGACTATGACGATGTTCTTGCTGAAGGAATATGGCAGAATTTCTTTGCTGAAAAGCCATCTGTATTTACACGTGAAGAGCGCAAGGCTTGGATTGCAAAAAATACAGATGTCGCAGTGGGCAGCGATGCTTTCTTCCCATTTGGAGATAACATAGAGCGTGCGCACAGAAGCGGAGTAAAAGTCATAGCTCAGCCGGGCGGCTCAATCCGTGATGATAATGTTATTGAAACCTGCGATAAATACAACATGGTTATGGCATTTACAGGAATCAGGCTTTTCCATCACTGATACTTTTTTATTATCTTCATGGCGGGTGTCATTATCCAGTCAAACTGGATAATTTCCTGCTAAATCTGTTTTTAGTTTTCCAGAATATCTACAATGTGGGAGCCTGCGCCTAGAAGATCCTTGCGTTCCGCATTGCAAATCTGGTATTCAATGAATTTTTTAAAAGTTTCTTCTGTCATTGAGTTCAGTTCTTTGCGCATAAAGTCCGCAGGTCCGTCTGGAGAAAATATTTTTATCCGCTTTATTCCGCCCATCTTGTTAAGCCTGTCAATATCTTCTAGGCGGACATAGTCGTAAAGCTCATTTTCTTTTGGCGCAATATGAAAATCTTCAGAGACATTTCCGCTTTTTATAAGCTCAAGGATTCTGTTTTGAGCAAAACAATATGAAAGAATACTGTATTCGTTTAAAAGATACGCGGCAAAAATTTTTCCGCCTTTTTTGGTTATTCTGCGCGCTTCTTTTAAAGCTGTGAGTTTTTCTTCTTCCTTATGAAGATGATAAAGCGGCCCAAAAAGAATTGTCGCATCAAAAGTTTCATCTGGCAAAAAACTAAGGTTAAGCGCGTTTCCCGGCCAGCATTTTACGTGCTCGTGTTTGGATTCAAGTATTTCAAGATTATGCTTTACAAGCTCAACCGCTGTAACATCAAATCCTTCTTTTGCAAGTGCAACTGAATATCTTCCTGTTCCGGCTCCAATGTCCGCAATTTTAAAAAGATGTTTGTCTTGCGTAGGAAGAAAATCATGGATGTATTTCATTGCGACGGCGAATTCGACTTTTCCGTGCCGCGTCAAAAGCCTGTTTTCTTCCTTGTGCTTATTGTAGTGCTTTTCTATTTCTGTCATTTTTTTTGTTCAGAATTGCAAGAATAAAAATCATAAGAATTCCGCCTGCAATCATCATAAGACAGAAAATTTGTCCTGTGCTAAGATTTAAAAGCGAAGTGTTTGTGTAGATTGCAGCGTCTTTTGTTGCAGAGATTCTGTAGCCAATGTCTGCGTCAGGCTCGCGAAAATATTCTATAAAAAATCTTACAAATCCGTAGCCTATTGTGTAGCAGGCTGTAAGGAATCCGTCGAACGGTTTTTTCTTTCTCAGGCACCAGATAAGAACAAAAAGAAAAAGTCCTTCAAAAAGAGCTTCGTAAAGCTGGCTTGGATGCCGCGGAAGATTTACAAGCCTTGCGCCATCAAGAGACATTCCTATCGAAGAAGAGAATTCCTTTACCCAGTCAAGGCTTGAAGAAAAAGTTTCTGCGCGTGGAAAGACAATTCCCCAAGGAGCTTTTGTTATTCTTCCGTAAAGCTCGCCGTTCATAAAGTTTCCGATTCGCCCGAAAGTGTAGCCAAGCGGAATTGCAACTGCCATTGCGTCAATCCATTTGAGCGCAGGCTTTTTGTGTTTTTTGCACCAGACTAGCATTCCTATAAGTCCGCCAAGAAATCCGCCGTGGTAGGACATTCCGGCAAGTCCTGTAAATCTTTTTGTAACTGTGTCGAACGGCCAAAAAATCAGCCAAGGCTTTTTCCAGTAAAGCCCCGAAGTGTCGTATACGAGCGTTGAAAAAATCCGCGCACCCGCTAAAAGAAAAATAATTCCGAATGCAATAAAGCTAAAAATGTCGTCTTCTGTGGTTTTTGAATCCGGCGTGTCCAATGCGCCTTCACGCTGAATTTTCCGCAGAATATAAAAAGCCGTTCCAAATGCGATTATGTACATAAGACCGTACCACCGCACAAGTCCCAAAAGCGGAACTCCAGGAAAAAGCTCCGGGTGAATCCAAGACGGATATTTTATATATAAAAGAGAATTTAACATTTTATTTTACACCTTGAATCCTTTTGTCGCTGCTTCCAGAAGTTTTTTCTTTAATAAATTATTTTCGTTTTTTAGTCTTGTAAGCTCGTACTGCTGCTGCTTTAAAGTTTCCGCAAGTTCCCCGGCAGTAAGCGCGCCAGTTCCTGCAAGCTCTTCTATGTAAGCCATTTTCTGCCCAAAGTCATCGTTGGCTTCTTCTGTGGCAATTTCAAATGAAGTGTCCGAAGCCTGGGTTATGTCATAATTGTCGTCGAATTTTAAAGTTTCAGACTGAATTATTTTTTCTGCGATTCTGTAGATTGCCTGACCTATAATTGACTGCGGCTTGTAGACAATGACAGGCAGCCTTGAAGAAAGAGCCTTGTCCTGCAAAGTGTCGCGGTAGATTACGCCAAGATGGTCCAAGTTCAAATCCAGATATTGCTGGCATGAACGGCGAATTCTTTGCGCCCTGTCTGCGTCTTTTGGATCGTCTATCATGTTAAGCACGAGCCGCGGATGAAATTCATTTATGCGCTTTTTGAACAATGCAGTCCCTTCTGGGTCTTCTTTTTCAAGAATTTCAACAAGCTTGGGAATATAAAGCCGCTGGAGCGAAAGGGAATCTTTTTTTAGAGACTCAAGATATTTGTAGCCCGCGCTTCCTTTTTTGAAAGTGTTATACATCATTCGGAACATTACATTCTTAAGGAAAAGATAGCCGTTCAGCGTGGCGGTAACAGTTGGAGCTGTAACAACAATTCCCTGCGGAGAAAGAAGAAACATATCAAGAATTGTAAGATGAGTTCCCGCTCCCAAGTCCAGAATCAGATAGTCGAATTTAGATTCCTGCTTATTGAAGCTTTTTATAAGCTCGTTTTTCTGGCTGACTTTAAGGGACGTAAGCCCAGGAATTTCAGAGTCGCCTGCAATAAAACTTACATTGTCATAGTCTGTCGGGCAAATTATGTCTTCAAACTTGCTTTCGCCTGTAAGAAACGTGCCGACTCCTGCTTTTGGATTAGGATGGCCTATTACAAGGTGAAGGTTTGAAGCTCCCAAATCCAAATCAATGAGAAGAACTTTTTTGCCTGCCTGACCTAAGGCAATTGCAAGGTTTGCGCTTAAAAGGCTTTTTCCAACACCGCCTTTGCCGCTTGCTACTGGAATAATCTGCATAATGCAATTGTATCATAGAATACTTTGATTTTAAAGACAGAGTTTTAAAATAGATATGGTAAATCTTGTTGCGCAGAATGTATATTGTTTTCTTGCATAACTTTTTTAGAAATGCTATTTTTTTATTGGAGGAACATAATGAAAAAAAATATTTTTTTTGTCTGCCTGATTTTTAGTTTTGTTTGTTTTGCTAAGGCTCCTTATTTTAACCTTGATGCTGAAAATGTGTTTGTTCTTGATGCCAATTCTATAGATGGAAAAGCAAGAGAAGATGTAAAGCTCATAAACGAAACAGAAGAGCAAATTGGCTTTGAAGTTTATTATTATGATAACAAAAATGCCTCATGGCAGTTTTATGGAAGCACATACTTAAAAGATTTTTATGATTCAGAAGATGTTGACTCCCACATGGAATACCGTATTTCTCAAATTCAGTATTTTGCAGTAGTTCCTACAAATAACAAGGCTTACAACTATCGTGCGCAGAAAATTGAGAATGACCTTTGCATTTTTGTAATGCCAGATTCCGAATTTGATTTTAAAAAGGAACTTGAAACCGCCTTTATAATTGATTCAGACAATATAAAAGATAAGTTTTATGACGAAATAGAGTTTGTAAACCTTACTGACGACTATGGAATTTCTTTTGCGGTTTATGCTTCTGATAATAAGGATAAAGACTGGAAAAGAGCCGGCGGTGTTACTCTGCAAGAATATAATGATTCAGAAGACTTGGATTCTCCCATTGAAAAAACACTTCACAGTTTTAGGTATTTTGCAATCGTTTCAAAAAATGGAAAAAACTATAATTTTGAAGCAAGAAAACAAAAAGGCGACCTTGTTATATTTGTAAGAAATTAGCGCGGGGCAGTTCGTTTTCCGCTGGAATTTTGTATAATAAAACGTCTTTTCATTTGAAGAATACAAAAGAAGTTTATGAAATATATAACACTTTCGTTTGATGACGGACCTAATGCAAATGTTATGTCAGACATGCTAGATGTTCTTGAATTTAATAGGATTCCGGCGTCATTTTTTTTAGTCGGAAACAAAATCAATGAAGAGTCTGCAAAAGTTGTAAGGCGCGCATTTAAAATGGGATGCGACATTCAAAATCATTCGTTTACGCATTCCGATATGTCAAAAATGAGCATTGCCATGATTCAGGACGAATATGAAAAAACTGAATCTCTTATAGAAAAGTGCATCGGCAAAAGAAGCGAATTTTTCCGTCCGCCTTATATCAGCGTAAGCGGCAATATGCACAAGGCTATAAAAGTTCCTTTTGTTGGCGGAAAAGGCTGCGAGGACTGGCTTCCTGAAATTACTGCTGAACAAAGAACTGAGCGTATTTTAAAATCTGCGGAAGATGGACAGATTGTGCTTCTTCACGTAATGGAAGAAAATTATGCGACAGTTCAGGCTGTAAAGTCCGTTATTCCAGTTTTAAAATCCCGTGGCTATGAATTTGTAAATCTGCCAGAACTTTTTAGGGTAAAGAATATAAATCCTTGTATTCCATCGCATATTTGGACAACAGTAGAATAGATTTTGCTTTATTTTTCCACACTGATTAGAAAAAACTAACGATTTTTCTGTCAAAAAGTTGTTTTTTGAAATTTATTCAGTATAATTTAATCTAGATTCTTGAAAA
>OQWI01000110.1_pt1 | contig 39768 bp, 23 predicted proteins | sample 1691551 | NCBI WGS metagenome assembly OQWI01 (sample SAMN03418259, study PRJEB22391) | human gut metagenome | biome: human-gut; feature: organic feature; material: feces | host: Homo sapiens | place: Tanzania | collected 2013-01
TATCAATAATATTCCAGATAATCCAGATAACCCTCTCTCTTATTACGATGAGACAACTCTGGAAGGCTTTCGCTATACATCTTTTGATAACTTGGAAGAACGGATTTTAAATAGTGGGCAGAGTTCAAATATTACAGAGAACATGAGTCGCAACAGTAGTTACCAATTGAATTTCATGCTCATATATGGTCGCAAATTTGGTAAACATGATGTTAGCGGTACATTCTCTATAGAACGTGGAGAAAATGAAAGCAACTATATGAACACCACAGCTACTCATCCGTTGGCATTCACTGATGGAACATCGAATTCGATGGCTCAAGATTCTAAAGTTGATGCCACATGGGGCAAAAATGACGCAGGCAATCTTGCTTATATCGGACGTTTTAATTATGCCTATGACAACCGCTACCTATTTGAATTTTTGATTCGTTCACAGGCTTCTGCTGCAAAATTTGCTCCAGAAAACTATTGGGGTGCTTTTCCTTCTTTCTCTGCGGGATGGGTAGTCAGCGAAGAAAATTGGTTTTCTAAAGAGAAACTGAAGATTGACTTTTTAAAGTTACGTGCATCATATGGTATCATGGGACGCGACAATGTAGATCCTTGGAGATGGTTACAGCTCTATTCGCCCAATGTTAGCCGAAGTACTATCTTTGGAATCGATGTTACCAAGGAGTCTGCTCGCTCGTTTCAGCTACCAGAAAAAGACGGCACCAACCGTAATCTACATTGGGACAAGAATATCAAAACCAATTTCGGTATTGATATACGTGCACTTGACAATCGACTATCTGTCTCGCTTGACTACTATTATGACCGCAACCGCGAAATGTTTGCCCTTCCTCGTTCAAATGAAATGCCTGGCACCGTAGGAACCTATCCTGCTCCTGAAAATTACTCAGAGATGGATTTATGGGGATTTGAAGCTATTATAGGTTGGCGCCAACGTTTCAATAAGGATATGTATCTCTCTGCCCGTATAGGCTTCTCAGTTGATGACAATAAAGTTCTGAAATACCCATGGGATTCGGATACAAAGCTCAACAGCGTAGTATATGGAAAACGTAGCGATCGTGGTTTATGGGGACTTTCATGTATGGGTATGTTCCGCACCTATCAAGAAATCGAGGAATATTTCCTGAAATATAATATCAAATCATATCTGGGTATGTCACAGAATCAAGTACATCCAGGTATGTTGATTTATGAAGATGTGCGAGGACCGAAGGACGAAAATGGTGATTTTACAGCACCCGATGGTATTATCGACACAGAAAACGACATTGTACAAATCTCAAAGCGCCAGAACAATCCTTACCGATCGAATTTAAATCTCAATTTCGTCTGGAAATCATTGGCAATAAATGCAACCTTCCAAGCTGAATGGGGAGCCTACACGATGATGCCTGCCATGTATCAGGAGACCTTCAAGTCTATGGAGAAACAAAATGTGTCGGCTATGTGGAACGACATGTTTATTTACGAGAATATACTTGATGCCGATGGACGCGTAATAGCTGCTGCGAATCCAAATGGTCGTTGGCCAAATCTTGGCTATACCAAGGGTAGTGTTAATACTCAACGTTCTACATTTTGGAAAATGTCGGCTGCAACAATTCTATTGCGTAACATCACGCTATCCTATACTATGCCTAAAAATTGGGTTAAATATATTGGATTGAATGCTATTCGTTTTAATATGACCATACAAAATGCACTGAGTCTATACAACGCATGTCCTGGTGGATATTGGGACAACTTTGCTGGCAACTATGGTTCCTATCCTGTTACTCGCAAAATAACCGTCGGTATGAACGTAACTTTCTAACTGATAATAAAAAAAAATAAGAATTATGATTACAAAAATAACAAAAAAACATCTGATAGCTTTATCATTTATCATTTGTCATTTAGCATATAGCAACATTATGACTTCTTGTTCTGATGATTTTTTGGCAGAAAAACGTCCCTATGGACAGTTTGGAGAAAATGATATATATTCTTCATGGGAGTCAGTAAAACTACGTCTTAATTTTATCTATGAGTGTAATCTACCTGCCTTTCGTGATTATAATAAAAACGGTGGAAATCAAGGAGGTAACCACTCTTCAAATGGGCCTGCAGACCAATGGCCTGTGGGGATGCCAGATTTTCTATCAACCCACACAGAGGAGTTTGCTGGTTACGGTAGTAGCGGCTATGGATACTATAGCGAGCCTGTTTTGGATAAATGGCAGAACACCAATATTCATAAGTTTTTCTGGACAGGTGTCAATGAGAGTCCTTGGAAAAAAATGCGCGAGTGTACCGATGTTATAATCAAAGTACGTGAGCACGACGGATTGACCGAATTGCAGAAAGACTGGGCAGAGGGACAGGCACGCTTTTTCCGTGCTACGCGCTATTTCCGACTATTCAAACGCTTCGGTGGTACGCCTATTGTGCGTGGTTTACAATCTACTGTTTTGGCAGACTCACTTATTTTGCGCATTCCACGCCATTCAACAAAAGAAACATTCGACTTTATGATTGAGGATTTAAAGACTGCAGCCAATATGCTACCCGCCCGTTGGGAGGAGGAAGCCAATGATTGGGGACGTATCACTTCTGGTGCAGCATTGGCACTTGCAGGATACATTGCCAACTATTATGCATCCCCCATATTTAACCGACAAGATGAACAAGCACGTTGGGATTCAGCTTATGTCATCAATAAACAAGCACTCGAAAAACTTGCAGAGGGGCACTTCGGTTTATCATTCAATGGAACCCCAGGGACCAATGCATCAAACTGGGCTAAAATATGGTGCAACGTTTATGGTGGTGAAAATCAGAATGCGGAAGGGGTCTATATGGCCATCTGTAACAATGCTGGTGGTGATACTAGCGACCAACTTTACAACTGTCAGGAGCAAACGCTACGACCATCTAACTGTGGTGGAGGAGGCGGTATCACTCCGTCTGCGGAGATGGTAGATGCTTTCCCTATGGCAGACGGAAAACGACCTACGGAACATGGTCTGTATAATTACAATAAAAAGCTATTCTTTTTGAATCGCGACCCACGTTTTTATCGCACCTTTGCATTTCCTGGCACAGAATGGCGATTCTTAGGATCTATTACAGATGACTTAATAAACAAATGTCCATATAGTAGTGGCACAGAATATCAGCTTCAGAATTACGCATGGTACGATAAGGCAGATGAGGCTAACGATCCCTTGCATAGTGGATATTTTACAGACCTGTTAGGTAGTAGCGGCAGAAGTATATATGTAAGAAAGAAGTCACAAGACTATAGTTTAGGAGCATCACCACTCTACGTTTTTGACTCATCTTCCGGATTCAGTCGTAACGGGCAACCAATGATAGGGATGCGCTATACCGAAGTATTACTAAATTTTGCAGAGGCTGCTTGCGGTGCCAATCATCTAAACGAGGCATGGGATGCACTTATCAAAATTCGCCAACGTATTGGTTATTCAGGTGATTGTGGCCTAGATCCAGCAATCCGTGAAGATCGTGCGAAAATGTTCGAAGCTATTCTCTATGAACGTCGTATCGAATTAGCCTATGAAGGCAAGCGCTTTGACGACTGTCATCGTTGGATGTTATTTGACGGTGGAGAAGGGCAAAATGAAGTTAGTGGAGCTCCTTCAACATGGACGTTGACTGGTTTTGGAGGCAATACATGTAGATATTTGGGGGTGAAACCACTGAACGATATTGCAATTCATCAGATTGAAATTTATATCGACCCTACAATTTATATGGCTGCTAAAACGCCAGAGAATGATCCATTTATCAAAGGTTTTCTCAGCAAACCCAAAGCATTGACACTTAATGAAGATTTTACCACTCATATGAAAAATGACACTTTATTAGTATATGCGAATGCTAAAGTTGAGGCACTTGCCAAGTTCTATATGAACAACTTACAACGTAAGGATGTCGTTACTCAGACAGGACTTGAAGAGGGTGGTTCTGATTATCTGTTACCAAAATGGGACAAAAAATGCTACCTGATGGGATTGGCTTCTGGTGATGAAGACAACAATCCTAATGTAGTACAAACTATTGGCTGGAATAGTGTTTTTGGTGGTATGGGTATCTTTGACCCACTAAGTGACAATCCAAAAACAAAACGATAATTAGTTGCAATATAGATAGATTTAAATTATTAATTAGTAATTAGTTATAGAAAGGAGAGTTGTTCGTGATGAATAGCTCTTCTCTACTTACTCAAAATTGCACGCAATCATGGACAGTCATAAGAAATAACCACCGAGCATATGCGAAAGATGGCTACTCCAACTATCGGAGCAGCCATCATTGTCCTGATTTTCTTTCTACCACATAGGTCAAATGTTTCGTTCATTTCATGTCTCGTCTGTATTTTCAATGAGCCAAATCACGTTTGTTATCAATATGACGCATCAAACGACAAAAAGTTTAACCAAAATTCAAAAAAAACGAAGAATCGACTACATTTTGAGCATTTTTAACTAACTTTGCACGCAAAAGCAGCAACAACATGAACACCATCAACGAATTTTTCTCCGTAACGAGCTCCCTGTTGTGGGGCTGGCCCATGATTATTCTGCTCTTGGGAACCCATCTTTTTCTTACTATCCGATTGCATTTTCCACAGAGACATATACTTAAAGCCATTCGACTATCAGTACAACGTGATCCCGATGCAACCGGTGACGTATCGCAATTCTCATCATTGGCAACCGCTCTGGCTGCTACTATCGGCACCGGAAACATCATCGGTGTAGCCACCGCCATTGCCTTAGGCGGTCCTGGTGCAGTATTGTGGTGTTGGCTGACTGGTGTGTTTGGCATTGCCACCAAATATGCAGAGGGCCTACTGGCTATCAAATATCGCGAGAAGAAACCTGATGGCAAAGTGATTGGAGGACCTATGTTTGCGTTGGAGAAAGGATTGGGATGGCGTTGGGCAGCAATTTTCTTCGCCATTTTCACTGCCCTCGCCTCGTTTGGCATCGGCAATACGGTGCAAGCCAATGCCATTGCCACACTCGCCTACGAGACCTATGACATCTCACCCTATATCACAGGAACTGTCATCTGCCTACTCACCGGTGCAGTTATTTTAGGTGGTGTGAAGAGTATTGCACGTGTCTGCGCAACCTTGGTGCCCCTCATGGCACTCTTTTACATTTTAGGTTGTATCTATATAATAGGAGTAAACATCGATTATGCGTGGCCTGCCATCAAGCTCATCGTCACCTCGGCTTTCAGTCCGCAGGCAGCAGGAGGAGGTTTTGTAGGTACTACAGTGATGATGGCAGCACGTTATGGCATAGCACGCGGTCTTTTCAGCAACGAATCAGGACTCGGTTCTGCTCCCATCGTAGCTGCTGCCGCACAGACACGCAACCCAGTGCGCCAAGCCTTGGTGTCCAGCACTGGTACGTTTTGGGACACGGTAGTCATCTGTGCCATGACGGGAATTGTTATTGTAAGCAGTGTATTGGCATACCCCGACATTACTTTCGACAATGGTGCGGTACTGACCAAGATGGCATTTTCTAAAATTCCCATCATTGGTACACCTTTACTGACTTTCGGTCTGTTGACCTTTGCATTTTCCACTATCTTAGGTTGGTGCTATTATGGTGAACGCGCAGTAGAATATCTGAAAGGTCGTCGATGGATGCTTGCCTATCGGATGATTTTTATCGTTGCTGTATTTATAGGCAGTGTGATGCAGTTGGGTGTGGTATGGAACATGGCCGATTGTATGAATGCACTCATGGCAATTCCCAACCTGCTATCGCTCTTGGCGCTGAACGGCATCATCGTACACGAAACACGCAAATATCTGTGGCGCGACCATTTGGACAGAAGCGATCTGTAAGTCCGATAGGATGTGACACACCATCCCTTCGTGACGGAAAGAAAAACTATAATTTTGTTTCTGTTATTACAGCCTACTTGATGGGCAATACCAGCACCACACGAGTTCCTTGGCGCGCATAGAGTTCGTCGATAAAAAGCACGCCACCAATCTTCTGTGCCAACCGCTGGCAAATGCTCAAATCAAGTTCAGCCTCATCACGCATATCGTCGGGCTGTTCAAACCAACTAAACAGGCGACTCAGACGATCTTTGGGAATTCCTGCACCAGTATCACTAACATCGAGTGTCAGCATGCCCTCATTCTCTGTAGTGTTACACCCCACGACCACTTCCCCTTTTTCGGTAAAGCGACAGGCATTCTGAATCAACTTATTGAGGATAATCTCTATGACATGGCGATCACTTTCTATAAAGAACTCATCGCTCATGGTACGATGAAAATTCAACTTGACAGCCTGTCGATGGTAAATGTTGGAGATATTGATTTCCAGACAGCGGCGACAAAGTTCGTTAGGACTGAACTGTTCCCGTTTTACGTGTGCCGCCTCATCGGAAGGATTGGTAAAGAGCTGCAATTCATTCAACAAGGTATCGATGAAATTAGCATAGCCATCCAACTGTTCCGCCATATTGTGTTTTTCATTCTTGGAAAGGTATAAATCATCCTTTGAAAGCATCTTAGCCATGCGAGAAATCTGTCGAAGGGGAAGTTCAGACTCTTGGGCAACATTCTTCAGAAAGATGCGACGCATCTTTATATCACGTTCCAACACACGCATTTTTTTCCGCATCTGCCAAGCCCAACAGAAAGCCAGCAGACAGGCCATAGCCAAGATAAGTATCAATACCATTTCCATCATGTCAACCATTTTCGGACACAAATATATTAAAAATTCCCGTCATCTACAAATAATGCGGTTACTTTTTTTCTGGCACAGCGACGCAGGGGATGATTTTCTTGACATACAACATGTTGCCATCCACACAGAATACCACTTCATAACCATCGAAAGGCATCACATACTGCCGGTCGGGATCATCATGATAATGTGGACGGGGATCGAGCGCAAGTGCATCAGTCAGTGTCTGCACGATCTGTGGCGAAATGGACTTCGTCAGTTCGTCAGGGATAACCACCTCTAACCGCTGCCACTGTTTACGGTCAGTAAAACCACCCCGTGCACCAGGATGACTATCCACATAAGCCAAATAAGGTTTGATGTCGTAGATAGGTGTGCCATCCATGAGGTCAGCCCCTGCCACTTCCACTACTCCATCTTCGGGACGCACCGCCACAATACGCACCGATGAGAGTCCGAGATTATTGGGTCGGAACGGTGAACGCGTTGCCCAAACCCCGACCCGCTCGTTGCCTCCCAGCAATGGTGGTCGCACGGTAGGGTGCTTGCGTGCATCGACATTCTCAGAGAAGCCCCATATCAGCCAGAGGAAATCATACTCTTCCAATCCCCGCAGTGCCACTGGTGTGGCATAATCGCGAGTGAGTTCTATGCGTCCATGCAACGTTTCTACGATACCACTCTGTCGTGGCAATCCGAACTTCGAGGTGAATGGTGATCGAAAATAAGCAATTGGTTGTATATCCATAAGTATTCTATTTATCGTCGAGTGGAATCAGTTACTTTTGCAGCCTCATCGCCAACTTTCAGAATGCAGGTCTTGGCAGAAACTGCGAAGGAAAGCGGTGCACCAGTTGCTGTAGTCCGATGGAGTATTCTGCCCAATAGGTCATATACACACACCTTGGTCCCCTTCTCCACCTGATCAACCTGTAGTGTTCCAGCAGCAAACGACCAGTGCCATGTTTTGGTATCAGGTTGCGTGATGGCAGTAGGTTCACCTATCACGGCAGTAATCTCCACCTTGTCACAATCAGGCAGCGCCATAGTAAGGGTAGCTCCTGACTTCTGTATAGTAGTAGTGGCAGTACCTTGATGCTGTACGATATTCCATGCTTTCACCTCCCGTCCGTCGGAGAGCATCCCATTGATCTGCATGGATCTGTTCTTGAAGAATTTTCCATCAAAGCATGCTTCTGTCAAGCGCACGCCATTGAATGTGAGCGTCATGGCGTTTCTGTCGCTTTCAGCCATCGTGGCATTGATGGTGAGTGGAACAGGTTTTCCCACTTTATAGAAGTCGGAAATCTGCTGATAGAAACTCGGAATACGTTCGTTAAGCCATTTATGTGCTGTATTCAATTCATTGGTATAATTGGGCCACCACTCGTTGACAAGCTTGCGATGGTGAGGATATTCCGTCTTGATCTGATTATACATATCATCCCATAGCAACCGTATATTCTTTTCCGACAAGAAGTCACCCAGATAGATGGCAGCACGGTCTATGAACTCCCGTTGAAAATCGGCATCTTCCATTAATCGGCGAAACAATCTTGTAGCCTCAGGTGTATTTGCCCATGCGTGGTCTTTGTCATAATTGGGGTTGTAGAACCATTCAAAGGTTTTATAGGTAGCTGGCGAACCATAAAGCCCAAGTCCGAAGTCCGTATCTTTAGCCACCCATCGCCATCTGCCAGTTTCTGTGCGTGGTCTCCACCATACGATGTTATTGCCGGGAAAGTCCTGATTATTGTAGAAAAGATTCATAATCATCAGGTTGATATACTCCTTGCAATCCATCCATGTTTCATATTCTGCCATGGTATGTCCATGTTCTTGATAGAACGCCTTGAAGCGGTTGAAATGTTCCCAATCGCCTTCTTTCAGCTCCCATCCGTTTTCTATCATATCAATATCCTCCAAGCCCTCATAGTTGGTATAGATATTATCCTCGTTGCTTCGTTCTCGGATGTTGAGCATACCATTGTACTTTCCGTTGATATAGACAATGGCAGGACGCCATGCCTGCCAATCAAGATCGACATAGGCAGCCATAGACCGCTGGATGACAGCATCGCGCATGTAGAGATAGTCGAAGTCGTTGCCGGCATTGCGCAGTGCGAGTGACTTATAATCGGTGATACCCGGTCGCTGGTCAGGGAAAAATTCATATTTGAAGCGCTTCGTACCAAATCGCTTGTTGGCATAAATAGCCATCGACTTCATCATATTATCACGTGAAGCACCTCCCATGACACGTGTTTCGCAGAGTTGGTTGAGCTGACTTTTACTGCCTGCCGCAGTAAAAAGTTCCAAGTTGATAGGTCGTCGCCAGTTGTACTTATAGTTCTCCTGACTGCTGTTATAGTTGCCTTTCACCAGTATTCCCTGTTTGTTATCATAGAAATACACATTCTTAGTAACGATGGAAATAATGGGAAGCGTCATCTGTCGTCCGTGGAAGATATACGACTGGGTGACTGACCGAGGTGACAGATACCCCGTACAGAATGGTTTTGCACGCACCACCTGTGAGGTGCTGATGGTGATCGGAGCGGTATATTGCAAACTTGATGCCATTGGTTCGCTACCATCTGTAGTATATCGGATGACAGTTCCTACGGGTGCTCCGTCAGGAAGTGACAGGGTGAGTTTGAGAGTCTGCGCATTTTCCAAGACCCGTCCAGGTTCGCTGAATACCACATCGCCCAAGAGATCCTTGCAGGTAGATCCGCAGTTGGTGCCGCCTGGTGTTGGTATAGCCATATATCCCCATGTGTCGCTACCGTCTGTTTTGCGTCCATAGGCAATATTAGGCGCAGGCTGTTTCTTCATTTTGGTCAGTTTATCGACCACTTTATTGTTTTTGAACAGATAGATTTCGCCGTTCTTTCCCGACTCAAGGCGGAAATCAGTATGCATACCCGATGCCGCCTTGTCGCAATAGATGAGTACGCGATATCCTTTGTTGATAGCTGATGCCGGCAAAGCCCATGCCTTTTGAGCATCACTGGTAAGTCCGATACTGTAGTTAGAAAGCTGTTCGCTACTTTCGCCATTGTTGTATAGTTCCACCCACGAATCAGGAAATTCGTTCATGTCGTCCATGATACAGTCGATATTAGACTGCATGACTTCGTTGATGACCAGTTGTGCGTGCATCGGTGCCGCCATGGTCATGGCTGCAAGTGCCACCCATATTGTTTTCATAGCATGTACCTATAATTGATAATAAAGCGTTATCGTATATACCAAAGAGGGACTGTGGTTATATAATATACCGGGGAATGAAACATTGTTGATGTCCATTCCCCGGCTCATGAATAGTTATTTCTCGATATGTTGCAGTTCCTTATCGCCAGGGCGGAACAGGAGTCCTGTGCATTTGGCAGCATCGGCCTTATAGGCTTTCAGCTCTACCTTGTCCCATTTGATGTCGCCTGTGTGTTGTGCGACAGGTACATGGGGAATGAGTGATCCATCCTTGACGAGGATGACGCAGGGAATCTCAGCAGTTGGGATAGTCTGATAGCCCCCCTCATAGACTTTTCCTGTCTGATAATCAATCCACTTTCCACGGGGCAGATACACGGTGCGGCTTTTTCCTGTTTCGAGCATTGGAGCAACAAGAATCTGCGAACCAAACATATACTCGTCTTCCACAAACCATGCACCTGGATCATCGGGAAATTCCACGAGCAGTGCACGTACCATAGGCAGTCCGCGCTCAGAGCAATCCTTTGCCTGTGCATAGACATAAGGCATGAGTTTGTATTTCATTTCTGCAGACTGGCGGAATGCTTTGGTAAAGCTTTCGCTGATGAGCCAAGGCTCGGTAGGAGGTGCTCCGTGGGCACGTGTATGGCTTGAAAGGAATCCGAATGGCAGCCAACGACGGTAGAGATCGTCGGGACTCTTGGTGACAAAGCCACCCATGTCATGACTCCAGAAGGAGAATCCGCTGAGTCCGAATGACAAACCGCCACGGAGATCGCCCAACATACCTACACTACCTATTTCGTTGGTAGCAGCATCGCCACCCCAATGGAGCGGATAGCGCTGACTTCCAGCCCATGCGCTGCGAGCCCAGATGACACCTTCATGGTCGGGAGTATTGTCGCGCACAGCCTGCCAGAGTGCTTTGTTGTAGCGCAGGGGATAGAGGTTGTGCTCATAGAATCCTGTTTTGCCGCTGGCATAGATGCCATCATAGGGTGCTGCCTCACCGAAGTCACACTTGATAGCGCTGACTCCTTGTTTGATGAGGTTAGCGATTTTGCCTTGATACCATGCTACGGTCTTAGGATTGCTGAGGTCGAGCACCGCATCTTCATAGTTCAATGTTCCATTTCCGTTGTGTACAGCCATGCCGCCATCAACGAGTTCACGGAAGTAGCGGTTCTTCGGTGTGAAGTAGGGCAACTGCCAAAGACAGGTATGGAAACCGTCTTTCTTCATCGACTTGAGCATGGCTACTGGATCTTTGAAACGATCTTTGGCAAACTCATAGTCGCACTGCCAATCTACGCCAAACCATCCTGTATCGAAATGGATAACATCTGATGGAATCTTGTTGGCACGGAGTTTACGGGCAATGTCGAGTCCTTCCTCCTGAGAGAAATAGGTGATGCGGCTCATCCATGTGCCGAAAGTCCAAAGGGGAAGCATGGGTGACTTACCAGTGACGTCGGTATAAGCATTGAGCACGTCTTTCGGTTCACCGAAGAAGATGAAGAAGTCCATCGTTTCATCGCCCATAAAGAGGCGCTGTGCACCGATGTAAGAGGCACCGAAATCAGCTGTTGTAGGTGCCGAGGTGTGCATGAAGATACCATATCCCCGATTAGAGAAATAGAAAGGCACGGGTTTATACATGCCATCGGTCTCTGGTCCTTGTGGATCGACTACCGAGATTTGCACTTTCTGTCCTACTTTGTTGAGCGATGTGAAACTTTCGCCGCAACCGTAGATGCGCTCGTTGGGTGAGAGCATCAGTACGGGATTGATGCTGCGCGAATTGTCTGAACCGCGCTTGATAAAGTTGAAGGGCAGGAGTTTCACCTGTGTACTGTCGTTATCGATGATGTGGCGGGTCTGTGTGAGCAGTTTGCCCTGTCCGTCGCGTAGCACGATACGGAACGGATACTTCTGTATTTCGAGTGATCCGTTATTGTTTTTATAGACAATAGCTTGGTCGGTAGCCTTCACGTTCCAGCGTCCTCGACCGATTTTAGCCTGTTCGCCAGTTTGCTGTGCAATAAACTCCGGTGAGAACATGGGGTCGTTGGCATCGTCCATTTTCGGTTCAATGGGTGAAGTGAAGATGGTGACACGAAGCGTGCGGTTGTCTATTTTCTGCACTTTGATGCGCAGGTTGGGGTCGTTGTCATACTGTGTGTCGGGGAAATCGAGCATCTTCATGCGCACAGGCCAATAGCCATTGAGGTTGAAAGCCTGTCGCGGTGCGAGACGGTAGCGTTTCCAGTTGAGCAGTCCTTCGCCCTTGTTGAGGTCGAAGCCAGCCAGACTGTCAGCCAGAAAATAAGTGTTGGAGAGGTCAGAGAACTCGCCCGACATATCTTTTGCCTGGCATTGCAGATACTGTACACCAGCCGATGTCTGTATCTGCGCAACGGCTGCCATAGGCAGGAGCGCTGCTGATAATAGGATTTTCTTCATCATAATTTGATAGTTGCTGTTGGTAGTCCGTATGATTTAGCTTTCAGCATGCCATGTCCGTCGAGTACGACGAAGCATCTGCCGAAGAATGCTTTGCGCTTATTGTCCTTGAAGCGTTCGAGTGATGTCTGGTTTCCGTTATCCACACCGATGATGGTGGCATCGGTATCGAAAAACACTTGGTTCTCTGCCCAAGGGCATCGGTTGCCGTTCTCATCAACCACTTCCACCTTGACGAAGGTGGTGTTTCTACCTTGATAATCAATGCTGAGTTGCAAATGATGGGGCTGTCCGGCAGTATGGATAGTCTGCTGGCGCACCTCTTTACCGTCTTTGCGTGCCACGACCTTCACCTCTCCGGGCTCAAAGGTTACGCGCCACATCACATGATACTGGTGGCTATCTGCCTTGCGGCGCACGCCCTGACTCTTACCGTTGATGTAGAGTTCCACTTCGTCGGCTTGATTGTAGTAGCACCACATATCGATTTGTTCGCCATCGAGCCAGTTCCAATGGGGGAAGAGATGCAGAACGGGGCGATTGGTCCATTCGCTCTGATACATATAATAGACATCTTTAGGCTGACCAGCCAAGTCGATGATGCCGAAATAACTGCTGCGAGCAGGATAAGAATAAGGAGTGGGTTCGCCGATATAGTCGAAACCGGTCCATATAAACTGTCCACCGACATAGGGAGTATGCTTCACCACATCCCATGTTTCCTCGTGAGTACTGCTCCATGAGGCATGCATGTTATCGTAAGACGAGCATTTGAATGAAGGATCGGTATAGGGCAACCACCATTCCTTAGGTGCTTTGATGACAGAGTCGCTGGGCATGGTGTAAAATCCCGTTGTCTGCAGGGCTGAAACGCTTTCGGTCATGATAAACGGACGACCGGGGAAATTCTTGGGTACATCCTTAATCCACTGATGATGATAGTTGAAGCCTACAATATCGAGTGCCTTACCCTTGAACAGGTGGTTGTCGGGTGATGGTTCGTTACATCCTGCGGTGATGGGACGTGTCGTGTCGTAGCGGCGCACAATGTCAGCCAAATGGTCTGCCAACAATGTATTGACGCTGGTTTCGCCATCCTTGGCAAGGGTCGAAGCATCGTGTCCGGCATTGAGTATGAGGTTGGCTTGCTCAAGAGTCAACGTATCAGCATCGGCAGACGACCATTGTTCGAGCACCTCATTGCCGATGCTCCACATCAGTATGGAGGGATGATTGCGGTCACGCAGTATCAAGTCGGCAAGGTCGCGCTCGTGCCATTCGTCGAAGAAGCGTGCATAGTCGTTTTGAGTCTTACGGCGGCGCCACATGTCAAACGACTCGTCCATGACGATAAGTCCCATGGTGTCGCACATATTGAGTAGTTCGGGAGCAGGCGGATTGTGTGATGAACGAATGGCATTCACACCCATTTCCTTCAGTCGCACGAGTTTGCGGTGCATGGCATCTTCGTTGACCACAGCACCCAAGCAACCGAAATCGTGGTGTTCGCAAACCCCGTTGAGCTTCATATTCTTGCCATTGAGCCAGAAACCAGTCTTGGCATCGAAGCGGAACGAGCGGAATCCGGTGTTGGTCCACACCTCATCGACCACTTTTCCACCTACCAGCACTTGCGTGCGTACCTTATAGATATAGGGGTCATCGACTGACCACAGATGGGGACGGCGCACTTTCAAACCTACCTCTCGTCCTTGGGCATCAAACACTTGGTTGCGCACCTTATAGGCTTTGCCCTGACTTTCCACATCGGTAGTCACGGAGATACGTCCGTCTGGATTGGCAACCACATGCACCCCCCAGTGTTTCACATGCACATCGGCGGTTTTGGTAAACCACACATGGCGGTAGATACCGCATCCGCTATACCATCTGGAATTAGGCTGATCGCTATTATCCACACGCACAGCCACCACGTTGCGACCGGCTGTGAGATAAGGTGTGATGTCGTATTCAAACGAGCTATAACCGTAAGGGCGGTAGCCCACTTCCTTACCGTTGATATAGACACGGGCATTCATATACACTCCGTCGAACTCAATGAAATAGCGTTCTCCCTGTTTTTTCTGCAGATTGAAAGTCTTGCGATACCATCCAATGCCACCAGGAAGTGCTCCCCCACCCGCTCCTGATGGGTTAGAACAGAGGAAATCACCCTCCACAGCCCAATCGTGTGGTAGGTTTAGTGCACGCCAATGCGTATCATGATAATCGGTTTTTGACATTTGTGCCGAGTCTGCCAGCACAAATCGCCATCCGTTGTCAAAGTTCTGGCGATCGCGTGCCTGTGCGGTCAACATACAGCCAATGGCACATGCCAGAGTAAAGAATCTATGCATAAGATATTAGTATTGGTAAATCGTTGGGCAAAGTTAGCGATTTTCAGCAAGAAGACAAAGGCTTTCCACCTTTTTTTTACCTCCACCCTACGGCAATAGCTATGTTTTTTCCTGCAAATTGATGAAGATGGATGGAAATGAGAACTTTCACTACCAAAAAACAACTTCTGTCTATCGTCGTATTAAGCATCATTTGAATTTGAATCTGCGCTTAGCCTTATGGGGCTGTTGTATATTATTGGGGCGAATCAAGGATGTAGCGCATCAAAGGATGAATCTAACAAAAACAGATGAATGAGCATCTGCCGAACTTCCTTTATATATGTACGCGTGTATATGCGCACACACACGCGATGTCGTAAAATTCGACCACTCGACCACCAGAATCAGATAAATGACTACAGCACAACACCATAACGGGTGGTCGAACCTTCTGTTTTTTAGATTTTCGACCACCATTCGACCACCCATGCAACGCCCTGAGGATACTAAACATAAACAATTAACTAACGCCATGAAAGGACAAAAGTAAAGCGTGATCCTATTTCCCTTATAAAAAGCTATCGTTTATCAACGTTTTTCCAAATCTTGATAATCTTTTTATCCAACGTTGGATAATACCCTTATCAAATATTGGATAATACTTTTATCAAATATTGGATAACATCTTTATCAAACGTTGGATAACATCTTTATCAAACGTTGAAAAGACCTTTTTCAAACGTTAGACAATACTTTTGCCAAACATTGGGTAATACTCTTGCCAAACGTTGGGTAATACTTTTGCCAAACGTTAGACAATACTATTGCCAAACGTTTGGAAATACCTTGGCAAAATATCAGGCAATATCTTGTGCATGGTAAATGGAACATTTAGGCAACTTGTATAGAGAAGAAGGGCAATGTCAGTACGATGATTATGCAGGTGGTCAATGGGTAGTCATTGGGTATTATATAAGACAAAAAGGGTGTGCCGTATGGCACACCCCTCCTATTGCAATATCTCTAAAATCAGAGTTTCACGCTAACAGCCTTACCGCTGTACTGCACCATTTTACCCTCAGGATTATCGAGGTTGAGGTCGCGGGGCTGGTCTTTCTTCACGAGTACTACATTGAAACGACGGTTTTTCAGCATACCTTTGAAAGCACCATTGCGCTTGCCGAAGCTGACAGTTTTGTCGGCATCGTTATAGGCAATCTCGATGGTGGCATACTTACCCTTCTCGTAGTTGTAGTTGGTTCCCTCGTCTTCGTAGAGTTGGAACGATCCGTCCTGACCCTCATAGACATAGAGATTGATGAGTTCGGCAGGTTTCTCGTCGCACCACTCCATGGCAGGACCAAATGGAATGATGGCACCTTCACGTACGAAAACAGGAATCTTCTCGTAGGGTGCATCAACCACCAAATGCTGACCACCATCATAGTGCTCGCCAGTATAGAAGTCATACCAGCCACACTGTTTGGGGAAATATACGCTACGGTTGCGAGCCTTGTAGTAGCCAACAGGACAAGCCATGAGCGCTGGACCAAACATCCACTGGTTGCCGATATTCTCCACTTCCTTATCGCCATTGAAATCCATAACGAGTGCACGCATCAGCGTATAGTCTTTGAAGTGAGCCCATGCCGCCATGCTGTACATATAAGGCATCAAGCGATAGCGCAACTGGTCGTAATAAACAAACGACTTATAGGTAGGATGATTGTCGGGAGCGATGTTCCAGATTTCGCGAGTAGGCCACTGACCATGCGAACGGAACAAGGGGATGAAGGCTCCAAACTGATTCCAGCGAGCCTGGAGCTCACGCCATTCCTTCAAATCTTCGTTCTCCACACCTGATTCGTTGAAGAGTTTCTGAGCCTCAACATAGCGATTTTCTACACAAAAGCCACCTTGGTCCATTCCCCAGAAAGGCACACCCGACATAGAATAGTTGAGTCCGGCAGTCATCTGAGCGCGCATATCCTCCCAACGGGTGCCGATATCACCACTCCAAGTGGCTGTAGAAAAGCGCTGTTCACCAGCGAAACCGCTACGGGTGAGCAGGAACACACGAGGTTCGTTGGCTTTACCCTTCCATACCGAACGCTGTCCGTTGTAGATAGCATCGGCATTGACGGTAGAATAGGCATTGAAATATTCGGTAGAAGTGCCGAGGGCAGTAGGTCCGCAAAGTGCTTTGCGATACCACATCGGAGTGCAGTCGCGCACATTAGGCTCTGAGGCATCCATCCACCAAGCATCGATGCCAGGCACACCATTCTTATTAAACTTGCTATAGAGATGGTCGTCCATCTGTTTCCAGAACAGTTTGCGAGCTCCTTCGTCATAGGCATCATACATCGAACCACGGAAGCCAAGCCAGTCGTGGATATCGTCCTTGACAGCCTGACGATACATCCATCCCTTCTCGTCGAGTTCCTTATAGTGTTCGGTGGTGTCGTAGAACTTAGGCCATACACTAATCATGAAGCGTCCGTGCATAGCGTGAACAGAGTCGAGCATAGCCTGTGGGTTGGGATAACGGCTTGCTTCAAAGTCGTGAGCACCCCAATCGGGCAGACGCCAATAGTTCCAGTCCTGTACAATATTGTCGATAGGAATGTGGCGACGACGGAACTCTGCGAGGTTATCCTCGATGTCCTGACTGCTCTGATAGCGTTCGCGGCTCTGCCAGAAGCCGAGCACCCATTTCGGATAGAGCGATGCTTTTCCTGTCAAAGTGCGATAGCCGCTGATGACATCATCGAAATTCTGACCTGCAATGAAGTAGTAATCCATATCGCGCGACATCTCGCTCCAGATGCTGAGTTGCTCACGCTCTGTCTTATTGCGAGGTTGTGAGACACGCAGTCCGCAATAAGAATCGCCACCATCGGGTTGCCACTCGATGCGCAACTGTGCCTTCTTACCCTTGGTCAGTTCGGTGCTAAACTTATAGCTGTTGGGGTTCCATGCGGTACGCCAACGCTCAGGCACTACCTCCTTACCATCGATATACACCTTGATATAACCGGCATAATAGAGGATAAACTGATAGAGTTGCTTCTCATTCTTGCCAGCCTTGGCACAACGACCACAACATTCAGGCTCGATAAATCCTTCGTATGTCACAGTGGCACCTTGGAGATTGAAGCCCTTGGGGAGGTTCTTCAGACCGCCATTATCGGTCTTGTTGGCAATTTCTGAAGTTGGAGGGCAAGCATACTCATAATAGATGCTATCCTCATCGCGCACCAGTTTCTTACCATTCTTATCCACGTAGGTACCAGTCAGATGACCTTCTTTACCGCGACGGTCGTAGAGTTTGAAGGCGCGGTTCAACTGCAAATAGTCGTTAGGATTGCCAAAGCGGCAATAACTGTAGCTGTCCCACAGGATACCATAGTTCTTGTTGGAGAGTACGAAAGGAATAGAGACCTTGGTGTTATATTGGAACAGGTCTTCGTTTTTGCCTTTCATATTAAATTCCTCTGACTGATGCTGTCCCAAACCATAGAAGGCTTCATCGGAAGGACTGTCGAAAAGCATCTGCCAAGTCAGTCCGTGCTTCATCTCTTCTGTCACTCCACCGATGTTGCGCACACCGTATTCGCGCTCAGGGACTGTGAAGTTCTGGAATTTCTTTCCGTCTTTAGCCTCTTTAAGCAGTTGTTTTCCTGTGGCATCAAAAAATACGATCGCACCCGTTGCCTTATTGACTACGGCAGTCACATTCTTCGCTTTGACTATTACAGACTGCTCGTTCTCGCTTACGGTATAGGTGTTTTTAGCGGGAGCTGTCTGCGGTACAATCATCAGACTGGGTTTCTTGACAGGTAATACACTCTCGGATGTGGCACGCACACGGATGATGTTGTCGTTCATCACCTCAAGACAGATAACTTTGGCCTGACCACCATCGGGTTTGACCGTTACCTTGTTGCCACTCTGCTGCACTTCTGCGGCAGCCATTGCCAATGCGGTCATTGAGAACGCACCGACCATGAGGGTTTTGATAATGTTCATTTGATCATTTAGGGTTATTATATACTACTTTTTTCTATTATTTTATTTCATCGTCAGCATGGCCGTCGTCCATGATTTCAGCCTCTTCCACCACGCCTTTTGCTGGCAAGTCAATCACCATGATGGTTCCGCCACCAGGGTTGTCTTTCATCACGATGGTACCACCATGTGCCACTATGATGTCTTTGACAAGGGCGAGTTCGAGTTCGTCAACACCTGCTGTATGGTCGAAGGCATGTAGTTTATACTCATCAGCCACTCCGATACCATTGTCAGCCACTTGAATCTGTACGTTACCATTGTCCTTTCTAATCAGACCGACACTAATATGGCAGTTCTTGGTGGCAAATTTCTGAGAATTGGTAAACAAGATGTTGAGCATGCGCTTGATCAGATTGACGTCAAACTCCATAAAGAGTTCGTCGATAAGCATGACATTGCTAATCTTTACACCCTTGTTGCCTTTCACATATTCAGCACATTGCTTCTTGATAACTGCTACAAGGTCGGCATATTCCGTATGCATCATAAGGTGGCGCACAGGTTCTTCAACAACAGCATCTCCTGTTGCTGGCTGTTCTGCAGCCATCGATGCTTTCATCTCTGCCATCCATTGGCGCTTCTCCATCTCAAGGCGCAATGCGATGGCTGCTTGGCGTTTAGCCTGACGACGCATATAATTCTTGCGCCACCACCAAATGCCAAAGGCGGCAACCAGCAACAGCATCATGACCATCCACCATGAGCGCCAGAACGGAGGCTGTATGATAATGGTGAGTGTTGCCTCTTCACTACCAATGGTGCCATCGTCGTTGAGCATGCGTACACGCAAGGTATAAGATCCTGAGGGCAGACTCATATAAGTAATGTTGGGGTTGGCTTCTTCGGTTCTAATCCAGTCATTGTTCACACCATCGAGGCGATAGAGGAAGCGCGAGCGGTGGTGGATTTCGCCATTGGAACTTCCCAACTGAATGGTAAACTGGTCGTTGTATTTCAAGCGAACGGCACGACAGATGTTCAGTGCCTTACGTAATATGATGCGACCATCAATCTTTTCACCAACTTCAACATCCTGTTCAAAGAGTTTCAGACCGCTGAATACGGGATATTCCTTATACTTCTCTTCGCGCATCAGCTTCGGATTGATGACATCAAGACCTTCCTGACCACCCACCAAGATAAGACCATCAGCAGTTTTACACATGGCACGCTGGTTGAACGGACCGTTCTGAAGACCGTCGTTGCTATTGAAAGTGCGGATGATAAAGTTCCATCGTCCGTCTTTTTGCTGCGGAATGACGTTTGACACGCCATGGTCAGTCACCAGCCATACCGTGTGGTTATTGTCTTCTACCATGGCATTGACGGTAGAACCAAGGAGTCCGGAACGCATATCAATCAGATAGACAGCATTGGTCTTCGTGTCCCAAATGGTTGCACCCGATGAAGATCCCTGCCAGGCAAGTCCCCGGCTGTCCTCCATAGTACATATTGAGCTTTCGGTAATACCGATGCCCTCTTTATTGTCAATAATATTGCGATTGATAATCTTGCCAGAAACGGGATTGACGATCGAATAGAAATTGGAATGGGATACCATCAACCAGTTTTTCTTCGTCAAATTGACAGTCGAGATATAGTCTGATGCCAAGATAGAGTTATGGGTTGTGATAGGTGTGTCAAAGCGCCCTGCACGGGTTATGCGCTGAACACCGCTACCCAATGTGCCTATCCAGATATTGCCCTGACGATCTTCACATATCGACCAGATATTGTTATTAGCCAATTCACCCGGTTTACCCGATGATTGGAAATTAGTGATAGCACCACCACGGAAGCGTATCAGTCCACCTTCATAGGTTCCAAACCATACGGTACCGTCACGTGAAACCAACGAACTGACCATGGTATTGGTGGCAATGCCACTGTTGTTGCGGTCGAAAACAACCTGTTCGCCAGTTTTACGATCCATGCGAATGATACCTGCATCATTGGTTCCCAGCCAGAAGAAGGATTTATCGGAAGTGATGGTGGTGATATTTCCCAAATCAAGATGGCGGAAATTGGAGAGGCTCTCCTTAAACATATTGACGCCATTCATATAGGTACCGATCCAAATGCGACCCTGCTGGTCGCGATAAAGAGAGCGGAGGGTGTTTTCGCTGATAGACGTACCGTCGTTTTTCTGAGTCAAGAACTGGCGCACCTCATGCGCTTGGCGGTCAACAATAAAGATTCCTGTATGGTCGGTAGCTATCCAAACGCGCTTTTTGCTATCCGAACAAATATCCCAAATGCTCAGTCCGTCAGGCAATTCCACGCCCCAGCGTTTCGCCAGTTCTTTATAAGAAAGAATCCAACGTCCTTTCGACTTCACAAAACAGCCTGCCACGGTTATCATCCAGAGATTACCATCGGCATCGGTACGCAACTTACATTCCTGATTGTTGATGAGTCCTTTCTCACGAATATAAGCATCTTTCCAACTAATCCAGTTTTTCTCTCTGTTGAAACAGAACACTTCACCATTGAATGAAGATACCAACAAGCTCTTGCCTATCTCAGCAAAACCCGATACGCCGAAGTCGGAATTGAAATCTTGGCGACCATAACCGAATTTAAACTGCTTGGCCTCTTTGGTATAAGGGTTATAATGCCAGAAACCAGTTTCATAGGTTTTCACCCAAAAATGATGATGTTTGTCTATATAAAGGCGCTCGATACCACCCGTCACGCCGTGTTGCTGCAACCAGCGCTCAGGATGTCTGTCACACGACTCGGTTACCGGGTCGAAGATGGTATAGGCCATACCCTGCTTCAACCATAGTTTTCCGTCGTATGCCTCATAGATCTCATCCACATAATTGTTACGCAGCGTAGTGGTATCTTTGGCGTATGAGTAGAATGTCTTGATACGATATCCGTCGTATCGATTAAGACCATAGGGAGTTCCTATCCATACAAATCCCTTGGAATCGCGCTTCACACAAAGAATCTGTGAGTTGCTCAGTCCGTCACGGGTATCAAGTCGGCTAAACTTAATGTCATCAATAGCAGCACCGACTGTCAGCACAAAGCTGACCATCAGCGCCAGTAACATGGTCATTCTTCTCATATTTACAGTCATTAGCATCAATGCCAAGGCATTTATTTTAGGTTTTACGAGTTATATATAATATGGTGCAAATGTACTCTTTTTTATTGAAAAAACCAAAAATAGTCAGCCTTTTTTGGTCCTCGACCTACTACTTACTGCGGTTTTTTAGCCGAGGTACCACGAATGACCAACTGTTGCGGCACAATTTTGTGATATACGCCTGTATCTCCTGCAATATTCTTGAGCAGCAATTGACAGGCTGTTGCACCCATTTGGTGAGCCTGATCGACGATGGCTGACATTTGCGGCGTGACGTATGCAGCATGCACGTCATCGGTAAAGCCGATGAGTGCCACATCGTCGGGTATGCGCAATCCTGCCTCACGAATGGCATTGAATGCGGCAAAGGTGATGATATCGTTGAAAGCCACTATGGCATCAGGCTTCTGCTCTTTAAGTAGGGTAACAGTATTGGAAAGTACGGCATCATAATCTATCGATCCGCATTTCACAAGTTCACGCTCGATGGGAATCTGATTTTCACGAAGTGCTTCAAGATAACCATGTTTACGACGCTGAACCATATCGAGGTGGTTAGGACCGCCGATAAAGGCTATGCGACGACTACCGGTATCTATCAAATGCTGAGTAGCCATCTGGGCGGCTTGGTCACCATTGGCTGTGACACACGAGAAGCGCTCTTTCAGACAAGTACGCCCAAAGAATACCAGAGGAATGCCCATCTCTGCAATCTCCTCAAAGTGGCTGTAGTCAGTAGTGGATTGTGACAAACAAGCTATAATGCCCTCCACATGGAGATTGATAAAGTTGTCGATGGCTTGTGTTTCAATATCAAATGATTCATGGCTATTGGCACTAATGACGCTATAGCCCGATCGTTTGGCCTCATCTTCTATGCCATCGAGTACCGCAGCATAATAGTGGGTCACCAAATTGGGCAGCACCACGCCAATAATCTTCGGAGCTTCTTTACGCAAACTCTGTGCAAAAGGGTTGGGGCGATAGTTGCGTAGTTTGGCTAAAGCCTTCACCTTTTCCTGCATTTCATGGCCTATTTCCGAAGAACTGCGCAGGGCACGACTGACTGTAGCAATACTCACATTGAGCTCTTTAGCCAGATCCTTCAACGATGTTCTATGTTGCTTTCTATTGTTCATTGCTGCAAAAATACAAAAAACCTCGCAATGGCGCAAACGTTTACGTGTGTTTTTTCATTCATTTTCTGTTTTTTATCATAAAATGTACATACCTTTGCATCAGCAAACAAGAAATAAGTTTTGTGCATAACGAAGAAAGAGTAATGAATAGTTGATAATAAGTTAGTTAGAAAACAGAAACTGGGATTGTCGCGAGACACACCCAGTTTTTTTTGTATCAGCCATTACCTATCCGTCTTTAACACATTGTTTTATAGTCTATTCAATGGCGTTGCATCTGTCCTTGACGTTGCTCCCATGAGAGTATCAGCGCCACCACTTGCGAATAACTCTTCCGTCCGCCATCAACCCGATTGGTTCTCAGATAAAACTCATAGACCGCATTTTGCAAGTTGCCCAACCAGGTGCTGTATTTCAAGCGCCAATAGTTGCGGTCGGCAGATGCCATCTGCCTGATTTCCGGTCGTACATATTGCAGGAAATCTTCGGCTGCCTCATCACCAAGTACAGCATCTACGCTACGCAACACATGAAAGAAGATGGCATAATAGCCACAAAAGCGCATCGTGCGGTCGGCAGATGAAGTACAAACCTGATAGGCATAGAAATTGGCTTCACCCTCGTTGGTGATGCCAAGTAGATGAGCATACTCGTGGGCAAACGTGGATGGATACTCGTGGGCACGCAAATCGCCATTGAGCGTAAACTCGCAGAAGAAAGGACCCATACTGCCGGTCACCCCCACCTTGGAACTCAAGGGAGTGAAAAGCATGGTCTTGGCTTGCGTATGAACATGGAAAGGGGCATGGACACCCATATGCTGCTGGGTTAAACGCTTATAACCTGCCACCACCAAAGACGGCACTCGCAGAGTATCATAAATGGCTGTTTTACTATAAGTGGCATTCAAGCTATCGGCATAGCGCCATGCAAAATGTCGCAGTTGATCATCGTTGGCTTCATAACGGGATGTATGACTTCGATGATAAAAATCAGACTGGGCATAGTTTAATCCCCATGCCAGATAGAACCACACATAGACCCACAACAGATACTCACCCACCCCAGCAATGGCATAGCCCACAGTTTTATTCTTCCGACAAACCGCATAGAACGGAAATGCCACAATACCGATGATACTCAAGGCTATAAACAAGTCGCCTATGGCAAAGGGCACATATCCAGACAAGAGCGTCAAGACGGTAGCAACACAAGGATAGACCGCTTGGGCATAATAGTCACCCAACCCACCTATACCTTGTACGGCAACAACGATTACCAAGAATACTACAAGTATCTTTCTACGTCTATTCCACTTCATATTCTATCGCATCTTTCAGAAAGATGCAGCAAAGATACACTTTTCTCTTCAATCCACAAAGGATGTTTATCGCTTTTTCTTCTATACTTCAGCCATCGGGAATGATACTATCCTACCGACATAAAACACATCCCGAACGGATCCCGAAGGCATCCCGAAGGAAAACAGCACCAATAGTATCGTCCATAAACAGGAATAACATTGTCATTTGCAAGAGCCATAAAAATATCAAAAGGCAACACCCACCATCACGATGGACATTGCCCCAAACCTAAATTGATAATTATGATTTGTGTTTATGAAAGTCGGTATTGTGGTCGTGCATCTCTTCATTCGTCTATAGAAATGATTTTTGATTGCTGGTGCAAAGGTAGCGATTATTGCGCCACATCATTTTAACATAACGGAATATCGGCATCTCATGTTTTGGTGCAAATCTGCCATTAGATTTGGGCATAAAGAAAAAAGATAGTAACTTTGCAGACCAACCAACAATTAAATAGTGACAATGAAAAAGACTATTCTACACTTGATGACAACAATGGCTTGGCTACTGATGCTTGCCACGCCACTAACAGTCATGGCTCAAGAGCCAACCACACCACAACTCACTCACGTACTGACATTACATGTGGCATGTTCGCCAGCACAAACATTGGGAAATACTGCTATGGGCAAACGCATCGTCATACCGATTATAGGCGGACACTTCGAAGGAACACATCCCAACGGCAGCAGTTTCAAAGGAGATGTCTTGGCAGGCGGTGCAGACTATCAACTGGTAGATACCATACGCAACCGTACTCATCTTGAAGCCATCTACAACATCCGTACAGCAGATGGGGTGATGATTCATGTGCGTAACGTGGGAGTTCTCGCCAACCCTATCCTTCCCAACGGGAAAACGGGTTTCTACTTCAACACAACACCTGTGTTTGAGGCACCCACCGAGAGTTGTTATGCTTGGCTCAATGACGCAACCTTTGTTTGCACACCATTTTTCGAGCAGAACACTATCGGCTTGAAAGTTTGGAAAGTTAATTGACGGACCATAGAATTGTTGCTGACACAGACATTCTATACTACACAATGAAAAAAAAGAAAAACGATATCGAAATTCCAGAAGGCATCAACCGCATCATGCTACATGCCTGTTGTGCTCCATGTTCTTCAGCCATTGTAGAATGGATGATGGCACACGATGTGCGCCCAACTATCTTCTACTTCAATCCAAACATCTGGCCACATGAAGAATATGAAATCCGCAAAGAAGAAAGCAAGCGCCATGCCACTTCACTCGGCATCGAGTGGATAGATGGCGACTACAATCATGAAACATGGCTTGCGGCTATCAAAGGGCTGGAGGGCGAACCTGAACGGGGAGGCCGCTGTCTGCAATGTTTCCGTATGCGACTCATTGCCACTGCCATGGAGGCACAACGACGTGGTTTCACCACGATTGCCACCACCCTTGCCACATCACGTTGGAAGAGTCTTGACCAAATAGCAGCAGCAGGAAAAATGGCAGAAGAGGCTGTGCCAGGCATCCACTTTTGGGCGCAAAACTGGCGCAAAGGAGGACTGCAGGAGCGTCGCAACGAACTGTTAAAGCAATACCAGTTTTACAACCAGCAGTATTGTGGATGTGAATTCAGCATAAGAAAAGAACAGGAATAAACCATATTCTGTATGTTCCGAACATGGGCATTCATCACATTCAAAGATGCAGTGGTGTGCTGCAAATCCTACATTTACGGTCATATATTCGGTTTTTTACAGCATCGCATGTGCACCTGCGCACATACGCACGCATGAGTATGCGTGCGCGTACATATTATGATTGTACAGAAACAAAAAAGGTGTTCATTCGAACACCTTAAATTCATAGCCTTGCTCACGCAACCATTCTATACTTGCTGGCAATGCCGTTTTCAGTTTATCAATACTCTTGAGAGAATCGTGGAATGTGATGATGGAACCGTTGCGAGCATAGCGCTTCACATTAGCCAACACATCTTCTGCCGTCATCCACTTGGAATAGTCTCGCGTGACAAGATCCCACATCACTATGCGATACTTTCGACCTAAGATGGCATACTGTTCCCATCGCATCCAACCATGTGGCGGGCGCACCAAATCAGTATGAAGATAGGCATTAGCCTTTTCTACATTATAACAATACTGATGGATGCTATGACGGAAACCACTAATATGGTTGTGTGTATGATTACCCACCCGATGACCTTCGTCGATGACACGCTGCAACAATTCGGGATACTTACGAGCATTGTCGCCCACCATAAAAAAGGTGGCTTTGATACCATAATGTCTAAGCGTATCAAGAATAAATGGCGTGGCCTCGGGGATGGGACCGTCATCGAAGGTCAGATATACTGACCGTTCGTGACGGTTCATCCGCCAAGTGGCTCTGGGATATAGCCACCTTAGCCATATTGCCGGTTGTTCTATTATCACTTGCAGTTAATACTTTTTCATATTATCACTATCCACGATCAGCGATCTATGCCCTGTGCACCGCCACGCTCCTCAAAGGTGCGTATCATGCGGCTATACTGCTCGTAGTGTTTGTTGAACCATTGCTGATCTATCTGCTGAGCCACGAGAAGTATCTGCTGCAAATAGTAAGCATGGGCATAAGCATTATTCTTAGAGAAGGCAAACTGCTCTGCATTGAGGTTGTTGTACCAATTGAGGTATTGCTGAGAATTGTGCCACATCTCGTTGAGCACCTTGATGGCTTTCTGCTTCTGACCTACCTGATACCATCCTTCTGCAATATCAAGCGAACCCGATGAGAATTCATGCGGGATATTATATGAAGGAAGCATCTTGTCAAGATACGCAAGAACCTCAGCGGCACGCTTTTTGTCACCTTCCTCAATGAGTTTGTTGGCCAACTGCGACATGATACGACGATGGCTGTAGCACATGCGCATCACAGTCTCATCGATATATATGCCCTTTTGGTTGAGTCCACCAAACTTGAAACGATGCATCACGTTATCATAGGTGCGCTTCGTATCGAAGTTGCGTGCGCCTTGAGCATTGGTAGTGAATGGTGTGATACGATATGCCAATCCTTCAGTCACCACATTGTTGCCAAGGTTGATATAACTACTCTCACCAACTGTTGCAGCCACGTAGATGGGGCGTTTCCAGTTACACTCAGCCAACATCTCCAGAATCATCAAGTCGCCTTTGTAAAGCGCACTCTTGCCTGCAAGCGAGATAACCATGCGGTCGGGAATGCTATCACTTGCCATCATCATACCACTCTTGCGTACTGCCTTCTTGTCGATAGTCATATAGAGTGTGTCGGTTGGAATGACGTGGAGTTCTGAATTTTTGGAACGTGCCCAATACTTCAATACATTCTTCAACTCAAATGGGTCATCACCAAACTGTGCTTTGGCAGTTTCGGGATCTTGCTTATAGAAATCGAGAACAGCCTGCTTCATATGAGGATCGATGGGCACATACTCGTTGGTACCAGTAACATACTCCAAACGATTCCATTTAATGGGAATGCCAGGAGAGGTATAAGCAGGACGACGCATCTGGTCTATATACCAATCGGTCTGCAGATACGACAGGTTGCAAACGCGCGCATCGGTGCGCACACCTTCTACATCCTGATTGTACCACAAGGGGAATGTATCGTTATCACCATTGGTATAGATGATAGGATTGCCCTCATTCTGCAGCGACATCAGATAGTTTTGTCCAAAGTCACGGCACGAATAACGACCACTTCGGTCATGATCATCCCATGTCTGACTACCCATTTGTATGGGAACTGCCAATGCCACTACAGCAATAACTGCGGCAGTCAACACATTTTCTTTCTTCAGCTTGCGGTTCAACAGGTCGATGAGAGCTGCAACACCCATACCACACCAGATGGCAAAAGCATAGAACGAACCCGCATAAGCATAGTCGCGTTCACGCACCTGCTCAGGATTCTGATTAAGGTAGATGACAATAGCCAAACCTGTCATGAAGAACAGGAAGAACACAACCCAGAACTGGCGGATGCCCACTGGTTCTATCTCTTCTTTGTCACTACCTGGCACACGACGTTTGCGAGTGTACCACGACTGCCAGAAGAGTCCGATAAGACCGAGCATCAATGGCATCATATAGAATACATTGTGGCCTTTGTTGTTTTTCAACTCATCGGGCAATGTCGATTGGTCTCCCAGACGCCAGTTGTCCAACCAACTGAAACCACTTATCCAGTTACCATGTTCCAATTCGCCCTGACCTTGAATATCATTCTGACGGCCTGCGAAATTCCACATGAAATAGCGCCAATACATGAAATTACACTGGTATGAGAGGAAGAAACGAATGTTCTGCAACATGCTCGGCATCTTCACCGTAACCATCTCGCCACAACGATCGTATGCTTCTTCACTTCCATCGGGTTCTTCGCCCAACCAACTACGATATGAAGCAGCCTTACCTGAATCCCACATACGCGGGAACAGCATATTCTGAGCATATACATAGTCGTCCTTAGTACGTGCTACGAAGTATTCATCCTTCTCGTCGGCAGATGCTTTCTCCTTGCGCTGCCAAACAGGTGCGCCCTTTGTTGAGACTGGACGGCAATAGTCGCCCGCCTTCTCCAAAGCCACCTGTGAGGTATAAGCCTGACCGTAAAGCAACGGACGCTGTCCGTACTGGTCACGAGCCAGATAGTCGCCAAGGGTAAATATATCCTCTGGAGAGTTCTGGTCCATTGGTGGATTGGCTGCCGAACGAATGACGATGACAGCATATGACGAATAACCAATGAGGAGCATCATCATGCAGAGCAGAGATGTATTCTTGATACGTGAGGTGATGAGCAACTTGCCTTGGCGCTTATATTGAAGTACCAGCCAAATCAGAGCCAATACAACAATGCCGATAAGCACAGCCGACCAGCCATAACCAAAGAAAGGAATACCCAACATGGCTACAGACAACAGGAATGCTATATTCTGACGTTTCAGACTTTGATCCTTGTAGGACTCATAGATCGCCCATACCAATGTGGCAATAAGCAGGATGATATAAACAATCTCACCTGTATTGAACGGACAACCAAACACGTTGACAAACAACAGTTCGAACCATCCACCCACACGAACAATACCCGGCACAAGACCATAGAGCACAGCGCCCAAGATAACTACTGATATCACCAAAGCGGCAATAGAGCCATACAGATCTTTACGTGAATCGGGCTGGGGACACTTGCGATAGTAATATACCAGTACGATGGCAGGCAGACACAACAAGTTGAGCAGGTGAACACCAATCGAGAGGCCTGTCATATACATAATAAGCACCAGCCAACGGTCGGAATGAGGCTCGTCGGCATGTTCTTCCCACTTCAGGATCAGCCAGAATACCAAAGCGGTAAATGCCGAAGAATAGGCATATACCTCACCCTCAACAGCTGAGAACCAGAAGGTATCGCTGAACGTATAAATCAGCGCACCTACCAGTGCCGAGCCTTCAATGGCTATGGCTTTGGCTGGTGTCAACTCGCTCCAATCCTTGACCAACAAGCGTCGAACAAGATGCGAGATAGACCAGAACAGGAACAGAATGGTTACTGCCGAGAGCAATGCGCTCATCGTATTGACCATACGTGCTACCTGCGAGGGGTCGCTGGCAAAATGTGAAAACAGATTGGCGGTAAGCATGAAGAACGGTGCACCCGGTGGATGTCCGACTTCGAGCTTATAGCCCGTAGAGATAAATTCGGGACAGTCCCAGAAAGAGGCTGTCGGTTCAATAGTAGAGCAATAAACAAAGGCGGCAATCAGAAAGGTGACCCACCCCAGCATATTGTCTAACAGTCGAAATTGTTTCATTGTGTATTATTAATTATGATCTTAATTACCTTATAAAATACAAAAGTACTATATTTCTATCGAAGCGCCGTATCTTTCAGCAATTTTAACTAGATAAAGATGCTTGCACCATAGATGAGCAACACATAGCGTAGTAACTTACCTATGCTGATGCTGACCAATGAGATGACTATATTGGCACGCATCAAGCCAAGAGCGATGGTAATACCACTGCCCAAAATAGGCAGAAAGGCAAAGAATCCCATCCACGCACCACGGCCACCCATGAAACGCGTAGCCTTGTCGATACTCTCTTTCTTGACGTGGAGATACTTCTCTATCCACTCCAAACGCCCCATTCGTCCCACGCCATAATTGAAACATGATCCCAACACATTACCTATCGTACCATAGACTATAAGGCCTATAGGGTCAAGCCCTGCCGCCATCAGTCCCACCATGACAGCTTCACTGGAAAAAGGGAAGAACGAACCAGCCACAAAAGCAGCTATAAGCATTCCCCAATAACCATAACTAATCAGAAAAGTAGTGATGATGTCCATAGATTATAAATTGTCAGAAGTACAGCCATGAATAGCAATACCTGGAAGGTGATATTAGTGATACGGGTATGGGTAAGCGCCAGATAATGGGCCAGCAAGGGAGACACAAATACAATAAGCATGCGAGTAAGAATGTTGTAAAGCGTTGGCTGTAGCAACAAACATGCAAACATCAGCAATACCGACCAACTGAAGACATGGTAAAGTTGACGCACACGTATGCGGTCGAGATAACTTGTGCGAATATAATGCACTATACCTATTACACTTATCAGCGCCAATAGCAACAGCACAGCAACCTGACTCCCATCCCACGCGCTGAAGTCAAAGGGTTGACTCCATTCTGTCAATGCCATGAAATGGTCTGTTATCTGGTCGATACTCTGTTGATACACCAACCAGCATGTCCAAAACCAATAGGGAGTGAGCAAGCCAAAGAAGCCGGCAAAAAATGTACGCCACGACAAAGAGTGAAGCACAACACCATGCATCAACAACAGTAATGGTATCAAACATACTATCTGGACAAATGACAAACTGGCAAGTCCTATGCACAGATAGGCATAATAGGAACTTCCCACCGATGTGTCATCTTGATATGTTCGGAAAATCATCAGCAAGGCACCAACCATACACACTTGTACCCATGCACCTTCGGTTGAAGCAAACAATGGACATGCCACTGCCGAAAGTACCAAGAAGACACACGACACCATACGTGAATAAATACGGATGAGCGCATTGCTGTTGTTCAACTCTATCATCAGATAGGTCGAGACAACAAAGCACGCAAAAGATGCCCACCAATCTCCTTGTGTGAGTCCTGCCAATAACCACACCCCTGTCACACAAAGTACGGTGACAGGTAGTGTGAGTTTGCTTTCTGATATTCTATTCTGCAGTAGTTTCGTCATGCTTGAGAGCTATCGCTTAAAGGTCTGCACCTATATCACGACGGAAATACTTGTCGGTAAACTGAATTTTCTGGGCTTCTTCAAATGATTTCTGCAGAGCCTCGGCCTTGTCCTTACCATAAGACGAAACGGCAATTACACGTCCGCCATTGGTTACCACCTGACCATCCTTAAGGGCAGTTCCGCTATGGAACACGATACTTCCCTCCACTTGGTCAATACCGGTAATAGGATAGCCTTTCTTATATTCCTGTGGATAACCACCGCTAACAAGCATAACACATACAGCAGCTCGTTCGTCAAATGCTATTTCGCGCTCATCGAGATTGCCTTCAGCCACTCCCTCAAACAAATCTACGATATCGCTTTTCAATCGCAACATGACACTTTCGGTTTCTGGGTCACCCATACGGCAGTTGTATTCGATAACCATCGGTTCCCCTTCAACATTGATAAGACCGAAGAATATGAATCCCTTATAGTCAATATTTTCAGCTTTCAAACCTTCCACAGTAGGACGGATAATACGGTTCTCCACCTTCTGCATCCACTCCTTAGTGGCGAAAGGTACAGGTGTAACACTACCCATACCACCAGTATTCAAACCGGTATCATGTTCGCCAATGCGCTTATAGTCCTTGGCTTCAGGCAGAATTTTATAGTGATCGCCATCAGTCAGCACGAACACCGAGCACTCAATACCACTCAAGAATTCCTCAATAACCACTTGCGAAGAGGCGTTGCCAAACATTCCGCCAAGCATTTCCTTGAGTTCCTTTTGTGCTTCTTCAAGTGTAGGCAGAATCAAGACTCCCTTGCCTGCACAGAGTCCATCGGCCTTCAGTACGTATGGAGCTTGCAAGGTTTCGAGGAAACGCAATCCGTCTTCAAGATGTTCCCTGTCAAAAGTCTGATAGCGTGCAGTAGGAATCTGATGACGTTGCATAAATGCTTTTGCAAAGTCTTTCGATCCTTCCAGTACTGCACCTTGTTTAGAAGGACCTATCACTGGGATGTCCTTGGTGCGTGAATCGGCTTTCAACTCATCATAAATACCTTTTACCAATGGGTCTTCTGGACCTACGACAACCATATCTATGGCTTTCTCTACACAGAAAGTCTTGATGGTTTCGAAGTCATCAGCCTTCATGGCCACATTCTCACCACAGTTGCCAGTACCGGCATTGCCTGGGGCGATGTAGAGTTGCTCACATTTCGGACTTTGGGAGATTTTCCATGCCAGGGCGTGTTCACGTCCGCCGCTGCCTAAAAGTAATATTTTCATATCTTGTTACACCTTATTATATTAATGGAATGGTTATTTTATAATTTGCCTTGCTCACCAAGGTAGGAATCTTTAAATCCAAGGAAATAAAGCACGCCGTCAAGTCCAATGGTATTGATGCTTTGCTTGGCATTGGCAACCACGCGCGGTTTGGCATGGAATGCGATACCCAGTCCTGCTTCTGATATCATGGGCAAGTCGTTGGCTCCATCACCTACGGCAATGGTCTGTGCAAGATTGACTTTCTCTACCTGAGCGATGAGTTTGAGGAGTTCCGCTTTCCGATGTCCGTCAACTATTTCCCCAACATAACGTCCAGTCAACTTGCCGTTATCGTCAATCTCCAGTTCGTTAGCATAGACATAGTCAATACCATATCGACGTTGGAGATATTCGCCAAAATAGGTAAATCCTCCGCTGAGGATGGCAATCTTATACCCGTAACGCTTGAGGATAGTCATCAGTCGGTCCACACCTTCTGTTATTGGGAGATGTTCAGCAATATCCTTCATCACGCTGACATCCAATCCCTTCAACAATGCAACGCGTCTGGTGAAGCTCTCTTTGAAGTCTATTTCACCACGCATAGCACTTTCGGTAATGGCGCGCACCTCTGCACCTACCCCTGCCCGATCTGCCAGTTCGTCGATACATTCGGTTTGTATAAGTGTCGAGTCCATATCGAAACAGATGAGTCGTCGCATTCTGCGGAACATATCGTCACGTTGGAACGAGAAATCAATTTCCATATCTTTCGACACCTGCATGAGTTTGCTTTGCATCTCCTTGCGGTTGTTGGGTTCGCCACGGAGAGAGAATTCGATACAAGCTCGCACATGGTTTGTAGGATTCTTGATGCTCTTTCTACCTGTCAGTCTGAGGATGCTGTCGATATTAAGACCCTGCTCGGTGATAATCAGCGATGCAGCCTCTATCTGCCGTGCATCCAACTGGCGTCCCATAATTGTTAGGATATAACGGTTTTTGCCTTGATGTCCCACCCAGTCTTCATATTCATCGTCAGTAATAGGCGAGAATCCGATGTTGACTCCCAGTTCTGTGGCTTTAAACAAAAGTTCTTTCATGACTTGTCCGGAATATGCTTCCTTCAAGCGCATGAGTATTCCCAGCGAAAGTGTTGAGTGGATATCGGCCTGACCGATATCGAGAATCTGCGCATCATACCGAGCAAGGATTCCCATGACTGAGGCCGTCAATCCAGGGCGGTCCTGACCTGTGATGCGCACAAGTATCTGTTCTTCTTGGTTCATTTCAGATAATCTTCAAAATACTGTGTAATACGTTCATGCAGATGCACGCTCTGATGTCCCCGCATATTGTGTGGTTCGCCCGGATATACGAAGAAGTCGGGCTGTGTTCCTGCTGCGATACAAGCTTTGAGGAAAGTGAGACAATGTTGTGGCACTACTGTCACATCATTAAGTCCCTGTATGATTTGCAGTTTTCCTTTGAGATTCTTAGCCTGATAGAGCAATGATGTTTTTTTGTAACCTTCCGGATTGCTTTGTGGAGTTCCCATATAGCGTTCGCCATACATCACTTCGTACCAATGCCAGTCGATAACAGGGCCACCAGCCACACCGACTTTGAATACATCGGGATAATTGGTCATCAACGAAATGGTCATAAATCCGCCAAAACTCCATCCGTGTACACCGATTCGGTCTGCATCCACATAAGATAGTGTCTTTAGAAATTCCACTCCCTTCATCTGATCTTTCATTTCTTCCTGTCCCAGTTGATGGAATGTAGCCTGTTCGAAATCCTTGCCACGATGTTCACTTCCGCGGTTATCGAGGATAAAGGTGATGTATCCCTTGCCTGCCATATAGCTTTCCCATCCACGGCTGCTGTAATGCCAACGTGCATCGACGTTGTGAGCATGAGGTCCTCCATAGACATATACTACAGTAGGATATTTCTTGTTAGGATCAAAATCCGCAGGTTTCACCATACGGTAATAGAGATCGGTAACGCCATCTGCTGCTTTAATGGTACCACAACTGAACTGCGGAATAGAATATCCCATCCAAGGATCTTTTGCCTGGAAATAAGGAACGGCCTTTGCCTTAGTGGTTTGCACGATTTCTATACGACGTGGAACGGTCGGTGTAGAATAGTTATCGAGGATATAGTTGCCGCTTCCGCTGAGTTTGGCATTATGCCAACCCTCACCATTTTCTAATAATGTTCGTTTGCCGGTCTTGACACTTACCGCATAGATATTCTGTTGGATAGGACTCTTTTCGTTGCTGGCAATGATAATGGTCTTCTGTTTGGCATTAAAACCAATCATTTCCAGGACCTCCCACTTGCCAGCGGTCAGTTGACTCACTTCGAGTGATTCGGTATTGCCGGCCATTCTGCTACCGTGTTTGCCAAGTGAACAAAGGTACAGGTGATTATATCCATCCTGACGACTCTGCATGATAAATGAGTTAGCATCCCATGGCAAGAAGACGATGGGATGTAGAGGTTCCACATACTTCTCGTCGGTTTCTCGATAGAGGTCAGCAGTTTTATTGCCTGTTTCTGCACTATAAGCGACCAGGCGACAGTCGTTCTGCTTGCGGTTCAATTCAAACATATAAACCGTTTTGCTGTCTGGACTCCATGCCACATTGGTGAAATAGCGGTCTGTGGGATCGCCAGCCTTGAGATAAACAGTCTTTCCTGTATTAAGGTCATACACACCTACGGTCACCTGATGTGAGGTCTCGCCAGCCATAGGATATTTGTCGGGAGCCGGTGTGGCGATGCAGGAATGTTTTTCTTCTGGGTCGAAACCGATTTCCGGAATATCCACTTGTGGATAATCGGTCACCATCGACTGGTCCATTCTATAGAAAGCCAGTTTGTTTCCATCGGGACTCCAGAATGTTCCTTTACTGATGCCGAACTCATCACGATGCACAGCCTGTCCATAAACCACTTCTCTACTGCCGTCGGTTGAGAGTTGTACAGTCTGTTGCTTATGGTTGCAGACAAACAGGTTGTTGTCTTTCAAGAAAGCATAGGCTGTCTGTTGAGCATTGGTTTCCAACAGATTTTCACCGTCTTTCAACTCGAAAGAGCTGACCAAGGCATGTTTCTTGAAATCGACCATATAGGTTTTGCTACCTTGGCTAATCACCACGACGCTCTTGTTTGCGAATGGAAATTCTGCATCATATAGCGTACGAACCTTAATATCCTTTGTTGGTGCAATCCATTGGTTAATCTGGCTGACATCAAAGAGACGGGTTTCTTTGCCGTTAGCTTTATCTACCAGATAACAAGCATCCACATCGAGGCGAACGAGTTGGTCTCCCCACCATGCAGTCCATCGGTTCTCCGGCACCATATTCCGATAGTTTGTACCACCGAAATTAAGGTCCTCAAGTGTAAAATTCTTCTGTGCGTTCATTGGAGATACTGTCATCAACATAGTCATGCAGACCATCAACGCCTTGCTACAATATTTAATCATTGTCATCTTCGAATCTTCTTTTGTTACGGTCAAAGCCACGTCCACCGCCGCGTTGCTTTTTACCTCCACTACGGTCAAAGCGCTCATGCCCCCCACGGTTCTCGCTCTTGCGATAGGGTTTGCGGTCATCGCGCGAATAACGGTCATCACCACGATCGTCACGTGAATAGCGGTCGTTGCGTCCGCCACGTTTCTGGAAGCGGTCGTCACGGCGGTCATCACGGCGGTCGCCTTTAAATTCGCGTTTCTCTAAAGAGCGGAATCGGAATGTGCGTATGTCTGCCTCTTCGTTTTCTTCTTTTTCGTCAAGTCGTTTTTTGAATTCACGATTCTGCTTGAAACGGCGTTTCTCAGCCATCTGACGTTTCTCTTCGTCAGTTTTGACGGTACCGCCTTCTGCACGGAAGTCTTTCATCTTTCCGTCGAATATCTGATATTTGCGGAACTCACATTCCAAGCTGCCATTGTAAACGGGAATCTTGATGCTGGGCTTAAGACCGATCTGATCGAAGCACTCTTCACGATAGCTGAGTATCCAAGCGTCGTTGTTGAGGAATTGATGTTTCAGGCGTTCGCCAATCATCTTGTAAGTGCCAAGCAGGTCAGGGGTAGAGATGCGTTCTCCGTATGGCGGATTGGTAACAATAATGCTTTTCTCCTTCGGTTGTGTGAAGTTTTTGAAATCAGCCTCCTCTACGGTAATATCGTTGAGAAGACCAGCAGCACGCACATTAAGGCGCGCTGTATTGACTGCCTTGATATCAACGTCATAGCCATAGATATGGTGAGTAAATTCTCTTTCGCTGGAATCGTCATTATAGATGCGGTCGAACAGATCGCTATCGAAATCGGGCCATTTTTCAAAAGCATACTCCTTACGGAATAGTCCTGGAGCCATATTGTGGGCAATGAGTGCTGCCTCAACGAGCAACGTACCGCTTCCACACATAGGATCGATGAAGTCGGTTTCGCCTTGCCATCCTGTCATCAGAATCATACCGGCAGCCAGCACCTCATTGAGCGGAGCTTCTACCGACTCCTGACGATAGCCGCGACGATGGAGCGATTCACCACTTGAATCGAGCGACAGCGTACATTTGTCTTCTGCGATATGGATATTCAGACGGATATCAGGATTTGCCACCGAGATATTGGGGCGTTTTCCTGTCTTTTCGCGAAATTGGTCAACAATGGCATCCTTCACTTTATAGGCCACAAACTTAGAATGGCGGAACTCTTCCGAGAACACCACAGAGTCAACGGCAAACGTTTTGTCTAAACCGATGTACTCTGACCAATCGATTTTTTGCACCTCCCGATAGACATCATCAGCCGACAGAGCCTTGAAATGCTTAATGGGTTTAAGAATACGGATAGCAGTATGCAACTGAAAATTGGCACGATACATCATTTCTTTATCGCCCATAAAGGACACCATACGGCGTCCTATTTGCACTTCGTTTGCGCCCAGTTGCGTCAATTCCTTCGCCAAGACGGGTTCCAATCCCATAAAGGTCTTGGCGATCAGTTCAAATTCTTGTGTCATTATGTGTATTTATAAATATGGTGCAAAGTTAACTGAAATGCCGCAAATTGCAAAATAAATCCCGTTTTTTTTCATTATTCTAAATCTTTTATGTAATTTTGCCCATCGCAATATTACCAATTCCAATATGACAAACCTAACAGACACCATATTTCTATCTATCCGTTCATGGTTGACAGCCGATGTCCTTGCATGGATTATAAGCATTCCACTTATTATTTTTTTGGCAATTTCTTGGTTTGTGCTGACACGCAGAGTCAAACGATTAAAGACTCAAGTAGAGGCCATGTCCGACGAAGTTGGCAACATTGAATACGACTTGGTGCTTAAAGCGATGAAACTCTCCACTTGGCGAGTTGACGTACCTTCGATGACCATCAACGTAGAGAGCGACTATCGTGAAGGTAAAGGCCTTTTCATACCGCAACAGGGAACTCCTGTAGAAAAGATTTTCAAGCACATCGCCACCGAACAAGCGCAAGCAGTTCGCAACGCCTTTCTCAACCTTGCGGCAGGACGCAAGGAAGAAACCTATCAGGAGTACCAGATGACTAATCCATCAGGAAAAAAGTATTGGGCTGCCATGTTTGCCACCATCGAGAAGCGCGATCTGAATGGGCGCCCACTAACCATAGTAGGAGCAACCACATGCATAGACGCCACCAAGCAGGTGGAACAAGAACTACTCGAAGCTCGCAACCACGCCGAAGAGAGCGACAGACTGAAATCAGCATTCCTTGCCAACATCACTCACGAAGTACGCACACCTCTTCATGCCATTGTCGGATTTAGCGACATTCTACCTTTGGCACAGAGCGATGAAGAGCGCCAGAATCTGATAGACCTCATCAAGCAGAATAATGCACATCTGCTACGTCTATTCGATGACATGATGAACGTCTCCAAACTGGAAGCAGGAAGCTACCAAACTATAGAAAATACAGACGTCAGCATACTGGAAGTCTTGCGTGAGATTGCCGACAAATACACCACACCATGCAAAGAAAAAGGATTAACAATTATTGTTGATAATACAAACAACCACCTATTACAAACCGACCACGACCGCCTAAAGGAAATTATCAATCAATATGTCAGCAACGCAGTCAAGTTTACCGAGACTGGAGAAATCCGTTTGGGCTACACAAAGAAAACCGATCGCATCAGCATTTGGGTAAGAGACACAGGCATCGGCATTCCTGCTGACAAATGCAACGACCTTCTTTTCGAACGCTTCGTGAAGGTCAACGAATTTGTTCCAGGCACGGGAATTGGCCTAAGCATCTGCCGCAATTTGGCAAAGAGTCTGAAAGCCAAGGTTGGAGTAGAATCGGTCATGGGCAAAGGTTCCATATTCTGGATTGATTTTTTCAACGAGAGAAAAGAGTAAATTGGAGACATCATATCGCCTTGACATACTTACCGCCACCCTTCGGGATGTCTTCGGGATGCCTTCGGGATGCCTCCGGAATGGTTTCTGAATAGCTTCGGAACATTTTCAAACCAATTTCAAAATGGGCTGCCCCTACCATCCAGACACATTTTGCTCTCCCTATGATGCATCACAAACTATGGGCCTTGTTGCCCTTGATTCTTTTCAGCCTTTGGGCGAAGGCCGACGACGACAAGACGCGTGGTATCGGCCAGTATCCGGGTCGCCAGCGCGAAGCCTTCATCCCGCAGCGGACGCTCCCTG
>OQWI01000116.1_pt1 | contig 38363 bp, 59 predicted proteins | sample 1691551 | NCBI WGS metagenome assembly OQWI01 (sample SAMN03418259, study PRJEB22391) | human gut metagenome | biome: human-gut; feature: organic feature; material: feces | host: Homo sapiens | place: Tanzania | collected 2013-01
TGCTAATAGAGATTCGCACTCTATAAACGTTTCAGTCCTTCAGTATTGCTACCTACTATGACTTCATCTGAATTCTCATGGTTAACCTTTTTCGCTACAAGGGTACTATCACTGATTTTAAAGTTTACTAGAATTCCTTGTCCATGAGACCTCCCGGGGTAAGACATGGGTCCTATTTCTTTCACAACGTCTTGATTTACTGTCTTGGTTTTACGTTTACCTTTTGGACTTCGATTTGTCATGCAATCTCATCCACCATTTAGCCTCATCAAGTTTCTGTTCGTACGCTCAAAAGAATTGCTACACCACTTCCTTCACCCATGACATCACTGTCAACGGCTTGTGGTTCACTACACTTGGCGGTAACTACCTGTGGTTGGTTTATCTCCAACTGAACTCATGCCATGCCCGGCACACACGCAAAAGAAGTAACATAAGTTACTTCTTTAACGATTATTGATTTTTGTTTCAACCTCAATATCATACGGAAGTTGAATCAATTTTACACCCGCATCATGAAACATACGCTTACTGGCGATATTTCCTTCTGTACCATCATACTTGTCACTTTCATATACAACACAAGTAATACCGGCTTGAATAATGGCTTTTGCACATTCATTACATGGAAATAAAGAAACATATAAAGTACAGCCATGAAGATCTTGAATACTATTTAAGATCGCATTCAATTCAGCATGTACAACATATGGATATTTTGTATCTAAAAATTCTCCGTCTCTTTCCCAAGGAAATTCCTCATCTTCACATCCATAAGGAAAACCATTATAGCCTAGTCCAACCACTCTTTTTTGTGGATTGACAATACAAGCTCCTACACGCGTATTAGGATCTTTTGAACGCATAGCACTCAAATGTGCCATACCCATAAAATACTGATCCCAACTCAATACATCTTTACGCATTATTCTTCCCCTTCTCTAAGTTCATTTAACACTTTTTCAAACGTTGGTTCTAACGGTACTTCAAAGTGCATCTTTTCATGTGTTGTTGGATGAACAAATTCCAAGGCGCATGCATGCAATAACTGGCCATTGGCTTGAATTGTTTTTCTAGGACCATATTTTGGATCTCCTGCAATTGGATGTTCAATATATTGCATATGTACACGAATTTGATGAGTTCTACCCGTTTCTAATTGACATTTGATGTACGCAAACTTGCTGAAGTTTTCTAATACATTAAAATGTGTGATCGCATCCTTAGAATTATTAGCTGTAACTGCCATTTTTTGACGATCCTTTTCATCACGTCCTATTGGTGCATGAATCGTACCATATTCGTGTGTAAATGGTTTATGCACTATGGCAACATATTCACGATGACATGTCTTATCCTGTAATTGCTGACTCAATGACTCGTGCGCCTTATCATTTTTGGCAACAACCAAAAGACCAGATGTATCTTTATCAATACGGTGGACAATGCCTGGTCGCATAATGCCGTTAATGCCACTCAAATCTTTACAATGATATAAAAGAGCATTTACTAATGTCCCTGAATAATGTCCTGGTGCCGGATGAACAACCATACCCTTTGGTTTATTAATGACAATAATATCATGATCTTCATAAACAATGTCTAAATCAATTGGTTCTGGAAGTACTTGAGTTGAATCAAGTTCAGGAATTGAAACTTCAATTTCGTCTCCAACACAAACTTTATAACTGGCCTTCATAACTTTTTGATTCACTAAGACGTTTCCTTCATCTAATAAATCTTTGATTCTTTTGCGTGAAAAATCCAGCTTTTCAGCTAGAACTTTATCTAAACGATCTAATTTTGTATCTTCATCTATTTTTAGGATTCTTTTTTCCATCTCTCTTGCTCCTTCTTATCATCTACAAACATACTGATTAATATTAATGCAATTCCTACTGTTATGCAAATGTCCGCCACATTAAATACGGGAAATGGATAACCAAAAATATAGAAACTAAAAAAGTCTCTAACATATCCTAGGCTCATACGATCAATAAAATTGCCAATAGCTCCTGAAAATACTAGAGATAGGCATATTTGATAGCGTGAATCATTTGTTTTAAAAAACATATATACCATTCCAACAAGTGCAATAATAGTTAGTGCTGCAAAAAAGCCCATTCCAGCTTGTGCAAACATACTAAATCCAGCTCCAGTATTTTGAACATATGTCAAGTAAAAGAAATGTTTGATCATTTCCACGGTTTCATTTAATTTGATTGACTTCACAATAGCCCATTTCGTCCATTGATCAAGTCCTAAAGTGACAAATACTATTAATAAGGATGCCACTACTGTTTTTCCTTTTTTCATCTTATATCCCCTTTTAAAACGACTTGTTCTTTCTATGTAAAAATAACATTTTGAAGAATAACCAGACACTCATACCAATCGCAATAATATATCCAATAAATCCAATGGCAGGTATTCCCATAATCATAGGTTTCATCTTTGTAGTACAAATTAAACTTGATCCAACAACTAATGCCGCAATCAATACGCATACTATCAATCGATTCACCATCTGATCTATTTTAGCCAATGGAGCTTGTGAGCCCATTAAATTCAAGTTCACTTTTATCTGTCCTCTTTGAACCATTCTTAATACATCACTTGCCTGTACTGGAATATCAATAGAATGTGATAATGCATCTACACTACGTTTTATACCTGATTTGATTTCTTTTTCCCAATCAATCTGCGTCAAACTTGATTTATGGCTCATTGCAATCTTCATTGTGTTCATATTCGGATCTAAAGCCGTTAATGTTCCTTCAATTGTCATCATAGAACGAGCTAGCATACTTATGCCTTTTGGCAAAGAAATCGAATAAACATGACATATTGAAAACATATCTTGTACAAGTTTTGCGACATCAATTTCGGCATAAGGTACACTCAAATATTGATTCATAAACTTTTCCATGTCGTTACAAAAAGCAGAATAATCAATTTCTTTCTTGCAGTCTCCAATTATCAAAATACAATCCACTAGTTTTTGAGTATCTTTTAAGGCAATAGCACGAACGGCAGATTTCATGGTTTCTCTTTCGTTCACATCCAACAGACCCATCATTCCAAAGTCGATCCATACGATTTGATTATCACGAATTCTTAGATTTCCAGAATGAGGATCCGCATGAAAGAAACCATTCTCAATGATTTGTGAAATATAATTAAATGCCAATTTATCGGCAATCTCACTTCGATTATAGCCTAGTTCATCTAATTTTTTTGAATCCGTGATTTCAACACCATCCACATATTCCATCACAAGAATATTTTTCCTAGTATATTCATCATAAATTCTAGGTGCATCAATAAATTTACAATCTTTATATTCATCCTTAAATCGTTTCGCAAACTGTGCTTCAATCGTAAAATCCATTTCTTGTTTGGCTGTATACCAAAATTCATCGATAACCATATCTAAATCGACGACACTTGAAACAATATCCGATAAATTCAAAATTTTTACAGCTTTTCTCAACAATGCCACATCTCGTTCCATCCATTCATAAATCTTAGGACGTTGAACTTTTAAAACGACTCTTTCTTTTGTCTTTAGAGTTGCCGCATGTACCTGTGCTATGGATGCTGAACCAAGACAGACTTCATCAATACTTTCAAATTCTTCATCAAACATATCACCATAAGTATCTTTGATAATTTGTTGAATTGTTGAAAAAGGCATTGGTGTTACTTGTGAGCGAAGTTTCATCAATTCTTTACAATAGCGCTGAGAAAACAAATCCTGTCTTGTTGACATAATTTGGCCAATTTTTACGAAGGTTGGTCCCAAATCTTCAAGAATCATACGAAACTTAACGGGATCCATTCCCTTTTGGATGTGGTGCTTTCTAAGTATTGAAACAATCTGGGCAAATCTAGCACTTGTTGACATCGTTTTTGTATCACTCATTTTTTCACATCCTGTCTTCTATGTAAAGGTGTATTGGTCACTTTACTCTTTTTTAATACCTTACGTGTATTGGATTTCTTTTTATCTTCTACAAGAATCATTTTCAATAAACGATTCCAGTCCCTATTCATTTTTACCATAATAGTATTTTAACACACTTGTTAAGAATCAAAAAGAAACAGTATAAACTGTTCCTTAATAGTAATCATCGACCAATGTAATTTTATCTTTTAAAGCCTTACCATAACGAATACTTATATGAATTTCATTGTTTTTCGCATAATATTCATCATAGGATTTTGTTCGAAACGTGTTAAATAATGTTTGAAAATCCTTTGACATCTTATAATCATCCATCTGCAAATCCAATTGATCTTCATCCTGTACAATATGAAGCATTTTAGGATATGTGATTACCAACACATCATCTTGTAACTTATCATCTTCGACCATTTCATCCACAACGACACGCACATCGCCTACAGAACTTAAATACGTCTTTGTATATAAGCGAGCGCTATTTGGCATTGAAGTTGTCATTGTCTGTGTTTCTTGAGACAAATCCATTTGATGGGGACTAATTTGACTGAATTCATATACAAAGGTTCCAACACCAAACACAAATAATAAGATTGAAGCAACGAGTAATACACCTAATTTACGCATTTGTATCCACCTTCTTTGGCCATGCACGAAATAACATCAATAGAATAGCCAAGCTTCCTAGTACAAAGGCAATATCTATACAATAGAGTCCTAAACTGGTTGTGGCATACATCATACTTACGTAAATCATCACAACAAAACCGATACCACTACCAATCAATATGCATGAAACTGGAATCATTGCGAAAACGAGTATCACCTTTAATATATCCGATTCAACATGACGCACTTTTCTTTCATGATATAATGGGCGATCTGGTGTTGGAGGCAAATCATTTGATTTGATATTGTCATTCCACGTTTCCTTAATATCATCCATCACACCTACATGATTTGCGTGTAAACGATAGCGTTCTACTCTTTTGGCCATGACCTTCACAAAGAAATAAATCGCAATACATACATATAGAAGACGACATAAACTTAACATAAAGTCTGTAATCGCATAGAATCCTGCAAAGAAAGAGAAAATCATAGACAACACAATTCGACATAATAGATCTACTACAATCAGTTTTCCAATCCACAAAATCAATACAAGTACAAACGCATCGAATATGATGTGGAAGATTTCATTCATCGAAAAATTTCCTAGTTTAGAAAACATTCCCTCCAACTTCGCATATACCTTATCAATTGTTTTGTCAGCTTTACTTGATAATGGATCCATCGAATCTGTATTGATTTTATAGGCAGACAAAATCTCTTTAGCCAATTCATCCACATCTCCAAAGCCGGCTACTGCCTCTTCTTCTGATACACCACTTGCGATCTTGTCATCAATATAGGTTCCATATTCAAGGATAATATCTTCTTTTTCTTTATCATTGATCAATGATAATTTTTGATTCAAAAGATCTAAAAATTCACTTTTTAACATTTTATTTCACTCCCTTCAAATATGTATTTACACTCTCTGAAAAATTGGTCCATTCTTCTAATAAAGCCTCATATCTTGCAAGTCCTAGACTTGTGATATGATAATACTTTCTTGGAGGGCCTTCTGTTGATTCTTTTAAATAAGATTCTAATAAATGATCATTCGATAAACGCTTCAGTAAAGGATAAATCGTTCCTTCATTCACTTGAATCACTTCATTAATTCTAGATACAAGTTGATATCCATAAAGATCATCGGCCACAATTGCCTTTAATACAATCAATTCTAAGACGCCCTTTTTAAATTGAGTATTCATGCGCAACACCCTTACTCTTTCCTATCAAAGATGGTTGAAACACATCCACATACATCTTTTCTAAAGGATTTAATGATAAACCTTTGCTGGATTGAATATATTTAAAATCTTGATTCACAAGCTTATTTTTATATTTTAATTTTAGTTCATAAGCTTCATTATATTCAACAGCGCCTACACCTATCACTTGAACGCACATAAATAATTTAGAAGCTTTATTCAATCCCATTATCTTTCCATTGCGAATCCATCCACAAAAATATACAGGAATATTCTGAAAGGAATAACCTGAAATATGATGGATAGAAATAACGGGAAGATTGTATTTTTTACCTAAACACTGCGCATATTCTTTTGTTGCCCCATGTTTAGAGCAATATATAACAGCTCTTGGTTGCATATTATCACCTCTTCGCTATTATGATATACACACTACCTTGGAATGTCAAGTACTGTGTAATATGTATTTAATTTAGATGAATTTAACATTCAATATTCACTTTATTTTAAAATATCCATCTGTTAAATATTGTAGTAGAATATAAGTGATAAATTTCTTTTATATAAAGTTTTAAAGCAAACATCACAATGAACGCAACACTTTATATTTATTCAACAATATAAATATATCGCATAGCTTATAAGATGTTTATATTGAATCTAATCGTACAATAATAGGTATAAATATATGTGATTAATTTAACAAATTAATCATTGACACCCAATTACGGTTTTGCTAAGATAGGTTTACCTTAACGGATATGTTAAGTAATCAGTTAACTCGGTCTTAGTCGGAACCCCCAGTATAAGGGATAAGGTTGTGACTAAGGCCTTTTTTCATTTGGAAAGAATATAAAAAATGAATCATAACGATGGAATTAAAACAGCTATTCTTGTTGATGGTGGTTTTTACAGAAGAAGAGCTTATGCATGTCTAGGTGACTTAACCCCCAAAAGAAAGAGCTGATGAATTAGATGTATATTGTAGAAGACATTTAACTGAACGTATCAATGGAGAAAAAGTAAATCATTCACTATATAGAATATTCTATTACGACTGCGAACCTGTGGATAAAACAATATATAATCCATTTACGAAATCAAATGTAAATTTAGGTAAGTCTCCAACTTATGAATGGACAAATGCCTTCTTTGAAGAACTAAAGAAAAAACGTAAATTTGCGATTCGATTAGGACAACTTGCTGTTCAACAAGCAAACTATAATCTTTCCCAAAAAGCTTTTAAAAAGTTGTGTAACGGTACTCTTAATTTTTCTGATTTATCTGAATCAGATATAATCCTAAATATTGACCAAAAAGGAGTTGATATGAAGATTGGTTTAGATATTGCTTCCCTTTCATATAAACATCAAGTTGACCAAATAATATTAATTTCTGGTGATAGCGATTTCGTCTCAGCTTCAAAACTTGCTAGACGTGAAGGGATTGACTTTATTTTAGATCCGCTTGGTGCGACTATTAAACCTGCATTATTTGAACATATAGATGGTTTAAGAAGTTATGATAAGAATTTCTATAATTCAGCTTCGTCGAAAAAAAAATAAAGTGGATATATCAAAAACCAATAAACAAATATGATCCCATTTTGAAAATTAGAGTTTCAGATGAAATTATGACAATACTTGATAATAAATTAATAGAATTATTTACAAAGTAAATTTTTTGGCTTTAAATTTGCAAAATGGTAATATACTAGTGAACAATGGCCTTTGCGCCATATAGAAAGTCACTGATTTATTTCAGTGGCTTTTCTTTTATACTTTTGCATAAATGGATCATAAAAGAATGAATGGAGATAAATAGGATGAAAAAACAAAATAACAATTAATAATCACCTAGATCCAATCAAAAGAATCAAAGCTCCTGATAGTGTTATGGATAAAATCGATAAAGGTATCATAGAGGCTTTCACACAAGTTAAGAAAAGCAATAAAATTGACAATCCAGTACTTTTCAATCAAGATATAACTGAATTATGGCCTTAGGCCGATTCATTGAAAGCTACTGAGTTAATCTTGGTAGCTTTTTTAATGCAACACAAATGGAATATGAAAGAGTTAAGAAGGATAACAAGTAATTTACACATGTAACTATATCTGGATTTTGAATATTAAAAATAAAAGGAGGGATAAGATGACTGAACAAGAAATAAGTAATAAATGTAAATCTTTGGATGCTAGTAACGATACTTTTAAAAATATCATTAAGGATTGTAAAAATCCTAAATTCAATAATTTAGTTAGTTGGCAACATTTCCAAGCAGCAGCTTTCAAAAGAGAAAATAATCCTAGTAAAAAAAACAGATTCATTAAATATAAACGTGGAACCATTGTTATGGTAAACTTTGGCACATCTATAGGGAATGAACTGAGTGGAAATCATTTCGCTGTAGCACTAAATAAAAAAGGCTCTCCTAATTTTGGAGAAATAACCGTACTGCCATTAACCTCTAAAGCCAATAAATCTAATATCAATCTAGGGAATGAACTAATTCAAAATGTATTTAGTGACGTTTTGAATAGCATGCAAGATCTTGTAACTTTTTCTGCAATAATAGAAGATTTATTAATGGATGAAAACGGAACTTTTAAATATCATGAAGAGCAATCGGTCATGTTTCACGATTCTTTGATCGAACATTATTGTACGATAATCAGCCCCAAGAATATTTCTTCTGATGGTTCATTTCATTATACAACTGGTGAAATTGCAGACATTATTAATAAAGCTATTCAAATGCTTCAAGATATCACAGATTATTATAATGGAAAAAAATAAGGATTCATTTGCAAAGATTTTATCTATAACAACAATTAGTAAATATAGAATTAAGAAATCGATTAATGCATTAGATCCAAATTGGAAAAATACAGTTATCCAATGAAACAATGGATAGAATTGACACTGAAATCGTAAAAGCTATAGCCAACATCGCCTTGTAAATCACTTGATTTTAAAGAAATTCATGTTATTATCCCGAGTTTGACAGTTGAAAAAGTAAAAAGTGCTAAAAAGCCTTTATTCAAGGTTTAATCTAGCACTTTCGTTTTTTTGAAATGTTGTATGTGATTTCTATTTTGAAAATTTTTTTACTATTTTGTTTAAATCACTTGGTCTATAGTACTTTCTGTTTAGTTGTAGCTCGAAACATCTTTCTAATGCATCTAATGCCTGACTTCCACTATAGATGGATTTGTAGTACATGTCATCCATATTTACTACATTCATATTTCGTAATGTTTTTATTAGGTTTGATGTTGTTACATGAGTTAAGTTGTCATCCAACTTGCACTCCATAAGCCTGTATATAAGTAGTGCAGTGTAGCAGATCAAGAAATGTGCACGAATTCTTTCTGGCTTTCTCAAGAATACTGGTCTTGCATCGAAATTAGTCTTCATGATTCTAAAACAGTCTTCGATTTTGTATCTATTTTGAGCTACTGCTAGGATGTCTTTGGCTGAATCGTCAAGGTTTGTTGCGACGGCATAGAATCCATCGTATTTTTCTTCTTCATGGATTTTATCCATATCCAACACATAATTAGCTGTATCAGATGATGTGTTCTTAAGGAATCGACGTATATCGTTGGGTCCTTTTTTTATCTTTTCAGGATCTTTAAGTCTTAATAACTTTTTAGCACGTTCAAGCTGTCTTTCGCGGATAGTCCTCTGGTATTCCATCATCTTTCTAGAGAAAGTGACAATGATATATTGATGTAATGTTCCTTTGGTTTTTACTTTTTTTGTTCGACCGTTCTTGTATACTTTTTCTTCATAAAGTCCTGTATCCATGGCCGTGTTGGCGGGAATCACTTTATAGGCAAAATCATTGTATAGACTTAGATTGTTTGCGTCTTTTTTATCAAATGTTCGCATTTCTTTCAATGTGATCGCATCGTCATTTGACAATAGATGGTAGTTTGAATCGTTGAATACGATATTTTTGATCTCTTGTCCAAGTTTTTTCACTGACTGTGTAACGATATAGGCTCTACCACCCATATCATTGAATTTACGGATATTGTAGGATCCAAGTCCTGCATCCGCACAATATATGAACTTCTTGTTTCCGGTCATTCTTATCACTTCTTTTTCAAGTGGAACGGCAGTAAGCTGTTCATTTGTGTTTCCTGGATGAATACACATAGAAATAGGGATTCCACGACTGTCCATGATAAGTCCCATTTCAACAATAGGAGATGTCTTGTTTTCCTTACTGATTCCGAACTGACGAAGTCCAAGGATAATTTCTCCAGTAACTTCGTCAACGATCTCCTCATCAGGCTTTTCTGTTTCAAAGAAATAGTTTGTACAGTCATAGTACATAACTGAAGTATCTCGTTTAACGATGTTTTCGGAATTGTCAAAAAGATGTTTTAAATATTTGTCACTGTTTCTGTCTAGAATATCCAAGAAACGAATCATATGTTGGTATTCAACCTGAGGTTTCTCATAGTATGTATCAAGTTTATCGTATGTTCCATATTTACTGGCAGGATCCAGAATCCTTGCATAGGTAAGAAACTGACAGATTTTATTACAGTCGTAGGTGATCTTTCGGTCAGAAGAAACTGATTTAAAAAAATCAGACAGATTCAATTTGGCATAGATATCCTTAAGATACAGATATCCAATGTTCAAACTAGTAGAATTCGAACAAGGAGAATCTGTAGAAGGGATTCTTTCATTAAAGTCCATAGTAACAATGAATTCAGATCTGCCAGAACGATATTCCTCATTCATTTTTTTTACTTCGTTTTTAGCGTATTCCAAAGGATCATCCGTTATAAGAAGAAGCTCAGAATGTTTACCTAATCTTTTGATATTTTTGGTTGTCGTTTTTTTACCATTTCTAAATCCCTGCTGAATATAGTAAGTAGGATCTTTAAGTCGTTTATCATAATACAGTTTCATAGAAGCAGCCATCCTTTACAACTATTATATCACAATTACAACACATACAACAGTATAAAATAAAAATTTGACGAAAAAAAAGCCGTACATAAACGACATTTGACTATTTTGGCTATGAGCAAGTGTTAAACTCCCGAGTGTGCACCAATATAATAAAAGCCCATTTACCGGCTATATATATGGACTTATTCTTTATATATAATATTATTCTAATTAGATTGTATAGTTAATCTTGTTTGATTTCGGATCAACATAAAATCTAAAAGCTTTCTTACCGTAATCTTTTGCGTAATACGTTACGCCATCACGTGTAAAGTGAGTACAAAAAATAACTTTTTGTTGCTTCATATTACATTCCTCCTTTCACAATCTTGAAAGGAGCGTCGCAAAATGATACAATTCAATTGATCTATTGAAGAGTTTAGCCGCATTTTGTGTGCTCATCTCAAGATTTTAGAATCAAGTTGCAGCTTGATTCTTTTTTTATATTGAATGTTCAAAAAAAGCTGAACATTCAATATAGTCTATTTTTTAAAATTTTCAACTTGTATCTTTGCACATTGCCAAGATACTTTACAATTTTTCACGATATCATTTGCACTCATATTTTTTACTAAATCCATAGGAACTAAAAGCTCAGCTGCAAATGTATTTGCTTGCCATTCCGGGTTTATATAGAACGGAATTTCTTCGTTTGCTCTTGCAAAACGAATGTGATTCGCCGTATGGAAAAGGTAATGAAACAATTCATGCGCTAACGTGAATCTAGATCTCCCGTCTCCATTAATTGCTTTTTCGTAAACGTCTGACCGCACTATCATCTCATGAGTATCAGGATATGTTATAGCGTAATGTCCAGGTGTGATTTCATCTGGCTCAACAATACTCAGAGAAAATTCTTCATCAATTGTTGGCAACACAACATCAAGAAACTTAACTATCGGAAAACAATATCCCTTAATATTGAAAATTTTTCTAAGTCTTTTAGCAATTAATCGAATCTCATTTCTTGACAAACCATCCGCCTGGCACATTGTACTCATAAGCAACTAATCCTCCTTTAATACTTTTTCAATAGCTTTGATTTGATTCTCTGTTAATGAATCAAACTTTCGAGCAAAAGCATTGGCTAAGCCCGCTAAATCAGCATCTTTCCCAATCAGATTTATATTCACGTTCTGTTTAGATAAATCCGCTGCTTTTTCCAGATTTTCTATCTCATTCTGTGAAAGACTGTATAAAGAAGTTAATGAACTAATAAAAGATTTTGGAATTGCTTTTTTTCCATGCTCAATCGCAGATAAATACGATGATTTCACACCTAAACTATCCGCCATTGTTTTTAATAGTTCTCCTCGATCTAAACGAATTTTTCTGACTTCCTTCCCAAACGCTGTAAGCATAAAGCAGTCCTCCTATCATTTCTCTAATGCCCATAGATATTATCTCATAAAAAATTAATATGTCAACTTTTTAAAGTTATTATTTTAACTTTGTATGGGTTAACTTTTTTTACACTAAACTGTGTATCTCATTTCTTATATGTTTCCATAACCCTTTTCTAGAATATCCATATTTATCGGCTACATCATATGTATTCATATTCCAGAAGTATAGATCAAACAAAATATTCTGATCACGCAAAGATAGAAGTTCTATCGCTTTACATTCATTCAAGCGTCTACGATAATAGTTGATTTCTGCCACCTTTTGAGATTCTTCCTCCATCATCCCCAAAGGACTTGTATAAGAACCATGAAAGGTCGGCATAGGAGCATTTGATTTCTCCTGCTCCTTTGTCAACCTAATTGGATTATGGCTTAGTCCTAACATTTTATGATTCAGAACTTCAAGTTCCTCGTTCAATTCGATGATTCGATGGCAGCAATAGTTTGCCGACTTCAAATCATTCAACATTTGATTTACTTTTAATTTGTTCAATTTAACCACCTACTTCTTCTTTGCGACAACTGACCCTCTGTGCCAGGACTCTTCCCCACTACGATATCTGCGTTCATTTGCTCTTTCCTGATGTAGTTTGTATTCTTTCAATCCTAGATTCTCACGTTCCAATCTAACAATGTAATCAATGACATGATCCAATTTATTGTCCAGGCCAAACGATTCATCTTTCGTTGCATTTCGAACGAAACGAAAGTAATTCAACAATGAATCACATTCATCTTTGATTTCTTTGTTATGAATATCATATTCAGTTAAGCTCATCACTTCGTCTCCTCAAATCCTTCATAAGAACTAGCGTACATACATTTGTATGCTCGTAAGTCCTTGTTCTTTTGTTCCAGTTCATACATTAACTGTTCATTCTGGTGCTCCAGACTGTTGATCCTATCGGATGCGATAACGGAATACAGCATCATCGCACCTAACCCTCCAACAAAGAACCCAATCATAAAGTAGATCACCCAACCACCTCACAGTTTCTTAAAATCTCATTGATAGCTACATTAGCTGGAACATTTTTAAAAAATCCTTGTTTCTTCAGGTCCGATAAAGCTGCATACCTGCTAATCGACTTATTGCCAGGTTCTCCTTCAAAGGCCCGTAATAAATTGAATTCCTTCCAAGTTATCTTATATAGCGGCTCCTTGTATTCTTTTCTAGGAAGCATCAATCCTGCTTGTCGTATCATTTGATTACCTCGCAATTGTCTATGATATCGTGCACCTTGGTGAAAGAATCAATGCCCTTGAAGTACCCTTTTTCACTTAATTTTTTTAAACATTCGATTTCATTCAACAGACAACATTCTTTGCAACGGTCAAACGCTTTGATTAAGTCGTATTCGAACTGAGTTAATTTATACTTTCTTTGATATTTCTGGTATAACCATTCGATTCTCAATACACTGCATGAAGTGTGGTTACCGAAAAAAAGACATTCACTGCAAGGGCATCCATCACATGGAATGACTTTTCCGTCTCTTACTGCAAAATCAAAGTCTGCATCTCTTATTTCATCCTTGTATTGTTCGAAATTCGTCTCTTGTTTTGTTTCCTGCTTTTCATCTTCTAACCAACCTAGTTCTTCAAACATGTCTCTTGCTTTCATCATATCCACCTCAATTCCTTTAATTGTCATGTTCTAATTTTTCATTAGCTTTTTTATATTCTTTCGCTTTTTCATACAACTGTTTAGCTAATCTGCTTACACGCTCACACGTGTTGTCTGTATTTTTCCAATTGAAATAAAGAATGTTAATGTAATCAATTAATTCATCTTTTGTAAATCTTTTCAAAGTGGAATTTGAATACATCTTAAAATTTAAGAAATTAAATGAATTATCATTAAACGGATGTTCTTCTTCAAAAATGTTTTTATATTCATTCAACTCTTCCAACCATTCTGCAAGTTGCTTATGTTCTTCTCTACAGTCTTCACATACTGATTGACTTTCAGATAATTCTTTTGCGTGAGCAATTGCTTCATCTAATGTCATTTTCTTTCTCCTTGTATTGCTTTGGTAATGGCATCCAAGCAACAACCTTACATTTTCTCAATTTAACTCTCTTTTCTAGTTCCCATTTACCATCAGTTGTATATGATGATGTAACACTTCTTATACCACCTTCATATTCAATAGTCACAAGCACCTCTTTTGATTTCGTTCTCCAAAAAGCATCGTCCCATTTATATGAAATACATTCTTTTATCTACAGAGGGGATAATTACTACTTGATTTACATTTAACAGCGCTTTTCTACTTTGGCTCCTAATCCACATCAGTACCCCTCCTTCAATCTTTCCATGTTGATCGCATTCTTTCTCATATAAGCTGCATAGACTTCTTCCAGGCAAAATCCTAAGTGTTCGCTTAGTGCCAACAGATACATCAATCGACTATCTGCAAGATCAATAATGCGTGTCAATGCAGTTGCTATTCCAAGGCCGATATCCATTTGTACCATAGGCATATAGTCACGAGGACTTTCTAAATCGTATCCGAGATCATCCAACAAATAGGTTCTTTTTCCATAAAACAATTCGTAGATCAAGGCGAAGTGGAAAACATCTGCCAACTCTTCCAGGGCCTTATTTCTGTCGACTGGTTCCTGAGATTTCTTCCACCAGCACCAGTCACCTTTGAGTTCATGAGTGAATTCACCAATCTCATCGAGCGTGGCTAAATCAATTTGTTCCTTTGAAATTGTAGTCAAACCGTACTCTTTCATGATGGCCGAATTCAGCTCATCTTGTTTCTTTAGCATTGTCTCAATCATGCGTAGTTCTGAGTCTTTCATTGTTTTTCCTCCTTGTTGTCTTTTGAGGAAATCCATTCAAGTGTTTTGAACGTTTCCTCGTTTTGTTTTTTCTGCTTTAAAACTTCGCCATTCTTCGTCAGAAAGGCAAGTCGTCTGATGCAATCTCAAGAGCATCAACTTCGGCTTGTTGAGTTAAACTTTGCGCATACTGCACATTCGATTGATTGTGATTACTTGCCTGACCTCCATACGATTGATTCTGAACGTAACTTTGAGTGCCATAGGTATTTGTGACTCCTAGAGCGTTTTGCCCGTTAAAATCATTTCTAGGTGTCAAAAACTGTACATTCTCTGCAACAACTTCTGTGACATAGACTTTTTGTCCTTGTTGGTTGTCGTATGAGCGTGTATTGATTCGGCCTTCAATGCCTAGCTGATTGCCTTTCTTCTGGTACAGTTGGATGTTGTCGGCCAGTTTGTTCCATGCAACGCAGTTGATGAAGTCAGCATCTTGTGTTCCGTCCTGATTCTGTCTTCGATTGACTGCCAAGGTAAATGAACACACGCTTGTTCCATTTTGCGTCTTTCTGAGTTCTGGATCACGTGTCAATCGGCCAATCAGAACCACTCTGTTGATATCCTGCATAGGCTCACGCTTTCAATCCGCAATCATTCGCGATTGCCTGCATAGATTCGGCCATCATCTGACGCATCTTTTTCGTGTCTGCAGTAACCAAGTCGACCAGGTCGTTGAATTCCGCCATATTGATCGTGCTCTTGAAAGCTTGATACTTCTCAACAAGTGTCGGTTCGACTTGTGGTTCTTCTTTCTGGATGGATTCAACCACCTGAGTTTCTTCTGGTTTCTGCTTAGACTCTGCATTGACTACGACCTCCGATTTTAATTCTACACGCTTTTTGGCAGCAGGTCTGCCACGTCGCTTTGCCACTTTCTCGACGATATCCGATTCACGAATATTCATTCCGTTGATTCGGTATGGTGCTACGTTATCTGAATCGTCAACGTATGCGATAAGTCCTTCTCTGTCCACTCCAGCACAGTGATAAACGACTTTATCACCAGGAGCGTATTTGAGTTCTTGTTTTTCGGTTTGTTTTTTAGTTTTCATTTTCACAGTTCTCCATTTTTGAGTTTTTTCCGCAGCTGCACTAATTCGCTATGCAGTTGCTCTTCTGACATTTGGACTGGTTTAGCATAGAATTTCTCATCCAGCTGGATTGCTCCGATTCCTGGATTATCTTCTTCACGTTCCGCTTGACTCCACTTCTTCAAAAGCCCTTTCCAGTCCCTGATAGGATCTTTGCCTGTCTTCCATCCGGTAGATTCGTAGTGGTTCCAAAACTTTTTGGCATCCACGTTCAAGTTGTGCTCTTGGATGTAGTCCACGATTTCTGAAATTGACGGTTTAACAAAACAGTCAGTCCAGTCAGTCTGCACATTTTCGTTTTTTGCACATTTTGATGCAGCCATACTATTTAACTTCTGACTACTGACTGACTTATTTCTAGACTCTAGACTCTTATCTCTAGACTCTAATCTCTTATCGGACAATGTCCTTTTTTTGTCCGAGACAATGTCCTCTACTTTGTCCTTCGATTTTTCCTCTGTTTTTGAGCTCGTTTTTCGAGTGCTTTTTGAGCCTTTTTTTGAGCTTTTTTCAGACGGATTTTTCTTCTTATTTTCACGATACAATCTCTTTTTTTGTGCCCATCCGGTTTCTGATCCAATCATCGATTCATAATTTGCAATCTTCATCACATTGTTCTCAGACACTACAATCAGTCTTAAATTCTGGAATAATTCAAGGGCCACTCTGACTGTGTCTGCGGAAAAAAACTTTGTGTCTCGTGCAATTTTATCGACAGTGTATGGAACTAATATATTGCCAATTTTTGTAGCTAAAACACCATTTGTGTTTGATGTCATGGTGCACAATTTTATGTATAGGGTTACGTATTTACATCCGTCTTCCTGGGATAAAAGAAAATCGATTGCGTCACTTTCGAAAAAATCAGTCTTCAACTTGATCCAATAATAAACTTTGCTATTATCCTTGATTTCCGACATAAGCAATCTCCTTTCTATTCTTCTGATTCTTTGATTTCGTTAATAACAACCATCACACATGGTTTCTGCGCATATCTCTTGAAGACATGCAGGTCTGATACTTGCTTATCATCTTCGAAAGCCACTTTATTTAAAGAGTCCAGTACAACCTTTGCAATGTTGTCGGAATCTGGCTTCTTTTGTGGTTGGATTTCATTTGCAAGCATCTTATTTAGTTTCACTTTTGATACTTTCTTAGGTGGTGAGAAATACGCGAAAATCTTCACTTCCAGGGACCCTTCCAGCATGCTTGGAGTGCCACACTGTTCCATGAAGCTTAATCGTACTAGATTCTCATATTCAACTGTTTTAGGTGGTGTATGCACACTTACATACTTACCACGATTAGAGAATCGAGGTCTTCCTTTGGACCCCGGTTCTCCTGGTACTACAAACTGATAACGCATTATTCTTTGATTTCTCCGGTCACTGGATTTTCACCAGGTTGTTCCTGATATTCTGCATCGAAGAATTCATTTGGAACATCTGCCATATCTTTTTCAATCGTTGTCTTGATTGATTCATCTGTATTCACTTGCTTAACGAATTCAGTTTTCAAAGGAGCATATTTTAGCAATTTCTTTAAAACTGTTTTCTTGGCCATTTCATCAAAGTTTGTTTTCCATGGACCGCTGCTATATGACTTGGAATATTTTTTCGCATGATCAAGAACATCTTCATACGACATGACCTGGAATCCTTGGCCACCATTCACTAATTTGAATGTTGCATAATAATAGATTGGCTTACCTCGATTTGTTCTTGCAGGTTTATGTTTAAGCACTGGATCCATTCCTAGTTCATACTCAAACTCATCATTTTCATAAACAACTTGAGCATCAATCATCTTGACTTCACCTGAACGATATGCCAGGTCAATCAATCCCTTGTAGCCAATCTGGAACTGACAAGCTCCGCCATACGGAATCAAATAGGCTTGTCCTAACGGAGTGTTTGGTTCCAGCCCTAGTTGTGCTGCATTCATCATTGCAGCCAAGAATGACTGTGGAGTACATGCTGCCAATTTATCATTATTAGATACTGCAGATAATGCGATACGTGTAAATCGTTCTGGAGTCATTACACTAGGCAATGCTTTTGCGATTTCTCCTGACATCACAGAAATATATTCCTTGATTGTAGCTGATTGTTTTTTTGCCACTTTATTCGACTGCGTCTTTGCAATCATTCCTTGTTGATTTGTTGTTGTCATAAATATTTATCCTCCTACTGTTCTTTGACTAAAAATCTTCTCATTTTCTTCTGTGTTAAGTATTGATCATAAAGTTCAGGCTCATCTTTTCTGAACTCTTTAGTATCGAATGTATTTGATACCGATGTTTTCCATGTAACTTTGAACTTGTCAGATGTTCCAATACCAGAATCACCTAAGTAGTTCTTTACTTCATTCTCATGCTTTTTCTGAATATTCTGGAGCTCCTTGATTTTATCTTTGACCATCTGCAATGCATCCAGTTCCTGCTGCAATGGAGTTAGATCCACGATGCTATCTTCATCGTTTTCAACCGGGTGAAGTTCACTAATTGCTTGTGCAGTAGAATCCGAACCATCGATTGGCGGTTCAATGTCATTCTCCACACAGTTCCAGAACTCTTTCTCCTGCTCGATCAGTGCATTGACTTCATCATCGCTTCTAAGGACTTCATAGCAGTACAAGTCAACTCCTGGAATATAAATAGCTATATACCACTTAGAAAGGCCGGTAACCGCCATATAATGCATGCACTGTGCATAATACTGAGGTGGAATGTTTCCTTTCTGATATATATCTTTGTTGTATTCAGACGTGGTCTTGATTTCTAGACCTGCATCCCCTCCAACAACCAATCTGTCAACATTGGCCAACATGAATGGATGATCTACAGATTGGAATGAAAATCCACTCTTTCGGCATTTCTTGCCGGTTTCTTCTTCCCATCTTTTTGCTACATAATCCTCCATATCTCGGCCAAATCGCATACGCTCATTGTCGATATTTTTATGGATACGACCTGTTTTCTCACACCACAATGCGTAAGCTGATTTGTATTTATTCAAGCCTAATACGGAACCGGCATCAGAACCACCGACTCCTTTTAGACGATTATCCAGCCACTCTTCATGAGTAGCTGGTAATTTATGCTTGATCACATTCTTCATCTTCATTTGATTCATCCTCTTTTTCTTCTTCTGGTTCACCTGGATCATCGATGTAACGATTGTCGTTCCATTCTCTCCAATCGTCGATATCATTAAAGAATGGCATCGCTATTCCACCTTGGATGGTTCATGTTCTTTTAGAAATCTGTCCGTTTCGCCATCGTAACATTCTGCGCATACCGCATATCCAAATCCATGTGCAGTATGTACTTCTCTCGATGTGTACATCTCACCATATTTGTGTAATCTGCCACACTGTGCGCATGGCACCATCTTTTCCATGTCTTCTTCATATAATCTGCATTCATCAGGAAGAAGAATGTCTTCATATTCATGAAGTTCTACGTTGTATTTTCTAGCTCTAATTGACATTGTGTTCACCTTTTAATTTATTGAAAGCCTGATAAGCTCTGAATTCATTTTCTAGAGTAGTGTTGAATGCATTTACAGCGTTTTCAAAGCACTTGCCTAATTGATCTGCGGTCAATCCATTTACAAGTCCTAGTGCAACAACACTTGGATTTGCCTGGGCATCAATATTTTGTGTGGCCGATACCGATAATTCATATGCCGGACCTAAAGATTCCAAATATTTTATAAACTCCGTATTTAAACGAACTTTTTCTAAGATATTCGTAGTATTGGCCATGTCTGACTCCAATGTTTTGAACCTATTTATGATTTCATGAATCTCGCAATTTCTCTTTTGAGATTCTTCTTCACTTAGATCTAACTTTTCGTAATAACATTTACTTTCCATATTGATATTTCCTCCTGATTAATGAATCTGATGATCGACTTTGTTCATGTTGATTTGTCTTTCAAGCTCTTTGGAAAAAGCCTGCGTACACGCTTTGAAACATTCAGTGATTAGATCAGGCTTCATATTTGTGGTAATTCCAAAGATTAAAGCACCGGCTTTGGATTCACCAGTTACAACCGGACTATCGAATCCAGGAATCACTCTCAATTCAAATGCTGCTCCGCAATTCTTAATGAGATTTTGGAACTCTTCTATAATTGCATCACCCTCTTCTTTTGATACATCGCCTTGTAACTTTTCAAACAACTCATTAAGCTTGTCATTCATTGCATTATATTTTTTCGACTCATCATCGAATTCATTCCCACTTTTTTTCAATACAAATTGTTTCATTTTTGATTTTCTCCTTTTTATCTGTTACTCAAACCCTGCAACCTAGATATCACAGTCTGCTGATTATTTATGCCCAAATTCAAACGTGTTTTTTTACTTTATCTTAGGAAGTTTTACGAGTTACAATTATGGATTTTTTTCTGACGTGCTTGCATTATTTATGACAATTTTTTAAGAAGGTATTGAGATATCGGTCTATTATGAAAAGAATGATCCTTTTTTTAGCAGACCACGTCACTTACGGCAATACCCAGGTTGCAAGATTTGAGTTATATGTATATAATTTAGTTGTTAAATTTTGATTGGCCACTTTCCTAATAAGTGGTCTTTTTTATATCCTTCTTGTGCTACGCAGCTTGATCAGGTTATCCAAATAAGGCTGCAAGCCAAGAACATTAATTACCTTTGCGGTTGGCCATCCGAAACAATTGGATTGAACGCCAAGCTTATTCAACTCAGTCTTAACCGTTGCGCTGCAACATCCAATAATCTCTGCCAAGTCTCCCTGCGTGATATATGCATACTTTGTAAGCTTCTGGATCTTGTCCTCAACTTCTGCATCATATTCCATACAAGAGACTGTTCTAATATTCTTCATAAGCTGAACTCCTTTCTACAGTCGAATAGACTGGATGGTCGTACATACAAACGCAGTAGCGATCATACATCCAATCACTAACACAACACTCGCAAATAATATCCAGTTTGCGAAACGCTGCTTTCTGCGCACTGCCTTCTCTCTTTTATCCAGTTCAGAGTATCTGTGCATCATTCTTGTATACTCTGTTTCATGTGAATTGTTTGCGAATGGAGCAAGCTCACACTGCTGTTCCATAATGGCATCGGCCTTCTTTACGACCTTTGCTCTAGATGTTGATTTTGCGGTTGACATAATGTTATTTCCTTTCTTATCTCCTTTAAAAAATTCTTGCTATAATTGATTTAGAATATGAGGTGTTGTGCTATGCTAGAATTCATAACTGAAAATATTAATATCCTAAATTTAATCATCAGTACTCTTGCCTTATTAGCTGCTATCTATGCCGTCGTTTATACCCATGTGTTTAATCGTCGCCAAATAGAAGTTGATGGTTTCTATATTGATCCATCTAGAGAAGAAGCAACTGAACTGACATTTTCAATTAATAATATTTCGCCAAAATCTATCACAGTGAATAAAATCTCTTTTATGTGTGATGGTATAGAAGTTCAGTCATTTGATGATCACAAAGACGAACCAGAATATGTTTCCGGTCCTTTAGGAATAAAAATCGAGGTCCCTTCATTGGACAATGGAATACCAGATATTCTTGAATCTCCAACTGTCTTATTGCCAAATTCACATATGGAATTTACTTATTACTTACCTCATTTCAAAAACGCAAATATTAGAATAAGTTGTAACCAAAGGATCCATCATCTATCAAAAGAACAAACATTCTCAGTTCCTAGACAAAGTGATTAAAATAATGATCTGACAAATCAAAGTGCAAAAATTCATCAACAAAGTTAAAACTTGCATTTAATTTTCCTTTCTAGCCTCCTGTACTGTTCTGTTTACATTTGATCAAGAAGCGGGTATCACATCTCTAATAGTCTCAGTACTAACAGTATTAGTACTAATGAGCCTAGGACTGCGATGATCAGATGATATTGCACCCTTTTTTTATACAGAACCTGGAAGAACTCCTCTGTTGCTTCATCAATTCCATATTCCTTAATAAACTGTTTTCTCAGCCTTTCATAATCTTCTTTTGTTTCATACATATGGGGTTTCACTTCCTCCTTTCTACTACGTTTCTACTACGCTTTACTATGTTCTACTACGTTCTGGTGCAGCACTTGAGGTGCCACTTCTTACTGATCAACATGATTTGGTTACTGTTTTGTGTGCGAACACTTTTGTCCGATTAATTTTTAGATATTAGAGCAATAATTAGTTTTGGAGGCGATTCTTCACCTCATTCTTTTATGATAAAAACAAAACAGCGTCTATTTCTTTTGATTTGCGAACAAGAGATATTTTCATGTCATTCAGATTTTGCCATGTCAGTATGATAAGGGGACCTCATATTTTAGAATCTAGATTCTGCGAATGTTTGTAGGTAGCGCTAGAACCATGATTCTTGACGATAGCAATGAGCACTAATGGAATCTATTCCTTCCTATGCTTGAAATGACACCTCAAGTACTGCCCAGAGAATTTTTTTGTTTATGTGCACTTTTGAAAATTCAATGATACTATCTATCCTGGAAGGAGGTGATTTATATGCGTAAATGCTTTTTTGTTACTCCTATAGGTGATAAAGGATCAGAAGTTCGTATTCATTCCGATCAAGTTTTGAGGCACCTGTTGACACCAGTATGTTACGAACTAGATTTTGAACCTATTCGAGTAGATAAAATTGCTAAGACTTCAGTTTTAACAGATGACATATTCAACCACTTAAAAGATGATGACCTTGTAATCGTAGATATCACGGGTCACAATCCTAATGTCTTTCTTGAACTAGGCTACCGAATGGGCCTTGGTAGACCGTACATCATCATTCAGGACTGTGAATATAAAGCAAACTACCCTTTTGATATTTCAAATATTCGTATCATGTCTTATAGCCTGGACCTAGATGGTATCGAAACTTCAAAAAGTGAACTTAGTAGTTTTATCAAAAACACAGACTTTTCAAGTCTGAACACTATAAATGTTTTTCCTGATATTCCAGGAGAATCGAATTTAGAAGTTATTCGTGAACCTGATGGTGGCATTAGCATCAATGTTAAGTAAGAGTTACACTAATCTTTACTTTCTTTAAAAGCTGGATTTCATTGTGAAGTTCAGCTTCTTTTTGTTCTACCAAAGCCATATTAAAGCCTCCGTCTACGAACATTTCATGAAGCTCCTGGCTTAACTTTTCGATTCTTTGATAGTTGTCGATTGTAATATCAACCTGTTTGGGTTCTACTTTTAAGCTCATGTTCATTCCCCCTTTGTATGCTTTTTTAGGTCATCCAGTATTCTATTCAGCATATTTTGCCAGTCCTTATCATGTTTGTTCAGATAATGGATTCCGACTGTGTTGCCTATGATCATTGACACAAAGAACGACACGATCAAACTGGTAAAAGCTGAATAAACAAATACAAGTACATAATTCATTTCTTTTCTCCTTTGTATGCTACGAGCATACTTTTTCTGATTTTCTATGTGATACAATCTCCTTTGAAAGGAGGTGTCAGCCATGTCTGAATTCAAAGAAGCTGAATTTAAGAGTCCTAATTTGCACTCTTACTCAGTTCCGGACTTACCAGAGGATGCTGTATTCTCAGAAGATATAACTGCCGAATACATCCAAAGACTGTATGAACAGGCAGTCAAAAATTCAGCAGAATCTAAGGTTGATGCAAGAAAAGCAACTGTTCTTTCCGTTATTTCAATTCTTATTGCTCTTGCCTCGCTGATATATAGTATTTTCTTTTAATGCAGTGCCTTATACGTTGTAACAAGAATACTGATGATAGAGATCAGTATCGCAATAATTGAGCAAATGTTTGATGCTTTGTACCAATTCATTTTCTTTCCTCCATATCGACGTGTCTAATCTGTTGGAGTAGACAATTCCTTACTTACAACAGTTACTCTGTCTACATCTACAACTACAGAACACATAGGGTTAAAGTGACTTGTTAAGTACTCTTGCAAAGGCTTAGCAAGTACCTTTAATTCATCTGTATTGATTCTTGCTTTCGGAACCAATCTAATGTTTAAATCAGAACTAGTTATTTCAACACCATCACTGTTGATAATGACTAGTTTTTCTTTTGTTTTTTGATCCTCAACAATAAGTTCTTTCCAATCATTGGATAGAATCTTTAATGATTCATCTTTTCTCATATAATTTCTTCCTTCCCTCCCATTCTCAAGTACTGCACCATTTTTTTGTATGCTTATGGCATACTTATTTTCTAATTGACAGGTTTAATCCATTTTCCTTTCTGTGGTAGTTATTGATAATCTTTTAAATTTGTAAACTAAATAAGGCCTTCTTTTTTTAACGCCAAATAAACCGCCTTACTTCTACAAACTTCAATCACACGTTTTAAATACTCAATATCATTGCAATCACTAAGCTTCTCTAGAAATGATTTTCTTTCAATTGGATTAAGTGATTCACAATAGTTTTTGTTTTCCATTATGCAATCTCCTTTCTGTGGTAGTCGTTGGCAGTATTCTTAATCTTTAGTGTTTAAGTTTATGGTTGCATGTCATTCAACTTTTCATTCAAAAAAATATCGTCTCTTTCAGACTTTGTTAGTTTTAATGCTCGACTTAAGCCAACTATTTCTGTAGCAGTGAAATCACTAACTCCATTTAAACGATTGTACAATGTTTCACGTAAAATACCTGATTTTTTAGCGATTGAGCTAAATGTCATTCCGCTGTTGTTAATTTTTTCTTTTAAAGCTTTAATATCAGCCATTTTAATCATCCTTTCTTAGTTGAATTTGATTCAACCATCTACAGTATATTCAAATGTTGAATACGTGTCAACCTTTTTAACAAAAATGTTGAATTATTTTACAACTTAGATATAAATATGATATTCTAAATACAGTAAAAGAATAAGCGGAGGCTAGAACATGTTACAAATTTATACAAATATAAAAACAAGGAGAAAACAATTAGGGTATACACAAACTGAATTAGCAAAAAAATTAGGCTATGCAGATAAAAGCATGATAGCAAAAATAGAAAAAGGACAAGTAGATTTATCGCAATCGAAGATCATGGCTTTCGCAAAAGCGTTAGAAACCACCGCTAGTGCTCTTATGGGAGACGATGGAATTGTTGCTGATAAAGAGATACTGGAAATAAAAGTTACTCCCCATGAAAAAGAGCACCTCACAATTTACAGATCACTAGACGACAAAGGCCAGCATACTGTAGATACGGTCACACAGATGGAATATGAAAGGGTGAAGGGTGGCAGTACTGCCACGTTGAAGAAATAGGAGGTGTTTGAAATGGAAGAAATTAAACAAAAACTTGTGGATAAAAGTATTGAAGCGTTTATTATGGGGTTAGAAATTTATAATAAGCCAACTATTAAATATAGGATTGAAGGTTTTAGCTTCTTCATATGTAATGCTTGGGAACTCATGTTAAAAGCTGAGTTGTTAAATCGAAATGAAGATATTTATTACAGTGATAAATCAGGTAGGACGCTAAGTTTAGAACCAACAATTAAAAAAATATACTCTGATAAAAATACCAGAGTTAGGTTAAATCTAGAAAAAATCATTGAGTTGAGAAACATTAGCACTCATTTTATTACTGAGGACTATGAAGCAAAATACGCACCTTTATTTCAAGCTTGTGTTTTAAATTTTGTAAATGAAATAAAACGGTTTCACAACATAGATATTTCAAATTATATCTCTCAGAACTTTCTAACAATAACTGCAAACTATGAACCGCTATCGAATGAGCAAATTCGATTAAAATATCCACCTGAAATTGCAGAAAGATTTATTCAACAATCTAATCAAATTGATGTATTGACTCAAGAATATGATTCAGATAAGTTTGCTATTCCAATTAAGCAAAATTTATATATAACAAAAAAGAAAGATGAGGCAGATTTTGTCATCGCTATGGCTAGTGAATCACCTAATAAAGTTGCTATTGTTAAGGAATTAAAAGATCCCGCAAATACACATAAATACGCTTTTAACAATGTAATTGCAGTTGTAAACAATAGACTTTCCAAGTCAAATATAAAACTTGGCTACAAAAACGGTTTTAATTCTTATGTTTTAAATCTATTTATAGAGTTTTACGATATCAAAAGCGATAATAAGTATTCATATAAACATTCATTAGGAAATTCTACATCATACACATACTCTGAAAGATTAATTGATTTTATCATAAACGAAATAAAAAAGAATCCCGATGGATTCGTTGAAAGTTTGAAAAAGTAAAAAAGAGATCAACCCCAGGCACATAGGAATGCTCAGTGATTACTCACCTACCCCGTTCTGGGACCCAGCGTTTATCCTTCGCAAGTTGATCTGTACTTATATTATACTTAAATACATATGAAAGTCAATTTTGACGATTTTCGATTGAGGTGTTAATATACATATAGAGATAAGACCTGAGATACGCAAGTCAATCTTAAGTGTAGTGTAATCTGCACTGCTACTTGGGCACTCTAACATGTATTCAATAAGCCTTAATCGTAACTCTCGTTATCTGAGATCAAGTTGTGATTAAGGCTTTTTCTTTTATAAAAAAAATCCTGGATGCTACCAACATCCAGGACGATTAAGAGTACTACCAATACTCTCACATAAAAAGATGACTACCACATCAAACTTTTTATGTGCTCATTTTAGCATAGAACGGAGGAAATTTAAATGCCTATTTATGAGCGCAAGCACAATGGAAAGAAACAATGGAGATTCCGCTGCTATTACACCGATTTTAATGGAGATCGTGTTCAAAGAAACTCTAAATGGTTTAACACTAAAAAAGAAGCAGTAGCTGCTGAATCTGCATTCATGCAGATCAAGGTTGTTGGAAACCAGGACGTATCCTTCTATGAAGTTACTTTAAAATGGTATGAATTTAAATCTAGAACATTGAAACCATCTACACTGGATACAAAAAGAGTGTATCTGAATATGTTATCTCCCTTCAATGATAAGAAGATGGCCAAGATTACATATCTTGATATCGATAACTTTTTCGAATTGCCACAAATCAAATCTTATAAGTATTCAACTAAAAAGACTTTATTAACGAATCTTAGAAATATCTTCAGGTTTGCGAAGAAGCACTATGGTATTATCAATGATCCGTTTTATAAAATGGCACCTTTGATTAAGCCTGTGGCCACGGAGGCTAAGAAGCTTGAAATCGTGCCTAAAAGTGATTTTAAGACACTTTTTGAATATGCAGTAACATCTAGAGAGGGAGCATGGAAAGATACGGCATACGCAATTTGGACGATGTATATGACAGGCATGCGTGTATCCGAATGTTTATCTTTAACCTTTGAGGATTTTGACGGAAAATACATCCATATTCGCAGACAATATATTCGTGGTAAGTGGCAGACACCAAAGACCAAGAATTCAATTCGTAAGATTGCAGTTGATGAAAAAACAAAATCGTTTATTTATGAATTGAAGAAATACTATTCTTCATTTGATGAATTTGAAGAGTCGTGGTTCATTTTTGGTGGATATAAACATATGGATCCAGAGATATTAAGGCTAAGAAAAAATAAATTGTGTGCAGAAGCTGGAGTTCCTGAATTCAATATTCATGCGTTAAGACACTCACATGCTTCAAATCTTATCGAGGCAGGTGTAAATATGTACAAGATATCGAAACGTCTAGGGCACTCTTCTATACGTACTACAATGGATATTTATGGACACTTGATTGACACTGAAGAAGAAGAGGTTTTGAACGCAATTTCAAATTTTCAAGACCTAATCAAGACATAACGCAATACAAAACTATTAAAACCCCTTTATATAAAGGGGTTTTATGTTAGTTCGTAAATTTTTCGTAGAACTCCATACTCTCTAATACACTTGTATCCTGAATTGGATTATCATCTAATCTTAGAGCTTCTAATAACTCTAGATTTTTTAATGGAGTTACATCTGTAATATAATTTGCCTTTAATGTTAGAGAACGTAAATATTTAAGTTTTGACAATGGCGTTAAATCTGTAATCGCATTATGATCTAAACGTAAGTATGAAATAAATTCAAGATTTTCTAATGGTGTTAAATCTTCAATAACATTATTATATAAATCTACATCACATAGATTTGTAAGTTCAGATAATGGTTTTAAATCTTTAACATTATTGTTTTCTAAAGAAATGATTTCTAATTGTTTCATATCTTTTAAACAAGTAATATCCTTGATTTGATTACGACCTACATTCAAATACACCATATTCTTTGAATCTTTTAAGATACGAATGTCTTTAATGCGATTAGTGAATAGATTCAAATGTTTTAATCGATACGCATTCTTTAAAAAATCAATTCCTGTTAACTGACAGAATTTCGCATCTAAACTTTCCAAATGATCTACATTTGTGAACTTTTCTAAATTCTTCAAGCGATTCTTAGACACATTTAACTCTTTTAAATCACCTAAACTATTTAATAATGACATATCTTTGAATCCAGTTTGTTCCATAGACAAAGATTCTAAATGATTCAATTCCTTTAAGAAGGTAAAGTGATCAGGTTCATTATAAGAAATATTCAATGATTTTAGGTTAGAAAATTCCTTTAATACAGAATAATCCTTTAAATATGGACAGTTTGAAACATTTAATTTCTTTAAGTTCTTCATCGATAATAATGGACTTAAATCAGACATTAAATTTGTATTTAAATCCAATTCTTCAACATTCGAAAGATATGTTAAATCTTCAATATTGAATAATCGCATACCACCCATATCTAATTTTTTTAATTTTTTAAGTACACCTAAGATCGCATAGCTAAATGGACCATTTTCTGTGTTGATATGAACTTCTTCTAGTTTTTTACAATGTTCCAAATAAATCAAGCTATCTACTTTAGCCTTTGAAAGATTCAATACTTCCAAATCAATCATGGCTGCAACGCTTGAAATATCCATTGTATATAAGTTATTTCTTGAAACATTTAATTTTTTTAGTTGTCGAAAGCCATGTAAAGCCTGTAAGTCCCTTAACTGATTTCGTGATACATCTAAGTAAACCAAGTTATGTAAATCACGAATAGGATCTAATGTCTGTAGTTTGTTGTTGCTTGCATTTAATGTCTCTAAATTCTCAGCATACTGTAAACCTTCTAAAGTTTCTATTTCATGATTTTGAACCTCTAGATGAACTAGATTCTTCATCATTTCCTCAGTTAATTCATCTTCTTTAACACGCAATGTACGTGCAATAACACTGCGTAAAGCATCATCTTGAATAAGCATAAAACACATGCCCTCCTTTATATATATTCATTATAAACAAAACATAACATAATAACTATACAAAAATGTTATTTTTGAATGACATTATTGTTAGAAAATGCTAAAATGAAAGCAGTTAAGGATTAGACTCATATTCTGATTGTGATAAATGCTATTGTATGCAAATACTTTCTATTTTAACGGTCGAAGGATATTGGCTTAGTCCAGGAGGTATAGGCATGAGCACAGGTAAAGTAAAATGGTTTAACGCTGAAAAAGGTTATGGATTCATTACCAGTGAAGATGGAAAAGATGTATTCGTACACTATTCATCAATCAATTCTGAAGGATTTAAAACTTTAGAAGAAGGACAAACTGTTACTTATGATGTTGTTGAAAGTGATCGTGGTCAACAAGCTAACAATGTCACAGTTGTAGATACAGCTGCGTAGAAATTTGTTCGAATCAAGCGCACATTGTGCGCTTTTTTCATGAAAGAGAGGGATTATTATGTTAGAGCGATATGAAAAAGTTAAAGAATATGTATATGGTCAATATGCTAAAATTTATAATGAAGATCTTAAGATTGCAGCCCTTACACATACCGCAAGTGTGGATTTATCTATCACTTTTATTGCGATGGCAAGAGGCACAAATCTAGAACGTGCTAAAGTGGCTGCCCTTTTCCATGATTATGCTCAATTTATTGATAATTGTCCCCATTCACAACACGCAAAGTTATCTAGTCTTCATGCATATAAATATTTAAAAGAATGTGGTTTATTTAAAACAACTGAAATCGATGATATCACATATGCGATTCGTCAACATTCAAAAAAAGAATCTTTTGACTCACCATTATGTGAAGCATTAAAAGATGCAGATGTATTAGCTCGATTTTTAGAAAATCCAGAAAAACCTCTTGTAGGAATGAAAAGACAGCGCCTGCTCAATGCCTGCGCTGATATTCAAAGTCATTAAAATTTTTGATAATACAGTTCGACACTTGCATCGAGCTGTTTTTTTAATTGGTTGAAAACCTTCATAAATAAGTCTTTATCATACACAATCCAATCAATATACGAAAAACTTTTACCAATGGCTCCACCAACTACTTTTCCAGCATGTACTTTAGAGATAGCTTCATCCAGTTGTTTTGATAACTTTTGACGATATAAAGCATCCTCTTTATTATGGAAAGGATTTGAATAATAAACATATCCAAATTCACCATCTTTACTACTGAGATCTGCTAAAACCTCTTCCTTATCCTCAATCGTTTGTTCCACCAACAAAGGATGTGTTGTAAATATCAATTTCATATCTTTTCTTAGAGCATCATGCGCAAAATCTTGAATTGGCTGATAAACCGAATAAATATCGATTGGCTTATCATATACTTTCCAATGATTTTTTTCAACAAGTGCCATGATTACTTCATAAAAATCCATCATTTGACAGAATTTCATATTTGAATCTGGCGTATCTATAAAGTCAACGCGGCAAATATATGCCTCATATGCAAGTTCACCAATCGCAAGTTCTAATAGATACATGCTCATTTCTTTTTTATTTTCAGGGTTTCCAATTAAGTTAAATCCAGGACAATATACTTTACAATCTAACATATCATTTTCAATTTGATAAAAGACATGAAAATCTGCCAAAGTATATTCTTCGTTCTTGATTTGAACCATAGCCTGAATCGCCTTTTGCGACATTGCAGGTAAACAAGCATTCATGATCCAATTTTGTTTTACAGATTTTGGTGTAATATCACAAAGCATCTGACATAGATATTGTGTCGTCTTATTTGGACCTGTATCAAAGGTCATCTCAAAAGAATCATAAAAATTTTCGACAAAGAAATGGGCACCACTTATTTCCATCACTTCTTCATCCAATTCCTGGATAATATCGTTTAATTCTTCATATTGTTCTGATTTTAAATAATTAAAAATCGCATCTTGCTTCTTTTCAAAATGCTTCCAGAACGCTAAACCATTTGTATAAGCACTCATTAAGTATCTCCCTTTCCTATAATTCTTGAATCACAGATATTAACACATCCGCAACTTGTTTATGACCACTTTCATCCATGTGGATACCATCTATACTTCCAGCAATCGCATGCGTATCAATCACTTCTACATCAAAGTCACGACATCCTTTTTCTAAATAAGGCTTTGTGTTATTTAATATTTCAAAACCAGCATCCCCAAAATTTTCTTTCGTTCTTTCATTATTCAATCCATCTCTATTCATTTTTGGTGGACAAACCACAAAAAATTGAGGTACTTTTGATCCATCCCGATAAATTTCCGGATTCAAAGCCCTATATAATAAGGTACGAATTCCCTTTTCTAAAGATATGGAATTTGTTGAAAATTGACGCTTTGCATCATTTGTACCCAACATAATGAATACAACATCAATGGGAGCATGTGTCTTTAAAACCATCGAAATCATTTTAGTTCCATTACGATCTTCATCATACGGATCATCTAAACACAAAGTCCTTCCACATAAACCTTCCTCAATGATTTCATGTTGACTAAACTCTTGTTTAATGAACTGTGTGAAACGATTCTTTTGTCTTGAAGCATCCTTGGCATCATAGCCCCAAGTGTTACTATCTCCATAGAATAATATTTTCATCGTAAAATCCTGCTTTCTGTAATTATCATATCCAATTCAATATCTGTTGGTTTCACATCAAAAACCATTTCCTGTACATCAAAAGCTAATCCAATCTTTAATGCTGAACTATTCTTCAAATATCGGTCATAATATCCTTTACCATATCCCATACGATAGGTTTTGAAAAAGCCAACAACTGGCACTAAAATCACATCTAAATCTTTTTCTTCACAAATTCCGATAGGTTCAATCGTAGAAAAAGGGCCATTTATTTTTTCTTCTTTGTCTGAGTAAAAAGCAATCGTAGTATCATCTAACATCTTTGGAATATAAAGATCAAATTCCTCTTTAAAATTTGAATATACATCCACTTCATTGCGAATCGGGATATAGGTTCCAATTTTTCCTTTTAAAAAAGGCAAAACACAATTTGTGATTGCCTTTTCCTTTTCAAGCCTTTTGGAATTTGATAATAAACTACGCCTTTGAATACACACTTTACGCTTATCCAATGCTCTCACTCATATCTAATTTCAACATTTGATTTAATTCAACCGCATATTCCATTGGAAGTTCACGAGTAAATGGTTCTAAGAATCCCATAACAATCATTTCTGTTGCCTGAGATCGTGTCAACCCACGCGACATTAAATAGAACAATTGTTCTTCACTAATATTTGAAACTGTAGCTTCATGCTCAATTTGAGACGTATCATTGTAAGACACATTCATTGGAACAGTGTCACTACGAGATTTCTTATCCAAAATCAATGTATCACATTCTACTTTGCTCTTAGCATACGCAGCATTTTTTGAATGTGTTACCCAACCACGATAATTGACTTCTCCACCATTTCGTGCAATCGATTTTGAAATGATTGTACTTGAAGTGTGTGGAGCCAAATGAATCATCTTGCTACCAGCATCCTGAATTTGATTTTCGCCGGCAACCGCAATTGAAATGGTTGTTCCTTTTGCGTAAGGCTCAGCTAAAATACAAGCTGGATATTTCATATTGACATGAGATCCAACATTTCCATCAATCCATTCCATATGTCCGTTTTCAAATACTTTAGCACGTTTAGTAACTAAGTTTAAAATATTGCTTGACCAGTTTTGTACAGTCGAATAACGACATTTTGCATTTTTATGTACATAGATTTCTACAACAGCCGCATGCAAGGAATCTTTTGAATATGTTGGAGCTGTACAGCCTTCTACATAATGCACATCTGCCCCTTCATCGACAATAATCAATGTTCTTTCAAATTGTCCCATCGACATTGAGTTGATACGAAAATAGGATTGTAAAGGTTTTTCCAATTTAACCCCTTTTGGTACATAAATGAAAGATCCACCAGACCATACAGCTGTATTTAATGCAGCATATTTATTGTCTGTGTATGGTACTAATTTACCAAAATATTCCTTTAATAAATCTGGACATGTTCTTAATGCCGAATCTGTGTCTAAGAAAATAACACCCTTTTCTTCCACTTCTTCTAACATGTTGTGATAAACAACTTCACTCTCATATTGAGTAGAAACACCAGCCAAGAATTTTTGTTCCGCTTCTGGAATACCTAGTTTGTCAAATGTATTACGAATAGTATCTGGCACTTCATCCCATGATTTTTCTTGTTTGTCACTCGGTTTGATGTAGTAAGTATAATCATCAAAATCAATTTCACTTAAATCTGGTCCCCAGTTAGGATTTTGTTGGTTTTCAAAAGAATGATATGCATCTAAACGAAGTTGTAACATCCATTCTGGCTCATTTTTAATTTTTGAAATAGTACGCACCGTTTCTTCGTTTAAACCTTTTTGTGTTTTATATACACTTACATCCTCATCATGAAATCCATATTCATATTCACTAGAAAGTGCGATATCTTTTTCATTACTCATTTTTTCCATCCTCACTTTCTTTAATCATTTCACGCATAGCCTTCCATCCAATTGTGGCACAATTGATACGATTGGCTTGTTTTCCAACGTTTTGAAATGCGATAGCCTCATCTAAAACGTCTTCATCATATTCTTTTTGATCAATCATCTTGAAATAATTGTCCATAATTTCTTTCGCTTCTTGAGTTGTCTTACCTTTTAATAATTCAGACATAATTGAAGTCGAAGCTGTTGAAATCGTACAGGCAACACCATCAAAACGAACATCATCAATTTTTCCATTTGAAATTTTTGTCTGCACCGTAATATCATCAATACAAGAATCGCTCGCCATATGACGTGACATATAACCATCTTTGTCTGTCAATTTTTTATTACGAGGATAGTCATAATGGTCCATAATAATCTGGCGCATCAACATTGGATCAATATTTGACATAATCAAGCTTCCTTCCTAAAAGAAAATGCTGACACAGTTTTCAACTGTTGCATTCTTTAAAGCATCAATCAATTGATCGACTTCTTCTTTTGTGTTGTACAAATAAAAACTTGCACGACAAGTTCCCGGTGTCTTTAATACTTCCGGAAGTAATTTAGCACAATGCTGTCCTGAGCGAACAGCAATACCAAATGTATTTAAATAGCTTGCGACATCTTGCGCAAAAATCATTTGATCTTTGTCCTTAACATTAAAAGTCACAATACCACTCTTCGCATTTTCGTTATAAACAACAATATTCCCTAAAACCTTAGCTTTTTCTAAGAAATATTCCTTTAATTCGACTTCATGCGCATGGATATTCTCTTTTCCAATCGCATCCAAATAATCCATAGCTGCAGCCATACCAATAACACCTTCAATAGGCTGAGTTCCAGATTCAAACTTTAATGGAGTTTCCTTTAAAGTCAATGAACAAGTTTTGTCAAATCGAGCATTACTTTCTCCACCATAAAAAATCGGTTCCAACTGATCTAACCATTTTTTCTTACCATATAAAGCACCTACACCAGTTGGCCCACACATTTTATGTGCACTAAATGCATAGAAATCACAATCTAAATCTTGTACATCAATATCTAAATGAGGTGTGCTTTGTGCTCCATCAATCACTAATAAAATGCCTCTTTCATGACAAATTTTCGCAATTTCTTTAACTGGCGCAACAAAGCCTAAAACATTTGATACCATGGCAATCGCTACAACTTTTACTTTATCCGTTAAAACACTTTTAAAGTTTTCAACTGTAATTTTTCCAGCTTCATCTAAAGGAATATAATCAATTTTTGTGCCTTTTTTCTTACCAGCTTGCATCCAAGGTAAAATACTAGAAGCATGTTCACTCTCATCACTTAAAATGACATCCCCCTCATGTAAAAGTTGATTTGTAACCATCATCGCAACAAGATTCAATCCTTCACTTGATCCTGAGGTAAATACAATTTCTTCTTTATATTTTGCGTTTAAAAATTTTTGTGTACGAACACGAGCTCCTTCAAAAGCAGCATCAACTTGTGCACTCATTTCATAATCACCACGATGTGCATTAGCTCCTAAGTATGTATAATAGTTCACTACAGCATCGATAACAGGTTGAGGCTTTAATGTTGTAGCCCCATTATCTAAATATACTAAAGGTTTGTCTGACATCTTGCGTGTTAAAATTGGAAAATCTTTACGAATTTTACTGATGTCCATATAAACCAACCTTACTTTCCATTTCTTGACGAAGAGTTTCTTTCAATTCTTCATCTTCTACTAAATCAATGACAGGCAAGAAATAACCAACACTTAATAATCCTACGGCTTGTTTTGTGCTTAAACCACGCGATTGTAAATAATACAACTGATCTGCATCTGGCTGACCAATTGTTAGTGCATGGCTAGCCTTTACATCATTTTCATCAATCAACAATAAAGGAATAACTTTCGTCTTATGTCCTTGTCCTAACGTTAATACTCGAGTGGCCTGGTGGGATTGTGCATCAAAACATCCTTTTTTAATATTTCCATTGGCAACCATTTGGTATTGTCCATGATCAAATAATACGGCAAAGTTTTTCATTTGACCATTTGTATGAGGCGCATTATGTCTTACTTCCATATCACATACTTTCTCAATATGTTCCTGACATAATTGTCCACTTAAAATCTCATATTCTGCTCCTTGCTCTTGAAGGTCTACATAATGAGTCCATTTTAAAGGGCTTTTTTCTAGATCCAAGACACCCATTTGGCAATTAGCATCTTGTTTAAGTACCATATTAATATTTAATTCACATGCATTTTGGGCATGGTTTAAAATAAAGAATTTTGAAAAAGAACTTTCTAAACATTCAACTGTCAAATCTAATTTTGTACAATCTTTACTTATTTCTATTAAATAAGATTTATGATCATGACTTTGAACTTGAACATTTAGTGTTTCATTATTATGAACATCTACGCGATTAAGCATATTTTTTTGCTCCACAAGAACCTAAAGAAATAGGTTGTTTATCTTCTTCTTTATTTGCGGTTACGTGGTACTCTTTTTCAATCCATTCATATCCTTCTTGATCAACTTTTTCAACAAGGCTTGCATCTCCAGATACAACGATTTGTCCATCCATTAATACATGAGCATGAGTTGGTTGTAAATATTCATAGAAACGAGCATAGTGAGATACAATCAATAAGCCAAGATTTGTTTGTTGCTGGCATTGGTTGATGGCATCTGAAACAATACGTAATGCATCTACATCTAATCCTGAATCAATTTCATCTAACATCGCAATAGATGGTTTTAACATCATCATTTGCACGATTTCATTACGCTTCTTTTCACCACCGCTAAATCCATCATTTAAGAAACGATGAGCCAAGTCCGGCTTCATTTCTAGTTGTTCAATAGCTTTATCCATCTCTTTAATAAACTTAAATAAAGAGATTGGTTTTTCTAAACGTGCGTTCATTGCACTTCTTAAAAAGTCAGAGTTTGTTACACCTGAAACCACACTTGGGTATTGCATTCCCAAAAATAGTCCAGCTTTACTTCTTTCATCGACTGACATTTGTAGCACATCTTTTCCATCAAGTGTAATTGAACCTGATGTAACTGTATATTTTGGGTTTCCCATAATGGCTGCAAGCAATGTCGATTTACCATTTCCATTAGGTCCCATTAGGGCATGACGTTCACCTGATTTTACTGTTAAACTCAACCCTTTTAAAATTTCTTTATTCTCCACGGATACATGAAGATCCTTAATGACCAAATCTGCCATACATTCTACCTCTTTTCACTGAAATATAATACCAAATAATTATTAAAATCTCAATTAATACATCTTGTGGCTTCATTGCAATTTAAAAAGATACATCGTATAATTGAAAAGACATTCTCAAGGAGGTTAATTATGACTGATGTTTTACGAAATAACTGGTTTGTCGTCCTAATTGCCGTAATCATTATCTGTTTTATTGGATATTTTATTTATGACACCAATAAAGATAATGTATCTGCAAAATCATCGAATAATGAGCAAGTTGTTGCTTCAATCAACAAGGATGACATTACCGCAAAAGACTTATATGATGAATCCGCACCATATGATGGTTCTACCATTTACAATATGTATAAAAATGCCGTTATTGATCAATCCATCAAAACTACAAAAGATTTAAAGAAACAAGCTAGCACATTAGAGTCTAACATCAAATCGAATGCATCGAGTCAAAGCGATGATTATGAATCCACACTAACAACAGAACTTGCTAAATATGGTTATGCATCCTATGAAGAGCTAAATGATTATTGCTTAACAAGTGTTAAAGAAAAAGAAATGAACAAAAAATACATCACGAAACATTTTGATGAAGTGAAAAAGGCTTGGGAAGAAAAAAGTCCAAGAACCGTATCTATTATTAAGATGGAAGTTAGTGATGCCGATAATCTAACAGAAACAGAAGCGAAAAAGAAAAGTAATATTGAAAAGGCTTTAGAAAAAGAAAGTTTTGCGGATGTTGCCAAAGCCTTCTCTGAAGATTCAAATACCGCTAATAAAAAAGGATTTGCAGGATACATTGATTCAGACTCTACAAGTTCGGATTCAAGTTCAACATCTACGGTTCCTGCCGACGTTGTAACAGCCGCCATTGCTCTTAAAAAAGGTGAAACAAGCGACTGGGTTACAGTTACAAGTTCAAGTGGAACAAGCTTATATAAAGTATATGTAAAAGAAACAAACGCAAAGAAGATCTTCAATGCGAAAAGTGACACTGTTTCAAGCCAAGCATTGTATGCCATCTTAAACAGTGATTCTTCTCTTTCATATAAGATCTTAGATTCTTATGCGAAAAAATTAGATATCAAATTCAACGATAAAGACACAAAGAAAAAATTCGACAGCTATGTAAAAACAACTTATGGAGGTGATCAATAATGAAAAAGACACCTATAC
>OQWI01000120.1_pt1 | contig 37671 bp, 33 predicted proteins | sample 1691551 | NCBI WGS metagenome assembly OQWI01 (sample SAMN03418259, study PRJEB22391) | human gut metagenome | biome: human-gut; feature: organic feature; material: feces | host: Homo sapiens | place: Tanzania | collected 2013-01
AGTCTATGTAAGAATACCTAATTTAGAAATCAGAAAATGCTTTAAAAATGATATTAAAAAGAGATTTGATGACGTTATAAAAAAAGACAACCTAGCTTTAAACATTGCCAATGCTTTATTAGAAGGTAATGTTGATTTTGTACAAGATAAGTTAGGACCATTATTACGTTCTTTCGTCTCAATCAGAGATACAGCAACTAGAGCTCCTCATGAGAACTACTACCATAGCTTCTTAAACGGTATCTTTACTAACTGTAAAGATAATCTAGGAGAATATCATTCTAACTTTGAATCTGGTGATGGATATCCTGATATTCTTTTTAAAGATATTGACTGTAGAAAAGTAGCAATCATTGAGATTAAATCAGCATCTATAGGTTCTGATATTGAAACTTTAAGTGAAAAAGCTATATCACAGATTATAGATAAGAACTACGCTGAGCCTTTGATGTCTAATAAGACTGTTAAACACATCCATGGCTATGGTATTGCTTTTGCAGGAAAGAGTTGCTTTATCTCAGTAAAAAAGATAAAGTAATTGTTTCTATAAGGATCATCTCCATGCTACAAGTGTAGATTGAGATGCTTAGTCATAATTGTATGCATGATCTTGCAGGCTTTCTTATATCTCAAAAAGAAAAAACGGACTTAGTAAAGCCTTAAGCTTGCACCTTGTCAACAACAATCACATCGCCTGATTCAAAAGGATCTTCTTTTTTGTAGCGACTTATGATGTACTCAACTTCATCAGTTGTGCACGCTGTAAGAGATTTTATAAGATCAGAGCCTACTAAATGTTCTTCTCTTAAGTTATCTAATCTCTTGATAAAATCAAATCCCCTTTTGGCAACACCAAATTGCTTGCCTACCATTCTTACATTAACTCTACACTCACCAAGATCTTTTAATGCTTGTAACTCCATATCCATGCCCTTTACAAGCTTTGCATGACATGCGATTTCGAGCAAGATCACAAGATAAGCTTTAGCTTTTGAATGGATTGCAACCTCCGCGTTGTTTCCCGTGATAGAGTATCTTATTTTGTCGGCAAACAACCCCTCAATATGCTCATAGATGGTTGAATCTTTTGCAATCTTATCTTCAGCTACATCTCTTAAAAACTCATACATTACCATGGTTAAGATAGGAGAAAGATTAGTCTTCTCTAAGATCTCTTGCAACTGCAAGGCACAGTAATATGGATCATGCTTATCATTTGGATTTTTCTTTGGAGCTTTGAGCATTTTTTAATCCGTAATCATGGTGAATCTTTATGAAATATTATAGGTAAACAAAGATAAAAAAAACAGAGCCCTTATTGATAGTATGAACTCTGTTTTTATAAGCTAGGATCTAAAAAAGCTCTAAAAGAGAAACTCTTTTAGTTAAGAGAACTAATTATCTTTATGTAAAGAGATAATGTAAGCGACCTCATCTACTAAGATCTTTGCAAAGCCAGGACCATAAGTTGCAGCACTTGAAAACATGTTGCAAGCTGAACTTGCGTTCTTAATGTAGTCTTTACCGCGCTCTGTTATCTTGATGTTAGCAGGATCAGTATGAATATCAATTGTAAGCTTGTCCTTGACTAAGGTAGGTACTAAATCAGCTTTAATTCCTTCAACTAATTTTGCATTATCTAAGACCTGAAAAGCAGCAATTACAAGACTGGTTACGGGGAATGGCTTTGGAGGCATCTCACTTGGATAAAGATTATGTAATGCATGCTGTTTTTCGTTACATAGCACAGCTACAAACTGAGAGAAAGTCTTATCCTTTGGAGCTTTACCATCTTCAATAAATTTTAAAATTTCTGCACAGGATAAACCTACAGTTGCTGCAAATGGCATATTATTTTGCATTACTGCCATCAATTGCTGTGCGCAACCATATGGAGTAGCTTCTGCTACAGCTTTTTTAGCTCTCTTTAATTTAATCTCATTTTCTACACTTTTCTTTGACATAACGTGTCCTTATATTGTCGATAGTATATATTATTACAATATTGAATCAATTATTCATCTTGCTGTAAAAGATCTTCTAGTTTAGTAAGATTTCGATTAGCATCGCAGTCTATTTTGTCGCAGAAGTCTTTCATTAGCTTTTTAGTAGCTTCCTGAGTTTTATTTAACATTCCTTTATTAAATACTTGTTCATCACCAAAGCACATCTCCATGTACTCTTGTGCAGAAGCATGGGCGGACAGTTTTGAGGATTTTATCTGCAGATTAGTATTAGCATCTTCATTTGAAACATCTATGAAGTCAATAGAAATTCCACCTACTAATGGATAAATTGATGCCACCTGCAGAACAGTAAAATAGATGATCCTTGAGATTGTATCTATCTCAGTTTTGTTAAGACCGGGATCATCGATTAATTGTCTTGTAAAATCTCTAAAATCATTTTTTATGTGAGACTTTGTGCTCCAAACTCCATTAGCAATATTTAATATCAAACTTAAAAGAGCCATTGAAAATGACATGCAATAATTTTCATCTTTTTCTATTGCTTCTTTTATTCCCTGAGCATACTCCAAATCTTGTTCAAATTTGGCTTTTATTGCTTCATATTGATTTTTGAGATCAAGTTTTTCCATCATATATTCCTAGTAAGCTTAATTACCTGTTTTTATAACACACCTTCAGGAATGCCTCCTTTCATAAAATTATAATCATGAACTATTTTCTTAATGTTATTCTCAAGAAGACTTTCAACAGCTTTGATAATTTGCAGATTTTGCTCAGCACCTGAATATGCTCTCTTAATCTCGTCAATATTTTCACATAATACTTTTGCTTTATCATTAAGAGAAAATTTCGCTGTCTTTATGACTATGCTCAAATTAACATCGAATATATGAACTTGGTCTATATCTTTATTGGTGATAAAAATACCTTCTAGCCAAAACAGTTGAGTTAGATTTAACTATATAAGGTCGTAAAAAAACTTTGATTCCTTTTTTTAAAATTCCTCGTTCTAATATTTTCACCACCAAAATCTTTTAAACACTGTTTAATCTTGTCAAAAAATTTTTCTTTTATATCAGCTTGTGTTTTCCAAGTTTTGTTTTTGATATTGCGCAACAATTCGCAGGTACTAATAGCATAAGTAGCCCCAAAAGCATGATCTTCTAAAATCTTAGCTTTTGTTTGTTTAAAATCTTCAATCTGTTTACTTAAGCGACCTAAAACTCTATTTCCCATAGCTCTAATATCATCCACCATGTCTGAATCAGACATCAATATTAGAGACAGCTTCACGCATACTGTTTACATCAAAATTTTCAATTTTACGGTTACCTTTTGACATGATATAAAACCAGTTTTGTGCTTTTCTCTTGCACGTTGAATTATATAAAACATTAGAATTCTTCTAGCTCTTCCATAAAAGTATCGCAAACATCTAAGAGCTTATCTTTATATTCAGGATCTTTAGGATTGAGCTTATCTGGCAGAGAATCAAAAAACTTACCATCAAGTGTAAAATCATTACCTTCTTCAGTAATACGTAATCTTGAAGGTTTAATCACTAGATGAAGGTTGTCATTTTTTTCATCAAAGTTTCTAAAATCGATACTAATGCCGTCGACTAGTTCCAGTCTTGAAACTATCTGCAAAGCAATGATGTAGAGATCAAAAGCAACTTTATCTTTTGAAGTATCTGCAATTGGATCAAAGCTAAATGGCTCTGTATATGCTTTAACGAAATTAAAGAAATCTACTTTAATGCTATCTTTTGTTTTCCACTTTCCTTTATGCAAGTTTTTAAAGAGTGTGCTTAAACTTGCCCCTAGAATCAGTGCATAATTTTCATTTTTTGAAAAAGTATCAACTAAAGCTCTAACATAAGATTCTTATTGTTCGAGCTGAGAAAATATCTTTTTTGAATATACTTTATCGAGTTGTTCAAACGGATCTAGCATATAAGTTATTTCCCCTTTTAGAAAATTCTGACATTGAATTCCTTTTAAAGAATGAAAACAATTACTATTATTGAACTACCAACTACTTAATCTTTAAGTAGCGGTTATCATAGACATCCAAAATAACTGTTATAACCTCTCCAAGCAATGTGCTCAGCTTATCTAATCTTTTTGAATAATCTCCTATGTCTTGAATGAACTTAAAATCATTTAAGAATGCATCGGCGTGATCTGTCAAACATATCTTTGATGATTTAACTGTGATATTCATATTGCTAGGAGCTGAATTGAATACATCAGTAAATTTAATGGTTACACCTTGCAACATAAAACCTTGCTCTGCTAGTTGTAACACAAGATAGGCACTGCTTTTTACAAGTTCTGAATCTAAAGAAAGATCTGTTGATTCTGGTAAAACATCTATTTTTCCCTTTATATATGAAAAATATTCAACGATTAATTTCTTTAAACTGTCCACAATGAGCTTATCTTTTTTGATGAGTCCACTTTCTAAACCTAAAAGAAAAAATGCCAGCACGTTGCAGTAAATAAAAGCAAAGTTTTTATTCGAAGAAAACATCTTTTCAAGATGCAAAGCATATTTTAGCTCGTCTGTTAGCTTGTCACCTTGTTTTGAGGTTGCTTCATCAGCATAATAATCTTCAAGGTAATTCTGATCAAATATATTCATTTTTATAATCTCATCAACCGTTCAGCTTAATCTTAACAAAGATAAAATCAATTTTAAAAGAGGAGAGGATTATTTTGTGATAGATCATAAGCTTATGAGCAAAAAAAAGAGAAGCTTACAAAGAATGTGATTGACAGGAACTCAATTTGATAAGAGTAAATTATGTCTTACTGAAATGTCTTCAAAAAAGCAGAGATTTTGATAAAATCTTTCAAAATTTGTATGTATATCAAATTTTTTAATTTTCAAACACTTATAATACTTATCATAGATTTTAAATCTGAACAGATCAAACAAACATAAGGAATGTAGCGGTATTAAGAGCGATCTTAATACCGTTTTTCTTTTTAGGCTTTAAAACCTAAAGTTACCCTGTCACGCCCTTCAAGATCTTTTATTGTAGCTACCTTTTGATAGCCCTCATTTTTTAAGATCTCTTGAACACCTTGTCCTTGTAAATAACCATGCTCTAAAAGGAGAGGTGCATTTTCTAAAAGGTAATCTTTTGCTTTTGACGCGATAGTTCTAATGTCATCTAAGCCATCAGGTCCAGAAGTTAATGCTGTAACAGGTTCAAAAGGAAGTGAAGATGCTTTTAAATGAGCGTCATTGTTCTCTATATAAGGAGGATTTGAAACTATCATTGAGAACTTTAAAGTTTTATCTATAGCACTAAACCAGTCAGACTCTATAAATTCAACCTCAAGATTTAAGTTTTTGGCGTTCTCTTGAGCAACCTCTAAAGCCCCATGAGAAAAATCACAGGCATAAGCTTTGATGTTGTCTTTAAGCTCAGACTTTAAAGCTAAGATGATGGCGCCTGTTCCTGTTCCCATATCAAGAACATTACCAGATGTTCTGCATTCTAAAGCTGACTGTACCAAAGTTTCGGTATCAGGTCGCGGGATCAGAGTATGCTCATTTACCTTTAACTTTAAGCCCCAAAATTCTTTGTAACCTAAGATATAAGCTACAGGATAACCTTTAGCTCTTTTTTCAATTAAAGCATTGAATTTAACTAAAAGAGAGTCATCTAATAACTCGTCATCATGAGTAATTAACTGAACTTTGGTGTAGTGGGTAAGATAAGAGAGTATTAAAGAGGCATCTAAGGATGAACTCTCAATGGAAGCGGCGCTAAGAGTTGCCCTAGCGCCTTTTAAAGCCATAGCGATACTTAGCACTAGAGAGCGCCTTGTGATGCCATCTGAGCTAACTGCTCAGCCTTAAACTCTTCGATAACTGGCTTTAAGATAAGATCAAGATTACCTGATAAAACCTCATCTAGTCTGTATACAGTAAGATTGATTCTATGATCTGTAATACGGCTCTGTGGGAAGTTATAGGTTCTGATTCTGTCTGATCTGTCACCTGAGGATAAGATGCTGTGACGCATCTCAGTTGCCTGAGCATTACGCTTATCTTCTTCTAACTGAGCTAAACGAGAATATAAAACTTCCATTGCACGAGCTCTGTTCTGATGCTGTGAACGCTCATCCTGACACTCAACTACAATACCAGTTGGTAAGTGAGTAATACGGATTGCAGAATCGGTCTTGTTAATATGCTGACCACCAGCACCTGATGAACGATAAGTATCAATTCTCAAATCGGCTGGATTGATAACAGGAGCTTCAGCAGGTGGAATTTCAGGCAATACCATCACTGTACATGCTGAAGTATGAACACGGCCCTGAGTTTCAGTTACAGGGACACGCTGTACACGATGACCGCCTGACTCAAACTTCATATAACCGTAAGCACCTTCACCTGAAAGTTTGGCGATAAGCTCTTTATAACCGCCCATTTCACCTTCAGACTCTGAAACAATCTCTAACTGCCACCCCTTTGCATCAACATAGTGTGAGTACATCTTAAAGAGGTCACCTGCAAATAAAGCAGCTTCGTCACCGCCTGTACCGGCACGGATTTCTAAGAAGCAGTTGCAATCATCTCTCTTGTCATGAGGTAACAGTAATAACTGTAATTCATGCTCTAACTTTGCAACTTTTTCCTGAGTAGGGCCAATTTCTTCCTCAGCCATAGCCTTCATATCAGGATCATCACCCTTTAACATCTCTTCCATCTCTTTGAGATCATCTGATGCTGTGGTGTATTCTTTAAATGAGGTTACAGTTACTTGTAATTGTGAATATTCACGGTTTAATTCGCGGAATTTATCCTGATCGGCAATAACATCAGGCTGGCTTAATAACTGCTCAACTTCCTGATGGCGCTCTACTAGAGCTTCTAATTTACGTAAAATAGACTCTTGCATAATTACTTTTCAACGTTAAAAAATTTTGGAGCTATTGTAGCAAATTTAAGATTTTTTTAAAGGCTGTAAGCTTTTTTAAGGGTGGGGTTGAAATGATGAACTAAAAAAGATGAACAGCAACTTTAGGTAATTACTTGCAAAAGTTGCTGTTCATATGTCGACTGAAATAAATTTATAATCTTGAGTTAAAGCTAAAACTAGTCTTCCTGCTTTTCGTTTAACTTCTTGCGCAGAATATCAGCATAATCCTTTACTATATTCTCAGGTACATAACCTACAACAGTAAACAATGGATAGCCATCTACCTTAACTTCAACTACAGGCTCGGTTACATTGCGTTCTACTGGATTTGGTAAATAAGTATAAGTATGTACCTTTACGTAGTGGTATGAAACGAAGCCTTCAAAGTTTGAAACGCTGTAACCTGTTAAAGATACATAAACTAAATCTACAACCTGATCGATAGTAAGCTCAGGATAGGTGTACTTAGACTTTCCAAAATCCTCTTTTTGTTCTTCTAGCTGTAGAGTATCTGCACTCTTTCCTTCTTCAGATTTAGGAGCATCATTTACTTTATCAAAGGCTTTAATAATTCCCTTTAATGCATCTAATGCCTCTTCAGGGGTTAAAGTCTTTTGCTTGTTGAAAACATTTGTTCCGTCAATATCAACCTTTATACGCTGAACATGGTGGTGACCGTCTTCAGTTGCATTTGGAAGTCTTTTTCTCTGAGAAATCAGTTTTACTAAATGTCCATCAATAATAGAAACGATGTGGGCATAAGTTGGGGTTCCGGTGCTTAAATTAAAAAATGCCTCTTTAAAATTGGAACGATCCATTTGATCCTCCTTAATCTAATTGCTTGTCTTATTGCTTAACAATAATCTTTTCAAATGTTTATATCGTATCTTCAAATAGTGTTTAACAGATTTTTTCACAATTAAATTTTGTGTTAAAACCGTGTAAATTTACGTTTAGCGTATTGAAACATAAGAAAAAGAAATTAAGTATAAGATAGATCACAAGATTTTCATTAGAAGAGAGATTTTTTGCAAATAATTTGACGTTCTGAACAAAAATCTTGTAAACAAAGAGAGGGTTAAAGCTGAGATTAGCTTTTCATAATTCTGAACAAGTACACTATTCTTGAATTGCAAAAATGCCTAAAACAAGATGTTGACTATTGCTATAATTTTGCATCTTGTAAGTCTCTGCCTTATATAAACAAGGTTTAAGAAAGTCTTGATAACTGTATAAATCTACTCCTCGTCGTCTTCATAAAAGCTATCATCGAAGTCTTCATCATCATAACCATACTGCTTTACCGTTCCAACACTTTTGATACACTTTGAATGTTTAGATAATGATTTATCTTTTTCTGCTTTTGAAACATGAATAACAAAATACCAGTCATCACCAAAATCATAATGAAAATAAAACTTTGTTCCCTTTTCAGGATTTAGGTGAGTTAATGGTCTGTGAATATCATATTCGCCAAAATCAGGATCTGGATCTTCATATTCTATTTCTTCAGTACAATTTTCAGTCTTATCTGAGGAATTTGTTTCCTCAGTATCTTCAGCACTGTTTTCCCAAAAGTCATAGTGACAGTAATCTTCACCTAAACTATAGGTAATAATTCCTTCTACATTTCTTAGCTTTGTTTTAAATTCATAACAAATGCATTCAAAATATCGCCAGCTAGCTCATCGAACTCACTACTTTCATCTACTTGTAACGTTCTGTAACAAGTTCTAGCCATTCCATAAGGATATATTTTTAAGGTATAAAGCACGTTTTCCCTTTTGATTTTGTTATAGCTTATTTATAAATTCAAAAGGATAACGTTACAAGCGCTATCCTCAACTTTGAAAGTAAATGATTATTATTCACCTGCAGCAGCTTCAATCAGATCATCAAGATCATTTTGAACCTGTACTAGCTCAGCTTTTTTCTGCATTACACTGGCATCATCAGGAGTAGAAGCTGCCTTTTCTTTTGAAGCTCGTACTTTAGCAATTTTTTCTTGTAATGTCTTTGATAAAGCCTGTTTTTGCTTTAAGGAAGCTTCAACTTCATCTAACTTATTTGTAAGAGCATCTAACTCTTTTAGCTTTGCTTCGCGGTTATTAATAAGCTCTGCTCTCTTTTGTCCTAAAGCAATGACTCTTTCTGATAATTCATGCTGTTCCTGAGCCAAATCATGAATTTCCTGTTTTTTCTGTTCAGAGCGCTGTGAATATGAACCTGATACTACACAGCCTAATTTATCTAACATACCAGGATCGGTAATTTTAGGATCGCACTCTTCAGGTGTCATTGTGCAGGCAGTAAGCATTAATGGCACAGTACACATTAAGATTATTTTCTTCATAATAACTCCGTAATGAGCACTAAATTTAGTGCTCATGAGTATAAAACTGTTATCTACAAGCTTTTAATTTTTGCTATTTTATTAAGCTGTAGTAATTCCGTTAACTTTGTTCTTTACAGCCAAAGTCTTCTCTGAGTAGTCTGCGATAGCACCTTCAAGTGCATTGATACTCTCATTGGTCTTAGCAATTTCCTCTTCAAGAGCCTTTTGCTTTTTAAGAGCATTATCTGTATCAATAGCTCCAACTCCACCCTTGCCGTCTTTTAGACCTTGCAGGGCATCAGTCTGAGCTTGTAAGTTCTCCTTATCAGCCTTTAAACGCTCCTGCATATAAGCTAGGTTCTTTGACATTTCATCAGCCTTTTTCTCAAGATCTGCTTTGGTCTTAGTACCATCTTTAATGCCATTTTCAATCTGTTGAATCTCAGCTTCATCTGAAGCTAAAGTTTCATTAACAGATGCTTGCAAGCTCTGCGTACTCTTTAAAGAGTCCTGAACCTTAGCTTTAGTTGCATCTAACTGATCCTCAAGATTTGAGTAATTAGCACGTAATTTATCGAGCATGTAGTTACCAGTCATACCTACAGCACAGCCAGCTGCGGCAGCAGCAAGGCATAAAGCCTTTTCATCTTTCTTTAAAAGTAAGCATGAAAGGCCTGCTAAAGCAGCACCACCTGCGCAGGCAACAGCACCTGATTTTGAGAAGAATGAAGGCTCATCCTTCTTTAATTCTGGATTTACATTAGAGTCGCTTCCACCTAATGAAAACCCACCTGAGCTTGAACAGCCAGTGCCAGCTAAGGATAAAGAAATTGCAACAGCTGCTGCTGTAAATTTGGTTTTAAATGACATATTGTTTTCCTTTGTTTGACCATTTGTTTTGTGCATTTTAATTGATGAATACTATCTGTGAATATTCATTGGAAACTCATATTTCTTACCTGTATTAGACTTACTCTCAGAGTATGTTGAGATACACTCAGAGTTTCCATCCTTACCCTCTTTACATACTACTGTAGGCATTTCATAGCTTGAGCCATCAGTGCACTTTGCAACAGACTGACTGTTGATGTTAAAAGAACCTGATTTTAAGCCTCCAGTTACTTTACCGGTACATTTAATGCCGTTTTTCTGAGTTATGGTCGCAGTACCCTTACCATCTTTAAAATCATACTGAAGCTGTAAAGGCTTATTGGTATTTCTGTCAACGATTGGAGAATTTACTTTCCATGTTCCATCAAAGTTGCCAATATCTCCACTTTGTAAGTCTTTATTAGAAATTGAAGGACCATCTTCATGTAACTGAGGGGCCACTACTGTCTGATTGTTATCGGTTGCCGGCGCTACATTATCCTTGTCACTCAATTTTGGTGGATTTACACCATCTTGATTGTCAGAAGGAGAGGTGTTCTCTTCTGTATCAGGAGCTTTTTGATTATCATCTGCTGTATTGTTATCAGTAGTCTCTGGTGTTGTACTCTCATCCTGTGGCACTGCATTCTCATCAGGAACCATAGGTGTTTTGTCTCCTGTTCCATCTAGAACTACCCCATCATCAACGCTACCGTTCTTTACGACACCATCTGTTGTAATATCTGGTAACTTAGTCTCAAAGCCATCTGTGGACAGACCAAAATTATCACCGCGAATATCTGGTATTGGCAATGACAAATTGTATTTAGGATCTAAAGATGAATCTGGGAACACCTTAAATAAAGGCAAGCCTCTTGCAAAGAAGAACCACCATAAGAGGTATAGCAGCAAAGGTAATAAAAGTAACAGTAATAAAAGACCTAACAGCCAGCACCACTTGTGACTTCTTGTAACTGCAGCAGTGGTAGCTGCAGTTGCAGCAGCTGTAGTGGCAGTTCCTGAGATGTTAGTTGTTGCAGCAGTTGCTCCCAGAGCAGTTTTATGAGGAGCAAAATTGCCTACAGGTTTTAGACCGTCAAAAGGGCTGCCTGTAAGTTTGCTTCCAGCATTTAAAAAGCCCCAGAAGGTAATTACAGGCTCACCGTTTACAATATAGATACAGCTCTCATCAGGATAATGTATTGCAGGGAGCACAATGTTTGCTTTGTTATTACCGGTTAAAAAATGAGCAAATAACTTATCATTTGAGGATAATGAACGGGCTTCTAAGTTATAGCCAAAGTTTAAAAACTTCTCTTCTAACTCTTCAAATTTCTTTAAAGCTCTAGCTTTTTCATCAGGACTTGCAGCATTCCATGACACTACCTCATAGTCACCATCAGCTCTGTTTGACTGAAATGGAACAAACCAGTCTACATGAGTACCATCAGATGAGAAACGAGGTGTTGCAAGACAACGGGCATAGTGTTCACCTAAAATTGATGAATTCTCAATTGAAGCACGGAAGGCATCAGCTCTTTGCCATACTAAAACACCGTCTTCACCAATGGCCTGGTAATTTCTTAAATCACCACTGTTTAATAATCTTGTTGCCATGAAACTTATCCTTTTGTATTACACAGTGCTCTTACTGAGTATTTTATTCTTCAAAAACTTTTATTCTTCACAAACTTTCTTTAAAGAAGCCCCTGCTTCTTTTAAAACTGATTCAATCTGAACTGCATCTTTAGGCTTAAAGACCTTTCCACCAGTGTTTCTGGCAATACAGGCTGCGCTGTCAATATCATCTCCAATTAAGATGGTATGGATCTTAAGTTTAGGCTGACGCTCATGGATCTTTTTAGCTACATAACAAACATCCATCTGTTCAGTAAATGGACAGGTATCCTCTCCATCTGAAATTAAGATACCAACTGCATCAGAATTTACACCGTCTAAAGTCTTTGACAGTTCATTCAAACCGTTTACTAATGGTGTTTTACCATCATAAGAATAAGGATTAACGTTATTGATAGCGTTAATTAAAGCACCTCTGCTGTTTGGTCCGAAAAAGCCTCTATTTTTAGCTACAGGACAGCCATTGATCTCAATAAAGCCAATCTTAACGTTTTTATCAACATTTGAGATTAAGTCAGTAGCTGCTTTTTGAGCTGCCTTTAATCTGTTGGTATAACCGTACTTTAAGAGCATAGATTGAGAACCGTCAAAGGCTATAGCAAGTTCAGGCATCTTACCTTCTTGTTTTAAGGTCTTGCACTTTGGAACTTTGTTTTTCTCCTCAAGAGCTCTTTTAGCTGCTAATTCCTTTTGTTTTTGTTCTTCAGCCTTTCTCTTAGCCTCTGCTTCAGCTTTGGCTTTAGCTTGTGCCTTAGCTTTTGCCTTTGCTTCTTCCTGAGATTTTAGTGCATCAGCTTTTGCTTTCTCTTGAGCAGCCTTTGCCTCTTCATCTTCTACTGCTTCAGGCTCTGCTGTTTTTTCTTCTACAACAGGATCTTTTGCCTCTTCTTCTACAGGCTCTGTTTTTTCTTCTGTAGTAGCAGGCTTAACTTCATCCTCTTTTTTAGGCTCTACAACTTGAGTTGGAACTTCCTTTTGAGAAAACAGGGAATTAAATCTGTCTGTAAAATTGCCTTCAAATGGCCATGGTCTTAATAGGAACCACCACAGCAAAAAGAGTAATAACAATAAAAGCAGCAGTAAAAGTAAGAATGGCAGTAAACACCCTCTTTTCTTTACAGGCACTGTTGTAGCTCCTGTTGGAGGCACAGCTACACCTTTATAGTGAGGATTAAATGACACCGGCGCAATTACAGCCTGTCCATTTACCATAAAGACTGTATTATCGCTTGCTATAATATCGGAGAATTCTTTGCGATAAGTTTCAAGAGCTCTATTAGACAGTGGAGTTGATGACTTTAAATACTCAATTACCTTATCACGGCGATGCTCTAATACATTCAAGGCATCCTGATACTTTATTTTATTAGCTTCAGTTACTTTATCTAATTCTCCTGAAAGTGGAGTTACAAAGTTTACATAGTCACCTGAGATTTCTGCTTTAGATATGATCTCTGAGTACTCTTCGCCTAAAGCACTTTTAATCTCTTTTTTAAAGTCATCAGCATAAAGAGCATATGACAGGATCTTAGGAGAAACTTTAGACTTTTCACATCTTAGAATTCTTAACATCTTACTTAGTTCCTATTGATTGGCACTGCTCTGACCACATCTTTTGATTTTTATCTCTGTCTTTTGATAAGTTCTTATAAGACATTAAATGAGAATAGTACTTGTCAACAAATTCGTCATAGCTTGTCTCAGCGCCAAAAGCTTCTTTTGAGGAGGCAAGCTGTGACTTAAAATCTTTTAAATTGTAGTTAGCTGAGGCATTTGCCATAGTGTCTCCATAATAGGTAATAATGGAGTGCAAAGCATGCTTATGACGAGTGTAGTTGTTGTTTATTTTTTCATAGAACTTACAACGCTCCTGATTTTCATCACAGCGCATCTTAGCTAACTTTCTGATACTCTCAAAATACTGTACAGAGCTAGTTTCATCTGCAATTGACTTACATAAGAAGCCACCTAGTCTTAAGTTTGCTGTAATGGCAACATCTCGCATACTCTCGCGCTCATCGTTGGCTTTAACAATCTTTTCTTTCAAAGAACCTAATTGACCGTTCAAATCGTCATTTGATTTTGCGAGTTTGTCATTTAAAGCCATCAAATCTGAGTTAATATTTTTAAGTTTTTCAGTCTTTTGCTCTAATGACGAATTCTGAGCAGACAATTCGTCATTAGCACTCTTTAACTTTTCCTGCTCTTTTTTAAAGACTTCTTTGTTCTTTTTATTCTCTGCATCTAATTTGGCAATTTTATCAGCTTCACCAGAAAGAGCATTATCATCGCTGTCATCGTCGCCTAAGGATAAGATCTCTTCATTTAAGTTCTTAACTTCTTTTACGGAGGTAGCTACTGGCAGCCCCAAAACGAATCGAGTGCCTGTATCAGGAGCTGAAAGAGGCTTGCCATTAACATATAAAGGCTTTTCAGTTCTTAAAGCACTTGTAAGTGCACTCTCTTTTGACAGGTAACTGCCTCCTCTTACACAAATTCCACCTGACAGACCTAATAATCTTCCAGTTCTGACAGCTTTAAAAGGCTCTAATGTCATTTCCTGAGCATTACCTAACATGTCATATAAGCCTAATGGATTTGGCTTTTTTAAACCAGTAAGCTGGATCTTACCGTTAGCACTATTAGCCCCCTGATACCATGCATATAAAGAGATGTCATCGTTCTCCATAGGTGGACGCAGTGCTTCAAATTCACTTTGAGTAACTTTAGTACCGCCACGGGCAGCATATTCCCACTCTTCATCTGAAGGTAATCTTACGTAGGCTTTCTGCCCATCTACAGTTGGTACGTCTTTAGCTTTTTGCAGATAAATTGAATAAGCATTAGCTGCATTGATAAAATCAAAATAAGATCCTTTTACAGCAGGCAGACGCGACATCTTATTTGGAGCCTTGCATTTAGAACTATCTGTTAAGGCATCGTACTGACCTTTCATGAGCTCATACTTAGACATTAAAAAGTAATAGCCATTTTTGTCATAAAAAGAGCCTTGTACATATCTCTTATTGGGATTCTGCCCCATAGGAGACTCGTTTTGCGCAGTGCCTGCGTTATATTTTTTATCTTTGATTTTTTTAGGATCATTTGAGGTATAGACTTTTCTGAAAACCATGATCCCATCACAAGGCATAGATAAAACTACGTCATCTTTTTGAGGATTTGGATTGTAAATTTCATTTACTTCATCTGCTATTGCGCTGTTTGTCAATGCAAGTGAACCTATACTTGCCAGCACTAAAGATAAACATAATTTTTTCATACTAAATTGACCTTAGTGTATCTGCAATCTTTAATGAAAATACCTTAAAGAAGCAGACTAAATAAGTAATTAAAAGAGTTACAACTATTGTTGAGAGATAGCCTGCAACTACATGCATAAGATTTAAGGTACTTACAACCGAGCCCTGACCTAATAAAGAGGTAAAGTAATGATTAAATACCCACATACCTGTGTAAAAGAGCAAAAGTGATAAAGCATAAGCTAATGATGATAAAATAGTGTTCTCAATTAAAACCATCATTAAAACTTTTGTCTTTTTAATGCCTGTTAATAATAAGAGAGCATAGCTTTTCTCTGCTCTTAGAACTGAGGTTAAAATTAAACCTGCACTTGCAAAGATTCCGCCTACAACCGAGGTTATGGCTATTGCGTAAAAGATAAATGAGAGCACTCTTGAGATTGCCTTTAAGTTTTCTATTGATGAGAGCATACTAAAAGTCTGATAGTTCTTACTGCGCAAATACGTATCCACTGGAGCTACATCATCAAGTGTCTTTACATAAATTCTGGCTTTAGCAAAAAACTTTCTGTTTTCGTTTAACTTTGACCCATTTGAGAATACAGGAGGTTCATAGCCATCTTTAAAATCCTCCATATAAATAAGCGTATCAAAGTTAACTATAAGAGCATTGGTAGATAAGTACTCCTTTTTAACAATACCTTTTACAGCAAAGTTAACTACAGAGTTTTGTCTTGCGCCATCGGTAATCCTTGAGACGATGTATTTAATGCTATCCCCTGATTTAATGCCTAAATCATGAGCTAAATTCTCGCTTAAATAAACTTCAGTTGCATCTAAAGTATCATCAAGTTTTGAAGCTCTTAAAAGAGGATCTCCTTTTTTAGTAGGAATAGCAGACAGATCTCTTTTTATCTTGCCATTAAAAGCAATATTTACAGTGGTACTCAATGATCTTGTAAGCGGAAGTACAAAGTCGATTTTAGGATTATTCTCTAAATCCTTAAAAAAGCTCTCATCAAGCTTATACCCTGTCTTTAGCTTTAATTCTAAATTTACTGGAGATGACTTTAGGTTATTCTCAAGTGAGGAAATGATTCCGTAACGCAAAGAGAATAAGAGTAAGAGAGGTGCAATTACCGAGCATAAAGCACCAATTAAACTTAAAGAGATCAGACGATTAAAACGCAGTGAGGATACAGCTAACTTAAAGATCATGATTGTCCTCACTAGATACGCTATCATCACAGATTACAAATTGACCTTCATTTGCATCAATCTTTGCATATGACAGCGACTTTAAATTGAAGTCTTTAACTAAGAGTAAATCATGTGTTACCACTAAAGCACACATATCAAGCTGTCTTGATAAGGAGACAATACTTTCAAATAAGATTTTGCCATGTTCAGGATCGAGTGATGAGGTAGGTTCATCAATAAAAACAATCTTAGGTTTGTGACTGATAGTTTTTAAGAACACCGCTCTTTGACGCTGACCTATAGACAATTCATGAGGATATCTATCTAAAAGAGAGTCCATTGAGAATTGGGACATCTTCTCATATACCTCTTGATACAGAGCTTTTGTATCAAGTTTTTTACCTTCTAATTTATAAAAGGAATCCGCACTTACCTCAATTTGCAGTTTTAGATTCTCTTTTATTGTAAGGTATGGGATAAGACCTCCTGTCTGTGGCATATACCCCATTAAAGATGAGCGAACTATACACTGCTCTTTTACATACAGTTTTGACAGTTCATAACTATCTAAAAGAAGAGACTTTGAAACAAAGTCCTGACGCAATAGCCCCAAGCACTCTAAAAGCGTACTTTTACCGCAGCCAGAGACTCCAGTAATAGCATAGACATCACCAGAGTTTAAATTTAACTCTGGTAACTCTATCTTGTAGCCACAGGAGCCGTCTTTTTGTTTATAGGTATAAGACAGCTCTTTTACTTTAAAAGACACAGCCATAAATTATGGCAATACCTCTAAAGGAATTGGGTAAACAGCCTCAGATGAGTCTTCATCTTTATTAAGCTTTACCCAGCGGGTAGCATCATCATTACACTGCTGATAGTAGCGTAACTTATTCTCTAGATCTTCAACGGTCTGATTCTGTTCATCAGGTCCCATGCTTGACCAAGTATCTTCATCTAATTCCTGGAGTTTGCTCTTGTATGGAAGATCATCTAAATACTCGCCTAAAAGACCTAACTCCCCTAACTTTAAGGTGCTCTCCTTACTGATTGAGTTAGGATCACGACCCATGGATACAGCAACCGAGCGTAACTGATTGAACATATCCTCTGGCTCTAAAATACCCTGATTTGCTGAATCTAAGATTTTTGAGGTTACATCTTTTAGTGATGACAACTCACCTTTAGTCAGTAAGACAACAGGTGTACTTGTTGCCTGACCGTGAGAGATTAAATCTCTGTCAGCTATCCAGCCTGATAAGAAATCAGGTGTCTTAGTACCAAGCTTTGAACCTAGATAAGCTAGCTGCATAGCATGACCTAAAGCTACAGTATCCTGCTGCATCTGTGTATTCTCATTATCAGCAGGTACCTCAGGGGCAGCTCCTACAGCATCTTTACCAAAGGCTAAGAGTTTTACCTGATTGGTAATATTCTGTGCCAGTTCATCAATTTTTTTACCAAAGTTTTTAACGTCACCGGCATTTACTGGATAGTAAAGGGACTTATTGATGGTGTCGTTGTAGGTAAGTTCTTTATACTGACTTTTTGCTTTCTCATGATCGCCGTTACGCTTGCCAGAATCTGTTAAAAGATGCATTGCATACACTGCTACACCTTTGTGGGCTGCTTCTACTTTAAGTTCACGTGCATCTAAACCTGTAGATGAGAGTTTATCAGAGCCTTTAATACCGCCAGCATCGGTAATAAGCACGATATAACGACCGCCATAATTAGACCAGTCAACCTGCTCTAGAGCAGTGTTAATACCTGCAAAAGAGTCCTCATCAAAATACTTACTTGAAACTTTTGCCTGATTTAAAGTGTTTAACTTCTCTTTAAACTGCTTTTCATCTGTAGCTTCACCAGGTTTTACATAAATCTTTGAGGTGTACTCAAGACCAGGTGTTGCCTTAATGTTTGATCTGAAAGACACTAAACCAAAGTGCACACTGTCTGATAACTTTTGCTCTTTAATAGTCTTAGTAATGGCACTAATGGTCTCTTTAGTTCTATCAATGTAAGGCTGCATTGAAATACTTGAGTCAATAACAAATACTACCGCTGCTTTAAAGGTCTTTAATTCATTCTGCTCATTTGAAACATTAACCTTTTTACCTTCCTGTTTGGTAACAGAGGCAATCTTAAGCTCACGCACATAGTTGCCATCATCGAACATAGTCTCTTCAAAATCTAAGATAGGTAACAGATAGAACTGCTTTTGATAATCTACAAAGTGCTCAGGCTCAACTGAAACTACTCCGTCTACATTCTCTTTTGCTGCAACCTTTTTCATCATTGGCTCAACTAAAGCTTTAGGATCTTTTGCTTCAACTATGTTCTGCAAATTCTCTTTATTCTTAAAGATTAAAGCACGGTTTCTGTTAGCAGGATTTGTAAACATTAAAGCTGTCTGCATTTTCCAGTCAATGGTGCAATCCTTGTTTAAGTAGCCTGAGAGCTTACCGGTATCATCAGGACCTACTTTTAAAGTCTTACCATCATCAGCATAGACATAAAAGCGTGAAAAGGCATCTACAACTTTGCCATCCTTATCATCACTTTTAGCTTTTAATCTGCATGATGGAGTAGTTAAAACACGCTGATAAATAGAGCTTTTGCCTTCCATTAACAAAGGAGTATCAGCATAGGCTGAATTTATTGCAAAGGTTAAAAGAACTGCACCAGTTAAAACTTTTAATTTCATGTTATCTGTCCTTTAAAAGCTAATTCTTTAATGCTGACAAGGCGCTCTTAGCATTGTCATTACCTAATTGGGCTGCCTTTTCATACCAGTAAACAGCCTGGTTCTTGTCTTTAGATGCACAAGAGGTAGTCTCTTGAGAATTAGGATCAAAGTATTGTCCATAGGTATAAGCTACTGTTCCATCTTTTCTGCCATAGCTTGAGAACAGTCTCTTGCCTAAATCGCACTTATCTTTAGAAAAAGCATCTTTTGCAAAGGCAGATACTGTAGCACTATCAGGCTTTGAAGCAATACAGTTTTTAATCATGACGTTATCAGGATCTGAAGTGATGACACAAACTGAAGAACCTGCGCTTGAAGAAGCTGTTGCAGCTGAGTTGTCAGCTACATTAGGTTCTGTTTGAGCCGGTTCATTGTCTTGAAGCTCAGTAGTATTATCAGATGAGCTGTTATCTGAGGCTGTGTTATCTGATTGAGAGTTATCCTCAGTTGCAGCATTGTCATCTTTTGCTGAATTATCATTTGCCTCTTCTGTCTGCTCTTTAGGTGTAGGCTCATTAGCACTTGATGAGTTATCTTTTGAACCACCAAAGAAGCCTGCTAAGAACAGAGCTAACAGACCTAAGATAAAGAGTAACAGAATGATTGCACCAATAATGGCAAGGATTTTCCCCTTACCAGAACTCTTTGTAGCTACAGTGGTTGTAGCAACAGTTGCAGCTTCATTTAAAACCGCATCTGATGATTTAATCTCATCAACTGTAGCTTTATCTTCAGTAAAAGTAGGTTCTTTTTTCTCATTAAAGGTAGCAGCGTTAATGCTCTCACCTTCTTTTTTAACGTAATCCTGAATTACTTTTAGTGTTCCTGTTACGCTTGCATCAAAATAAGCAGGATCACCTACAGTTTTTGAACTTACAGGATCATATTCAAGAGCTTTTACTTTAAACTTGCCACCAAATGAATTTACCTTTTGAGCTAGTTCATTGTTAATTTCAGGGGGCAAAGGAGCACTAAAGCCATTATTATCAAATCCTATTTCCTCAGGTTTTAAGGTAACTCTTTTTAACTCTGTACTGCCGTTTGGGTCGAAGAAGGTTAGATCTAGACCTGTACTTACCATCAAGTCGTTTGAAAATGAATTTGACTTTAAAACGATAGAGCAACCATTACTTGTTGGTACTAACTCTGCAATTTTCTCTGCCATATTATCCTTCTTAAAAATCTGTTCACAGTTTTATCAGTGTCTTATGCTAAACCTGCAGCCTGTTCCATAGTATCTAAGTAAGAGCACAACTCATTGTTTTGAGCAGCACTTAGGTTGTACTTACTCTCTGCTGTGAGATTTCTTACACTCATCAAATCAATAAAGACACTAAAGTAATCGTGGTAATAGTGATCCTCAATATTATCAACTAGTGACTTGTCGATATTAGGAACCATACACATATCAGGATCTGAGTACTTAATGTTCTCTTTAAAGAAATCTCTGTCAGAATCATCTTTATCGACATGAGTAATTGATTCTCTATTTAAAGTACCTACATAAAGGTAAGTATTAAAATCAGAGATTAACTTTAAAGCACGCATGCACTGTCCTAAAGCTAGTGCATCACGGCTTGACATATTGCCTTCATATGGCTCTAGTTTTGCAATGACCTCATCTTCGACTTTAAGCGCTGTATAGGCTTTTGATAACTCATTGGTGTAGTTTGTAAGTAATGACTTCAATCTCTCTTTTAAGTCTTTATCTGAGACAAACTGATTATTGTTATCTAAAAAGATTGAATAACAAGCTACAGCCTCAGGATCTTTTTGAACTTCACTTAAGATAGCCTTTCTCTTTTGCTCTGATAAGTTTCTTAACAAGTTTGCATAAATCTCATTAAAGAAATCACCATTACAGATTGATACAAGATTATCCTCTCTCATCTTAGTCAGTGCTCTGGCAAATCTGTAGGAGTTGTTGCTGTTACCATCTGACTGATTGTCAGTGTAATCTTTAAAGGCTTTATCTTTATCAATTTCAATAAAGTCGCGTAAGTAACTTAAAGTACCTGCTACTCTGTCACACTGTAACAGCTCCTGCATGAGTTTAAGCCCCTTAGCATAAGCTTCTTTTTGTGCCTTAGCGCCTTCGCGCTTAGCATACAAGGATAGAGCATCAACAATTTCTTTTACATCTTTTAGAACCAAATCACAGGTTCTGTCTTTGTTAACTTTGTAGTCAGCAAAGTTCTCTCGTAAGAAAGAAGCTAAATAGTTAACACCACCATCACTTGGCTTTAAAACCTCATCAATAGTCTTACAGCTACCGTCTTTTTCATGGTAAACGTACTTTAATTCTGGGCATGAGGAGATCCTAGTCTTGTACTCTTCTATCTGAGTTTTTACATATTCATTAGGTAAGAAATCAACTTCTTTACCTTTTTCTTTTACGTACATATCATCAGTTTCAGGAATATTTGGCTTTCTTACAAAGAAGAACTGATTAAATGGAACACCTTTTACCCACTCATCAACCCAGGTATGATGGAATGACTCTAAAGCTTTGTTAATCTTTGAGCTGATACCTGAGTAATCCACTACTACAGTAGGATCCCCCTTTTCTTTAGCTCTTTCATTAGATTTTGCTTTATCAAGGCCTAAACATGAGCAACTGTCAAAACGGGTAAAAGCTCCAATTAAAGGAATTTTGCCAAATTTAGCTCTTTCATCAGCAGTTCTGCCTACATTCTCGTATACCCAGTGCTCAATGCTGTTAATCTGTTCTTCTAAAACTTCCTGCTGTTTAGATACAGCTACACACCATAAGAGCACATCAATTTCATGACGGTCACAGTAGAGTTCAAATAAGTAACCTACCTTACCACGACGCAAGTACTCAGTTGTGTCTGTATTTGGATCTTTAAATTTCTCAATTTCATCAGTTTTTCTTGAGCGACAGCCTGGGAAATCCAAAACATCAAAACCGTCGGCATTACTCTCTTTTGGTAATGGGAAGGAGAACTCACGGGCAGCAAAGGTCAATGAAGCAAAGGAGATGGTCTTTTTTATCTCATTGCCATCGTTTACTATCTCCACCTCTACACTCTTACTTGGATCGTCTTTATCTTTAAAGACATTCTTTAAAACACCAATATCAAGTAAGGTACCATCCTCACGGCGACGGAAATCATTTTCATTGGCATTAGGATCTTCAATAAAGCAGTTTAAAGGTACATATACAGAACTTGCCCCTTCCAACTCCAAAAGCTGCTTTCCTAATTCAGTAAACAAAGTAGTAAAGGCATCTAACTCATTCCACAGGATTGAGAACATCTTTGCTCGTCCTGCAAAGTTTAGTTTAGATACTAACTTTCTGCATTCAGACCAGAAATAACAGTCAATTGGGAATTTAGCATTATCACCAAAATCACTTTTAGACTTTCTAATTGCATATTTGGCAATAGAAACTACATCATAGTCATGGATGTAGCTTTTCTCATCTTTTAAAGCATATTTATCAGACTTTAAGTCCTCAAAGAAGTTCTTTAAAAACTCAGTAGAGCCAATTTTCTGGTTTTGAGCTGACAAGTAGTCGCTTTGAGAACCAGCAGGAACTGCTTTTAAGTTTAAATCTGAGTTATAAGAGTTAATGAGTACCTTGACTAAATCAGCCTCATTAAAGACTTTTACTTTAATTGGAAAGCCTGAAACGCCCTTATCATCAAACTTGGTAAAGCGGGTGACAATACCTGTTGCCTCAAAGTCACCGCCTATAGGGTTCATGTGATTGAAGAAACTTACCTTTTTACCGTCAAAAGTAGCTGTTAAATCATCACCACCAAAGGATGCTAAAGTTGAAACAAGGTAACTCTTACCTGCCTGAGAGGCGCCAAAGACACCTACAGTAGTCTTTACAGGCAGTACATCATAAGCTGTTTTTGCCTCTTCAATTAAAGAGCAGAGTTTGACTTCAAGAGAATTTCTCTTTTCCTGTACATTCTTATCATCAATACCTTCAAACCAAGGAATTACCTTTTGACATGTTGATGCTACCTCATTGAGGCGGTTATTTGTAAATGTATTTAAAGTCATATGAAACCTTATTTTAGTAATAAACCAGTATTGTTCCAGTATTCTTCATCATCACCTGAGACTGTCTTTAATCTCAGGTTTAAAAATTCCTTGATAGGAGTTTTATTACAGTCACTTTGAGTTGCATCTTCAATCTTCATTAAGAAAATTGATGGAGCATTGTCAGGATCTTCATCTCGCATAAACTTGATACATCCATATACAGGACTGCCGGTGCAAGCTTGCTTGCCTTCATAGGTCTGCCCCTGGATCTTCAAGTCATAACGCATTTTGCCATCTACATTGCCTGTCATAGCTTTCTTTGCGTCCTCTAAGCGACGGAGCTGATCGTCTTTGTAACTTGCAATACAAGGCTCTAAAAGAGAACTTAAAGTACGCAGGAACAGCATACGCTGTCTTTTTTTATTGGCATCTTTCTTTTGAGCAATGGTGTTTTCCAAATCACCCTGATATGAGGCTTTATAGTTTGCTATAGCCTGCTCTTTTAGTTCTGCTCTCTTCTTGTCAGCACCAAAGAGTTTTGACATACCACCTATTTTTGCGTTGTTAGCCTCATCATCGCCATACTTCTGAGCGCTTGCCTCAAATTGAGCTTCGATATTTTTAGCATCTTGTGAATTCATGCTTTCAAGGGCAATCTTGCCAGTATCAAAGGCCTCTTTCATCTTAGATAAGCACTCCTGGATATATTCTTTCTGATTATTAGTGTCTACTGCTCTTAATTTAGAGAAAAGCTCTTTATCTAAACGAGCATAGTACTCATCAGTAAAATCTACATCATCAGGGATGATCCACTCTTTAGTATCTTTTACTTTTTGCAGATCATTTACATCATTGTACAGACCTACACTAAAGAGCATTGCTGAATCAAAGTGAGGATCATAGAACTGTCTGTAACCTAGTTTTAAAGGCAACTCAGTGTTGAATTTTAGATTGCCGTCATCATCTGGTCTGGTAATTCCAGGAATGTTCTTTACAACATCGGCTCCAGCCTTGGTAAAGATAGTATCCATGTCATATTTTGATGAGCGCTTTTCTACAGGCTCTGATAACTCTGATTCAAATAGCTGTTCAGCCTTGGTACTGAATCGGTACAGAACCTCGTTCTTATGTAACATACTCTCATTATCTAGTGCGCCAAAGTAACGCATAGGAGTTGAGGATGGTAATGGATTAGTGTTAATTCTAAAGTTAATAAGCTTATTAGCATCAGCAATCTTGGTGTAGCCTAAAAGTGCACCAACAACCACTGTAGACTTAGGATCACCGATACGACCTTCTTTTACACCAAAGGATGGATACCAGCCATTACATTTATAGTTGTGCATAGAAATGATTCTATATGGTGATAAGGATGACTTACGCTCAATAAAGCGTCTTAAGCCAGGGATCTTTGAAGGACGTCCGGTTAAAAGCAGGACATCACAGCAGTAAGAATTTACGATGGTATTAAGGTAATTTAAACACTTGCTGATAACTGAATTCTCACCTCGAGAGATATCGTAATTTATCTGGTATAAGTCAAAGACTAATTTTCTAGATAAAAGATCATAGTCTTTACCTAACTGATTATTTAAGTACTCAATTACGCTCTCGTCTACAGCCTTTTTACCCTCTTCTAGAACCACCTCATCATTAGGATTATTCAGCATCTCAAGATTACACTTGTCTTTACACAGGATAAAGTCTTCAACTGTACCCTCAACAGAAATATCGGTATGACCTGCTGGTACTTTTTCTAAAGATTCAATCCTAGATAAAATTCTGTAGGCAACTTTTGAAAAGATCTGCTCTACTGTCTGTACACGGTTCTTACGATTTTTTACATCCTGTCCAGACATGTTACCTATAATCTTAGATAACTCCTCATTAGAGCCTAATTTTGGAATGATGTAGTTTCTTATGATATCTAAGACTAAATCATCACCTGCAATCTTAAAGCCATCACGTAAGACTTCTCTTATCTGAATTGATGCATTCTGATTGCTTACTTCTTCAGAAAAATTGCCATTGTCATAATCAGTTGACTCTTCACACTTTCTGTCAGGGAAGCTGTAATCAGCAATTACTAAATCAGTAGTACCACCACCTATATCAATTGAAGCAATTCTAGCAGATACGGATGAGGCTATCAGATTACTTGACTTTGGACGGCTGATTTCATTAAATCTGCCATCAGCGTCAGGGCGTCGGATCTCTTTAATAAAGGACTTACAGTTACCGTTGAAGACTCTTTGGGTCTCGTTATACAGATATACCATTTGACCTGCTAAGGTTTCATCCCATTTTAAGAAGATCTGAGGTACTTCAGGAAACATTAAGCGAGCCTTTTCTACATAATGGAACTCGTTAGCTGGAGTTGGATCGTAACCGTAAGCTTTCCAAATGACACCAATTGCCTGATAAGCACATGATCTGAAAATCTCTCGTTCAACATCTGGCATTGAAGGCGGTGTAGTTAGAACAATTGATTTTAGTTTTCTAGGCAAGGCATGATCTTCCATAGATGAACGGTAATAGTAACTGTTCATCTGCATCATTGCCTGCAAGATGATCTCAATTAACATGAAAGTCATAGCTGACTTTCCTGAGTAATTAGCCTTTAACTGACTGTCGTCACCTGTGCTTGCAAATAAGGCATCACCTGTTGAATTTAAGAACTTTGATACAGGCAGATAGGTAGCAGCCTTCTCTCCTTCTTTGTTCTTTAAAAGATCAAAGTACAGTTTTTCATTCTTTTCATTACGACGGTATACAGGTGTCTGATAATAGGTTGTATTAAATTTCCACTCAGATTTAGGGGTGTCGTTAATCTGCCATAAATAGCGCTTAGGAGAGTTAAGTCCGGTGTTGCCCTCATTACCCTTGGCCATAGCAGCAAGTTTGGTAGCCTCGGTACCAACGCGGGCTAATGAAGGCCACTTAAAGGCATCTAATCTTGAGGAGATATCAGAGCAGTAGTTAAAATCAAAATTTGCTCTCTGGAACTGAATTCTGCTTGCAAAGGCACCAGAATATACATGCTCTGGAGCGTTTAAATCACGAATGATAAGAGGTGTACTGTTAGGGAAAGTATCAGAGCTGCTTAACATTGAAGTGCCCTCTTCTACTAACAGACCACAAGTACGAGAATTACCAATATCTAAGATTAAACTTACATCTAAAGAGCTGTCAGTCTCTGTATGAGTCTTATCAAAGTGAATGAGCTTAATATCATTAGGCATAAAGAAATGCTTGATGAAAGCTAAAACATTTAGATAGTGCTTTTCATAAACTCTGTTCTTAATGTATTGATCATCATCGGTGGTAGCTTTAGCCTTTTCTGCAGGATTGTTTGTAGATAAAGGATAAATCTCCTTCATGATGCTCTTAATCCACTCTGAGACAAAGCTGATACCGTTTTTACCATTTAATAATGAGGTAGCTTCAATACCATCTCTAAAGGTAAAGCTTGTATCAATATCAACAGAAGTTGGAGCATTGTGCAGAGCTTCATTATCCTGACTGTTATCTACAGTAGTATCAAAGGCTAAGGTTAAGTGATAACGTCCCCCCTTTTCTTCAGCCTGTCTAGCTTCACTTAAATTGATGATTCTTGCTCGTGCCCAGTTAGCAGGACCTTCTTTTTTACCTTTATTAAAGTAAGGAACAGGAAACCACACACCATTGAACAGCTTTAAAGACTCTAAAACTCTAACGTCATTTTCAGAATCAAACTCTTCAACAACTTCTCTAGACTGTTCATAATCAAGAGATTCATCGACAATATATTTATCCTGAGCACGATTTAATCTTAATCTTGCAAAATGATCACCCATGCCACTGATTTTTACGAATTTGCCGAATTTTACATAGGCAGGATAGGTATTAAGATCATCTGACTCAAAGTTGATTTCATTAGCAGGATTTTTGTCAGATTCAAAATTGATTTCAAAGTCTAAGAACTGAACACCAGAATTTGCAATCAGATCAATTTCAGAATTTTCTTCAACAGTAGTATCGCGTGATAAGACCTTGCTGAGTCTTTTTATTGTCAATGGCTGATTTTGCTTCACAAGAATCACCTTATATAAAATATTTTACAAACTGTAAAATAATTTACCACAACAAAGATAAAGGCGCTGAACAAAATCATCTAATTATTATACAGCGCACAAATAGTGCATTAAGAAATTGTAAAGTCTTGGTAGGGCTTGATTTCTGGAGATTTTCCTGAATTTCAGGCATAAAAAAGGCGACATCTAAGTCGCTTCTGAGATGGTGGATGCTATAGGACTCGAACCTATGACCCTCTGCTTGTAAGGCAGATGCTCTAACCAAACTGAGCTAAGCATCCAAGTGGTGGGTTGTGAGGGGGTCGAACCCGCGACCAACGGATTAAGAGTCCGCTGCTCTACCAACTGAGCTAACAACCCAGCGCATAAGAATTCGTTTGGATGGTGGGTCGTGAGAGATTCGAACTCTCGACCAACGGATTAAAAGTCCGCTGCTCTACCGACTGAGCTAACGACCCAATCACCGAACGTTTTGTTTTGTTGATTAACTCAACGGCGACTATTTTACTAAAAATTTATGATCTTGCAAGCATTTTTTTACAAAAATTTCATATTTTTTCACGAACATGATTTTTAAGCGGTTCTTATTCCACCATTAGTTTAGAGAGCTTAAAGCCTTTACCTAGTTTATTAATAGTTAATGTAAGATATTCAAAAAAATTTGACAATTATCTTATAGATCAATTTGATAATTATTATTGATTTATAAAAGAAAACCATCCAAAGGTTTACCCTTGAATGGTAATAAAACATTAAGATTTTCAATCAAATGTGTGGATTATTATTTCTTTACTAGTTTAAAGAAGCCAGTTCCTTCTTTGCTAAAGCGGTTGAGCTTGAGGTAGGATAAGTTTTAATCAGAACTTCAAAGAACTTTTTAGCCTTATCTTTATCGCCAAGAGCTTTTGAGGTTACACCTAACTTATATAAAGCATCAGCTCTCTTGGTTGAACCTTTAAACTTAGCAGTGTTTAAGAAGCTTACACGCGCATCCTGATATTTCTTCTGCTTATACTGAACCTGCCCTAACCAGTACCAAGCATTTGGTGTTAAAGAGTTATTAGGATATTTAGTTACATAGTTTGAAAAACCAGTAGCTGATTCTGACAACTTATTTTTAACTAAAAGGTTATAGGCACTCTGATACATCTTTACAGCTTGTGCATCAGCAACAGGTAAGGATGAGTCACTGCCAGCTGCAGGAGTTGCGGCAGCTGTGCTTTGTGTCTGCACTTTACTCTTAGATAAAGTAGCTCCTGAATTACCAGTAACAGTATTGATTGGAATTGAGTTTGCGTTATTAGCATTGGCATTAGGATCAGTCTTAGCGTTCTGAGCAGTCTGTGCGTTAGCATCAGTGTTATCAGAGCCATTTTGACCACTTGTATCACCAGAATTTGCAGCTAACTTTGCCTTTAAATCAGAATTTTCTTGTTGCAGTACCTGAAGATCATGATTTAAAGACTCAATTTGGCCTTCTGAATCTGCTAACTTGCTTTGTAGATCCTGCACCTGATTCTGAAGCTTTAACATATTCAACTGCATTGCCTGTATCTGAGCATCATCAGCATTTGCACTAAATGAAGCTGTTATTGCTAAAGCCAGAGCTGAATATTTAAATAAATTTAAAATTCTGTTCACTTTTGTTGCTCCGAATTAATTGATCCGAAATGTTTCTTTTAGATCATATACAATTCACAAGAAAATAACAAAATAGTCTGAAAATGGTCATATTTAGACCTACGAAAAAGGGTGAACCTAAGTCCACCCTCATATTCTATTTTGCAATACTTATGCTTAAATTATAAACGAGCTTAAATTATAAACATAAGCTTATAAAATTAGTAGTTTAATACAGCACGACGGTTCTTAGACCAAGCTGATTCATCATGACCTTCAACAGCAGGCTTCTCTTCACCATAGCTTACGATTGAAAGCTGATTTACATCAACGCCTAAGTTCTGCATGTAACGAGCAACTGAACGAGCACGTCTCTCACCTAAAGCGATGTTGTACTCAGGAGTACCACGCTCATCGGTGTGACCTTCGATAATTACACGAGCCTCAGGGTTCTTCTTTAAGTAAGCTGCGTTAGCCTGCATTACACCTAAGTACTGATCCTGAATGTTCTCTGAGTTATAAGCAAAGTAAATGGTGTGGTTGTCTGCTAATTCAGCAGGGCCATTCCAACCGTCAGCTGAACCGTTAGGTTCACCTACGGTTAAAGCACCATCAGAGTCTAAACCTAAAGATGCATCTGAACCATCTTCAACTAATGAAGACTGATCATTTTTTGATGAACATGCAGTCATAGTTACTAGAGCTAGAGAGCAAATCAAAGTTATCAAGTAGTTCTTAAACATTTTTTATTTCCTGTAAGTTATGTTTAACTATTGTTTTATCAATTTTGTAGAAGTTCTTCTAGCCTTCTACATAAATTCTGTTACTTCTGCAGTAATGGGCCCCATGAAGGAGAGCTAATCTCACCTGCACTTGATGGAAGATTTGCCTTAAATCTACCGTCAGATGATACGATAGCCAGACCTTTACGTCCTTGATACACTGTTGAATATATTACCATACTTCCGTTAGGTGCAACACTTGGAGATTCATCTAATGAAGAAGTTGTTAGCATATAAATGCTACCGTCTGGATCAACTCTTGCAACTCTAAAGCCATTAACCTGAGTAATAACGATTAAAGACTTGGTGCCAGGGATCTGCTTTGCTGATAAGTTCTTTGCTCCCTGATAGGTAACTCTCTGAGTGCTCTGAGTTGCAAAGTCGTATCTGTAGATCTGAGCTCTACCACCACGCTCTGAGGTAAAGTACAGTGACTTGCTGTCAGCAGCCCATGTAGGTTCAGTATCAATTGCCTTGTTACTGGTTACGCGAACAAAACGAGATTGAGTTAAATCAAAGTAGTAAATATCAGGCTGACCATCTTTTGATAAGGTCATAGCGATCTTAGTACCATCTGGTGACCAAGCTGGAGAGCTGTTCAATCCTGAGAATGAAGCTAACTTCTGACGCTTCTTAGAGATGATATCCTGAACAAAGATTGCAGGAGATCTCTTTTCAAAGCTTACATAAGCCAAACGTCTGCCATCAGGTGACCATGAAGGAGTCATGATAGGCTGAGTTGACTTCACAATTGGAGTCTCGTTGTAGCCATCATAATCAGCAGTCATTAACTGATATGGGAATGGGGCACCAAACTTGGTTACTACATAAGCAATACGTGTTCTAAAACAGCCTCTCTGACCTGTGAATGCTTCATAGATTCTGTCAGAAATTCTGTGAGAAGCCTGACGCATAGTAGCTAAGCTTGAATCGCCCTTATAGTGAGCTAAAACTTTGCCCTTGTTTGCGCCCTGTAGACCTACAACCTGGAACTCAACGTTGTAAACCTTATTGCCTTTATCCTGAACAACACCTGCTACAGCAACTTCAGCACCTGAGGTTGCAGCAACATCAGCATTCACCTGACCATTCTGAACACCACCCTGAGGCAGTGCTGAGGTTGCAATTGGTGAAAACTTACCAGATCTCATTAAATCAGCAGAAACTACTGATGCCACATCAAGATTTACAGCTGAAGCTTGTGAGAATGGATAAACGGCGATCTTATGACCTTCGTTAATACCACCAGTAATTTCAATCTGTAATTCAGCATTGGCTGTTGTCGCTGTAAGTAACACAGCTACGGCTGCCAGAATTCTCTTTAGCATGAATTTAACTCCCTGAAAAATTTTTAAATATTATATGCCTATCAAAGCTTAGGTGTCATAGAAATCTTTATATTAGAGCACTCTGGGCAAGTAGCAGGTGGTCTTGGGAACATACCCACCATTCTAATTGCATCCAGTGCACTCTGGCAGACCTTCTCATCCCCCTGACAGCTCTCGTCAGTTACGGTACCATCAGCTGTTACCTTAATTGATACCACAACCTTTTTGCCGTTCATTGACTGATCGACTCTCCAGTTCTGCTCAATTAAGCCACGAACCTTATCACCGTAACCGCCATCTCCGCCACCACCGCCAGAGCCTAAGCCCTGACCGTTCTTTTCATCGCCATCAGCGGTACCTAAAATGTCGCCTTCTAATGAGTCAGCTTCAGCTTTTGCTTTGGCAGCAGCTGCTGCCTTTGCCTTAGCATCTGCCTGAGCTTTTGCCTTTGCTGCAGCTTCAGCTTTCTTTTTAGCTTCAGCTTCTGCCTTTTTCTTAGCTTCAGCCTCAGCTTTCTTTTTAGCCTCTGCTTCAGCCTTCTTCTTAGCTTCAGCCTCGGCTTTCTTCTTAGCCTCTGCTACTTTCTTAGCTTCTTCCTCTGCCTTTTTCTTAGCCTCAGCTTCAGCTTTCTTCTTTTGCTCAAGCTTCTTCTGTTCTTCTAACTTTTTCTGCTCTTCAAGTTTCTTTTGCTCTTCAAGCTTTTTCTTTTCCTCAGCTTTCTTTAAAGCTAAAGCTTTTTCTTCTTCAATCTTACGAGCTTTTTCGATTTCTTGTTTCTTTTGCAGAGCAATAGCTTCCTGACGTTGCTGTTCTTGAGCTTTTTGCTCCTGAAGACGCTGTTCCATCTCCTGTTTTGCCTGTTCTACAGAGGTATCCTCTTGAACAGTTTCTTCAGGCTCTGGAGCAGGTGCTGGAGCTGCTTTTGCTGTTCCATTAGGATTGCCTTTAGCTGGTGGCACAAAGGTTGCATGCATGATGTCACCTTGTCCCATATTAGGCCTTGTTGGCTTATCAAGCGAAAATCTGATAAGCAGCACTCCTAGCAGAATAGCATGCAATGCTACTGCTATGATAAAAGCTGCTTTCATGTTAATTTTCATATAAAAAAACCGTTAATTAGAATTGATTGGTTCAGTAACCAGACCTACACTCTTAACACCACCGTTTTTCAAAGCATTCATCAGCTGAATAACATTGTCATATGCTACCTGAGCATCACCTTGAACAACTACTGGTCTTGAAGGATCTTTTTGTAATTGAGCTGATACATAAGCTGTAAGTTCATCTAAACTGCCCATTTTCTCAGAGGTAGTATCAATACTTACATAATACTGTCCAGCCTTATCAACTGTTGCGATAATAGGAGTCTGCTGATTTTCGTTCATAGTCTCAGATTGTGCCTGAGGTAAATCTACAGTCACACCCTGCATCACAACAGGTGCTGTTGCAATAAAAATAACCAATAGAACCAGCATAACATCAATGTAAGGAACCACATTGATCTCTGCTTTGGCTCTTGACTTGCTACGAGTACGTGCAGTCTGCATGATTAGCGCTCCTGACCGTTACTTTGAGGTCTAGAGAAGTTTCTCATTCTGTCACCTTCAACCCCTGGGGTCTGGTAACGAACAGTACTTTGTGTATGAGCAGCTCTATTTAAACGGGCTCTGGCAAAAGCTGTCTGCTGCTCTTCCCCTCCTACTGTAGTGTGAGAGAAAGTCTTCTGAGGTTCACGAACATAGCCTGTAGTGCTCTGTGAATGATAGGTTGGAGTCTGATGCATTGAAGACTGCATTGAAGACTGCATTGAAGACTGCATTGAAGACTGCATAGTTGAAGCAGTGTTCTGAACATTATCCTTTTTCTGATTCATTTCAGAACGAACACGAACCAAACGTCTGTTTAGAATTGTTGCAAACTCATCCATGAAGTTGATGTATCTGTTCTCTAAGGTCTCAACTTTAGTTACGAAACGGTTATAGAACATAACAGCCGGAATTGCAGCAAACAGACCCATAGCAGTAGCAATCAAAGCTTCAGCAATAGGAGGAGCTACCATTGACAGTGTTGCATTCTTTACAGCAGCTAAAGCAATGAAAGCATGCATAATTCCCCAAACAGTACCAAACAGACCGATATAAGGGCTGATAGAACCTACGGTGGCTAAGGTTGCCAAGTGTGACTCAAGGTTTTCTAATTCTCTTGACTCAGATACTTTCATCTGACGGTAAGTACCATCCATCACAACTTCCTGATCAGCAGGTCCTGAGTTAATCAATCTTACGAACTCTTTAAAACCAGCTGTATAAATCACCTCAAGACCGATTAGTTCATTTGAACGTTTTACACAGTCCTGATACAGATTGTTAAGATCAATTCCTGACCAAAACTTCTCTTCAAATTCATCAGCCTTGACTCTAGCATTCTTATAAGCACTAGATCTTGAAACAATAATTGTCCATGAAGCTACTGATAAAGACAGTAAGAACAGCATTACCACCTGAACTAGTGTACTTGCATTTAATATTAGGTGGGTAATAGACAACTGGCCTGAAGTATCCATTTAGAACTTAACCTCTAAGTTTGTTACATCCTCTGGTATAAATTGCTTGATATAAGCTAAAGCCTCACGACTCATTGGAGTAGGCTTCATCTTTTTCATATCTAAAAATGCTATCGAGCATTCAAATTCAAACAATAATTCTGAGTGTTGATTATAAACTTGTTGAAAAATTTTTAAACTTGCAAATCGAGCTTTTGTTGGAATACAGGTAACCGTAAGCAGATCATCTAGCTTTGCTGAGCTAATATAATTACCTTTGATATTTTTTATTACAAAGCCTAGCTTTTGCTCCAACATAGAACTTTGACTCATTCCCATTCCGCGCAGCCACTCAGTTCTGGCTCTTTCGCAGAATTTTAGGTAGTTGGCATAATAGACAATTCCACCAGCATCAGTATCTTCATAATAAACACGAGACTGATTGGTAAAAACTTTTGCTGTCATTATGATTTTTCCTTTTCAATCTTTAAACCAAATTTCTTATAGGCTTTATCAGTGGCTATACGACCGGTTCTTGAGCGTTGCACGAAGCCCTGCTGAATAATATACGGTTCTACAACATTCTCGAGGGTATCTCTGTCATGACCTAATGAAGCTGCCAAACTTTCAATACCTACAGGTCCGCCTGCAAAATCATAGATAATGCTGCGTAAATACTGTCTGTCAAAATCATCAAAACCGTCTTCATCAATTCTTAACATGGTAAGGGCTGACTTTGCGATATCCAAGGTGATTCTGCCATTACCTTTTACCTGTGCATAATCTCTTACACGACGCAACAGTCTGTTGGCAATACGGGGGGTACCGCGAGATCTTTTAGCAATCTCATGAGCACCATCTTTATCAATTAGAACTTTTAATTTTGAAGCAGAGCAATTGATAATGATTTCAAGTTCTTCTGGTGTATAGAACTTTAACTGTAGGATAATGCCAAATCTTGCACGCAGAGGTGAGGTTAAAGTACCGGCTCTTGTGGTTGCACCAACCAGAGTAAAAGGATTTAGAGTGATCTTAATTGAACGGGCTGAAGGTCCCTCACCTGTCATAATATCTACCATGTAATCTTCCATAGCTGGATATAAAAACTCTTCGATTACAGGTGACAGTCTGTGGATCTCATCAATAAAGATAACGTTTCTAGGTTGCAAATTGGTAAGCAGAGCTGCTGCATCACCTTTCTTTTCAAGTGCAGGTCCTGAGGTCTGTGAGATACCTACAGATAGTTCATTTGCAATAATGTTAGATAATGTTGTCTTACCAAGACCTGGAGGTCCGAAGATCAACACATGATCTAAAGCTTCTCCACGCTGTTTGGCAGCTTTTAGCGCAATCCCCAACTGCTCTTTTACCTCAGTCTGACCTATGTAGTCTTCCAAAGTCTGAGGTCTTAATGCTCTATCTTCTGAGGCTTTAGTATTTTCTAAAATTTCCTCTTCAGGAGTTTTTTCAGGTCTTATATCTGAACTTACTTCTAGTGAGTCTGCAAAAATACCTAAATCTTTATCTGATGGCATAAATTAAGTGCGTCCTTTGGTAATTAAAGCTAAAGCTGCAACAATGATTTCCTGAGTGGTCATATCGTGATTTTGTGCTAACACAGCTTTTACACACTTGATAGCATCGCCTTCTTTATAACCTAAGGCAGTCATAGCAGCAATTGCATCATTAAAGTTCTCATTAGCCTGAGTTGCAGCACTTGCATTAGAACCTAAAGCCACATTTTCGGCTACTGAGAAGTTCTTTAATCTATCCTTTAACTCAACTACCATTCTTTGAGCAGTCTTTTTGCCCACTCCAGGGATCTGCTCTAAAGCTTTAGACTGTTCACCTAAAACAGTTTCAACAAATGAATCTACATCAAATGTAGATAACACAGCTAGAGCCATCTTAGGACCAACACCGTTAACCTTGATTAAGGTTCTAAAAAGCTCTCTTTGCTCAACTGAGCTGAAGCCATATAGAATTTGAGCATCTTCTCTTACAACATGCTGGATAAATACAAAGGTATTCTCGCCTACCTTTAAATTACCAAGACAGGTAACTGGCATATCAACTTCATAGCCAACTCCACCTACCTCAATAAGTGCAGTTACACCATCTATTCTTAAAACTTTTCCTTGTAAACTTCCAATCATTAAAGATTACCTATTGTGTTGATAACTGCTATCAAAAGATAAAGCATAGCTATCATTATTATTTTTCTCTTTGGAATCTGCCATGAACTGAGCCTTGTGTTGCCACACCAGCACCCATAGCTTTTGTAACCTTACTTGTAAAGCAGTGACAAAGAGCACAAGCTAAGCCGTCAGCAGCATCAGCTTGTGGATTACCGTTTAATCTTAAGATCTTTTTGACCATGAACTGAACTTGTTCTTTGTCAGCCCAACCATACCCTACTACAGATTGCTTAATTTGCATTGGAGTATACTCAAATACACTTAGACCTTGATTAGCTCCTGCTACAATCGCGCTCGCTCTGGCCTCTGACAGTTTTACAGTTGACTGAACATTTTTAGATAAGAAGGTTTCTTCAACAGCCATTGCATCAGGTTTGAACTGTTCAACTAAAGCTGTGACACCATCATAGATGATCTTAAGTTTAGAAGCTAAATCTCCATCACCAGTTTTAATACAACCAGATCCTATATACACGGGCTCATTGCCATTCATTCTGACAATGCCGTAGCCTGTAAATCTTGAGCCAGGATCGATACCTATGATAATTTCTGACATTTATCTTATCTTTTGTAAAAGGACTTTTGAGGTTGTACTCTCATTAACTTTAAGAAAAAATTACAGGTAAAAACACCTGTAAATTAAACCATTTGTTAAAAAGTTAATGTTTAATCTAATATCTGTAAATTATACCTTATGAATTTAAAAATTGCTTTTTATACTTACAGAAAATAAAAAAAGCAGAACCTGAAAAGATCCTGCTTGAACAATGAAAATATAAGATTTCAAATGGAGCAGATTGCTCTGCTCCAACATAAGTCCACTATATTAGAACCATGCCTCTGCCTGTACACCGAAGATATACTGATTGTTATCTCCACCATTTGAATCTAGCATGTAAGAAGGTACCATTGATTCATGACCGTAATGCTTGTAAGTAGCATAGAAACGGATCTCTGGGCGTGTCCATGCATTGTAAGCATCTGGATTTACAGCATAAGCTAAAGTTAACTTACCAATGTTTTGATTGAACTTAGAACCATCATCATTTTCTCCGGTTAATGTGTAATAACCACCTTCAACCATAAATTTGGTCATCTTAGTTAATACATAAACAGGGCGTAAAACAGCCTGGAACATCTTTGACTTAGGAGCATCACTTACTGTCTTACGATCTGCATATGTACCTCTTACGTGGTATAACATGTGGAATCTGTCGGTAAAATTAACAGCACCAAAGTTCATTAAATCCCATGCATAGGCATTTGAATTTACAGTTCCATAAACAGAACTTGCTAAATCGTTACTATAGTCAGCACCAGCCCAGTTTGCATTGCCACCTTTAGCATAACGTAGAACTGTATTATTCCAACCGTTTAATACAGGCATACCTAACTTAACAGCAAACAAGTTACCGTTCTCATAGTCCTTAACAGGACTTACACCACGAGATGAAGAATATCTCTGAGGCATAATACGTGTATAGCGTAGTTCTAAGTTGCCAGGACCTACTGGGAAAGCGTATGCAACATCTACCTTGTTGTCAGTAACACAGTATCTATTACCCTTCTGGAACTCTTGATCTTTAATATCATTCTTAACCCAATGTGCAGAGAATTTACCTGAACCTAATGATAAGTTCTCAATACCAACACCATTACCTGATGTATTTCTCCAGTATTGGTCAACTATGTGAGAATCCTCACGGTTATATTTCTTACCTGCCCATAGTACAGCCTCATGGTCAATATCAAATAGACCTTTAACTTTTAAATACCCTTGGGTTAAAGCTAGATCAGTAGAATTCTGATCTCGTAAATCAGTGTAGTTACCATCGACCTTAGCTTTGTAAGCTACTGATGTAACAAAATCCCACTGAGTACCATCAGTCTCATTTAAAGTTACATTAGGAGCAAGCTCAATATAAGTATCAAACTGATTTCCTAAACGACCAACTAAATTTTCTTCCTGATTCAAATGAGCAGACTTACTTGCTACACCAGTACGGAAGTATGAAGCATCACCGTGAAGTAATGATGCACCAGTACCACTAGCATATGCAGAAGTCATAGAGAAAGAAGCTGCAACAACAGCAGCTGCCAGAAGATTAACTTTTTTCATTTTTTACATCCCATAATAAAGC
>OQWI01000121.1_pt1 | contig 37573 bp, 25 predicted proteins | sample 1691551 | NCBI WGS metagenome assembly OQWI01 (sample SAMN03418259, study PRJEB22391) | human gut metagenome | biome: human-gut; feature: organic feature; material: feces | host: Homo sapiens | place: Tanzania | collected 2013-01
TAGGCCATGAGCCTACACCACCACCCATACGGTCGCGAATCTCACCGCCAGTACCTGTGGCAGCACCGTTGAAAGGCTCTACGGTAGTGGGGAAGTTGTGGGTTTCAGCCTTCAGCGAGATGACGCTCTCGATGTCTTTAACCTGAAAATAGTCGCTGGTAGATTGGTCGGCAGGTGCAAACTGCTCCACTACTGGACCTTGGGCAAAAGCCACATTGTCTTTGTAGGCCGACAGAATCTTGTTGGGATTCTCCTGTGTGGTCTTTTTGATCATGGCAAAAAGACTCGACTCCATCTCCTTGCCGTCGATGATAAATGTGCCACCGAAAATCTTATGGCGGCAGTGCTCAGAGTTGATTTGTGCAAAACCGAAAATCTCTGAATCGGTCAGCGGACGGCCGTTCTCTTTCTCAATCTTATGGAGATACTCGATTTCCTCAGGTGAAAGGGCCAGACCTTCCTGTTCGTTGTATTCCTCCAAGTTATCAACATACTTGATGGGTTCGGGCTGGATGTTCACGGTGAAGATGTCTTGGTCCAGTCCGTGATACATACGTTGCAGCATGGGGTCGTGCTCAGCATCCTCACCAGCTACTGGGAAGTATTCTTCTATACGCAGAATGCCGCTGAGTCCCATGTTCTGAGTTATCTCAACGGCATTCGTTGACCAAGGAGTCACCATTTCACGACGCGGTCCTACATAGTAGCCTGTCAGTGTTTGGTCACTCAATAGCTCAGCATTGCCATAGAGCCAACACAGTTCCTTTACTTCGTTTTCTGAGAGTTGATGATCTGCCTGAGTGGCAATCACACTCGTCTGTGGAGTCTTAAAAAAGAGAATCATGTACTTTGTTCCTTTATAATTAGAATTTTGGTTGCGAAATTACTAATTTTTGGGCGAATAACCAAATTTATCCGTATGTTTCCGAAACTTGGTGTGAATTATCTCCTTTTAGTGTTCTCAGTAAACGTGATATTGTTTGTAAATTGACGGGATGCGGTCGGGATGGTATCGAGAGGAGTCGCATGGAATAGGGGAGTGATTCTCTGAATTCTCTCGCGCACGCACACGCGATGTCTTAAAAATCGACCACTCGACCACCAATGTGTGTAATGTATTGTTGGAATGATTGTTATGTGGTGGTCGATGGTTTTGTATTCGACCACTATCGACCACCATCGACCATCAATTTTTATATGAACAATATATTTTTCTTTCTTTATCCAACGTCTGATAATACTTTTATCCAACGTTTTGATAATACTCTTATCCAACGTCTGACACAACTCTTATCCAACGTTTGATAATACTTTTGTCCAACGTCTGATAATACTTTTATCCAACGTTTGATAATACTTTTGTCCAACGTTGACAATACTCTTATCCAACGTTGGCAATACTTTTGTCCAACGTTTGGCAATACCTTTGTCCAACGTTTGGCAATACTTTTGTCCAACGTTTGGCAATATTTCTATGTAATATTGGTGAGAACGATAATATAATTTTTGTTGAGAAGGAAATATAGGTTATTGTATGCTAAATGATTGATATTCAGTTGTGTGAGGTTGCTTTTATGGTTCTCCTTTGACGATGGTTTAGTTAAAATAACAAAATGTTTTTTGACTTTCTACGTTTCTGTTTGTCACATAATAAAAACAACTAAACATGATGGGCATGACGATAGGCTTCACCTCGGAAATAAAAATAAATCCTAATTTATTTTGTATTCCTCTCGGTTTGCACTATCTTTGCAACATCAATATACGAAGTACTCACTAAAAACTATAGAATGAAATGAAGAAGATTAACATTGTAATGACATTCGCAATAGCATTGCTGTTGTCAAGTTGTGCTATGAAAAAAGACCTGGCTGCATGTCAGGAGGAGAATAAAGCGTTGCAGACTAACTATGTGGATACCAAAGAGAAATTGGCCGCTGCCAATGTTCGTGTAGCCAGTTTGGAAGAACAACTCAAGCGCCAGGAGCAAGCTGTTAGTGCATTACAGCAGTCGCTCGACAAGAGTTTGAGCAATGCCAATCAGAATAACGTAAGCATCGACAAACTTGTAGATCAGATCAATGAGTCCAATAAGTATATTCGTCATCTGGTGGAAATCAAGTCGAAAAGCGACTCGCTCAATGTGGTTTTGACCAACAATCTGACTCGTTCGCTCTCGAAAGAAGAACTCAAAGAAGTGGACGTGCAGGTACTCAAGGGTGTTGTCTATATCTCCTTGGCAGACAACATGCTCTATAAGTCAGGATCGTATGAAATCAACGACCGCGCAGCAGAGACACTTTCGAAGATTGCAAAAATCATCAAAGACTACAAAGACTATGATGTGCTGATCGAAGGAAATACTGACAATGTACCCATCAATCGTGAAAACATTCGCAACAACTGGGACCTCTCTTGCCTCCGTGCGTCAAGTGTGGTACAGGCACTTCAAAACCAATATGGTGTAGATCCTAAGCGTCTGACCGCTGGTGGTCGTGGTGAGTATAACCCACTCCAGCCCAACACCACCGAATTGGGCAAGCAACGCAACCGTCGCACACAGATTATTATCACTCCGAAACTCGACGAATTCATGGAGTTGATAGGACAGGCTCCTGAAGAATAATACGATCAAGAAATATAGCGTAGGAGGGCAACCGTTCAGATGGATGGTTGCCCTCTATGCTTTTCATACGGCAATAAATAGAGAAAATATACATTCAAGGAAACGTTTCATCATTTCTTTGTCTTTCATCCACTTTCCACCGATGACAAACAGACCCTTTGTGCGTCTATATAATAAGGTATATATACTATCTAATAGAAAACAATGAAAAGAATATGGACAACAGTCTTTGCTACCATACTATGCACCATGGTCATGGCACAGACTTTCGAAACAAACTACGAGCGCCCAGTGGGCGATTTGATGAACGATGTGGCTCAGCGTTTCGGCGTGCGATTCAAGTATAATGTAGATACCGTAGGACGACAATTGCCCTATGCCGACTTCCGTGTGCGCCCTTATTCCATAGAGGAAACACTCGACAATATCTGCAAATACTTCGGTTGGAACTGGTGGAAACAAAGTGACAAACTCTATAAAATAAAGCCCTACGAGTATCCACGCCGACATGTGGAAGAGGGACAGCAGATGCTCAACTACCTCTCAACGCTCTATCAGAACAAGGAACAATGGGAGGCGCGTCGCGACACACTTCGTCGCGAAGTGAGACAAAGGTTAGGTCTCGACGCCTTTCTCGATTCATGCGTATTGGGCAAACCCATACTTTCCAAAATCACCCGACATGATGGATATACCACACAGAATATCTGTATCGAACTGACTCCGGGCCAGCATCTCTTCGGCACCATATATGCTTCGACAGCAAAGGGAAAGCATGCACTCATCATCTGTCCAGACGGACACTGGCCCATGCGCTATCGAAAAGACGAGCAACAACGTCTCGGAACACTGGCACGCATGGGAGCCGTATGTGTGGATTTCGATCTCTATGGATGGGGACAGTCGGCTGAAGAAGTGGGCGAGGCTGCCCATCACACCAGTCGTGCCCATGTCTATCAGGCAGCTTGTGGCTATGTATTGCTCGACTATATGCTGACCAACCGGAAAGACATCGACCATCAGCGCGTAGGCGTGATGGGTGGAAGTGGCGGCGGAACCCACACCGTACTGCTGTCGCTATTGGATAATCGGGTGACTGCATCGGCACCTGTAGTGCATCTTGCCTCCCATTTCGATGGCGGATGCCCCTGTGAGAGCGGAATGCCTGTGCAGTTGAGCGCAGGAGGAACATGCGAACCCGAACTGGCTGCCGTTATGGCACCGCGCCCCATGCTTATTGTTAGCGACGGTGGCGACTGGACAGCATCGGTACCTACCGTAGAAATGCCTTATCTACAACGCATCTATGGATTCTATGGCGCGAAAGAACAAGTACGCAATGTGCATCTTCCCAATGAGCGACACGACTTCGGACCCAATAAACGCAAGGCGGTATATGACTTCTTTATCGATGTGTTCCATCTCGACCGCTCTAAGCTCGACGAGAGTAAAGTGGCCATCTTGCCTGATGAAGCTCTGAAAACAAAATTAAAATAATACACACACAATACCCTTTCAAACTATGATGAAACGTAATCTGCTATTACTCCTGCTGTTTGTAGGATGCGTCACCATGAAAGCCCAAGACTATCGGCTCTGGTACGACAAACCGGCCATGACATGGACACAGGCATTACCCGTAGGTAATGGCGTAGTGGGTGGCATGGTGTTTGGACAACCTGCCGTGGAGCATATCCAACTCAATGAAGAGACAATCTGGGCTGGACAGCCCAACAATGTGGTCAATCCTGAGGCAAAAAAATATTTGCCACAGGTGCAGCAGCTTATCCTTGAAGGTAAATATCGCGAAGCACAAGACTTGGCAAATGCTAAGGTTATGCCCAATGCTGCGGGACAAAACATGGGAATGCCCTATCAGCCCTTCGGCGATCTCTATATATCAATGGCTGGACTTGCAGACTATCAGGACTATGAGCGATGGCTCGATCTCGGCACCGCACGGTCTATGGTCAGCTATACATCGGGTGGTGTGCGCTATCAGCGTGAAGTGTTTACTCCCATCGGTGGCCCCGCAGTAGTGGCTATACACTTGACTGCCAGCAAACCGGGACAACTGACGTTTACCGCACACATGACCTCACCACATGATAATGTGTTGACTGCCAGCGAAGGACAACAAGTCATTCTCCACGGCGTATCGGCCAAACACGAAGGACTCAAAGGTAAAGTGCGATTCATGGGACGCCTCACGGCTGTCACACGTGGCGGACACATTCACTGTAGCGACGGCAATCTCAGTGTCGTTGGCGCCGATGAGGCTACGCTATATGTGGCTATTGCTACCAACGTGAAAAACTATAAAGACATCACAGGCGATGAGACGATGCTGTCGAAACAACGCCTCCAGCAAGCCATTACAACGGGATGTGAGTCCCTGCGCGAACAGCATACAGCTCGTTATCGCCACTACTACGACCGCGTGTCGCTGAATCTTGGTGCCGATGCCTTTGCCAAAGAGAGTACCAGCCGACGCGTGGAACACTTCGGTGAACGTACCGACAACTATCTCGTGGCTACCTATTTCCAGTTTGGCCGCTATCTGCTTATCTCATCGTCACAGCCTGATAATATCAATCCCGCCAATCTGCAAGGCATCTGGAACGAGAAGATGTTGCCTTCATGGGACTCGAAATACACGACCAATATCAATCTTGAGATGAACTACTGGCCTGCCGAACCTACCAATCTCACCGAGATGAATGCACCATTGTTCCGATTGATAGAGGAAGTGAGCAACACTGGACGACAGACAGCACGCGAGATGTATGGTGTAGATGGATGGGTGCTCCACCATAACACCGACCAATGGCGCATCACAGGACCCGTGGATCGGGCGCAGACAGGATTATGGCCCGTAGGGTCGGCATGGCTTTGCCGCCACTTGTGGGAACACTATCTATATACTGCCGATAAGGATTTTCTCAAGAAATCCTATCCTATCATGTTGCAGGCAGCGCTATTCTATACCCAGACTATGATACCTGACCCACGCCATCATAATTGGTTGGTGGTGTGTCCTGGCGAATCGCCTGAACATGGTGGCAAAGGGCGCCCATCACCACTCGATGCCGGTGTAACGATGGACAATCAAATAGTCAGCGAACTCTATACCAATGTGTTGGCTGCTGCAAAACTACTGGGCGAGCACAACGATACACTTGATCTGATCAAACAACAACTCTCGCAGATGCCTCCGATGCAAGTGGGACGATGGGGACAATTACAGGAGTGGCTCGACGATGTAGATGATCCTAACGACAACCACCGACATTTCTCACACCTCTTTGGACTCTATCCCAGCAATCAGATTTCTCCATACCGCACACCTCGTCTGTTTGATGCTGCAAAGGTGTCGCTGACGCATAGAGGCGATGTTTCTACCGGTTGGTCGATGGGATGGAAAGTATGCTCATGGGCACGATTGTTGGATGGTGACCATGCTTACAAACTCATCAAAGACCAACTCACACTGACTGCCGACACCTTCTTGATATTCGGCACCGTCAAACAGCGTGGCGGAACCTATCCCAATCTCTTTGACGCACATCCCCCATTCCAGATTGATGGCAACTTCGGATGTACGGCTGGTATAGCCGAAATGCTGTTGCAAAGCCACGATGGATTCCTTTATCTCCTGCCCGCACTACCTTCAGTATGGCCAAACGGCAGCGTGAAAGGACTGGTAGCGCGAGGTGGTTTTGAGGTCGATATGGATTGGCAAAACGGTCGTATCGCTAAGGCTGTTATCCATTCGCGACATGGCGGTAAATGTCTGATCCGTAGTAAAGTGGCACTCCATCATAAGAATTTGAAGCGCATCAAGGACACCCAGAAGGGCGCTGACGGTATCGCACCGACACAACTCTACCAACTGACCACTGTGGCAGGAGGTGAATATATTCTGAAATAATCATCGATACAAAAACAATAAACAATATGAAAAGACTAACATCCATTCTCGGACTGCTACTGCTTGCTATCGGCATGCAGGCTGCCAAACCATGGAGCCATGGCGTATTGAAAGTGGCAGACAACCAACGCTATCTGCAATTTGCCGATGGAACTCCGTTCTTCTGGCTTGCTGACACAGGATGGCTTTTACCCGAACGTCTCGATCGCAGTGAGGCGGAATATTATCTGCAACGCTGTGCTAAAGCGGGATATAATGTGATTCAGGTGCAGACTATTGATGGTGTGCCTGCCTATAATATCTATGGACAACCCTCCAATATCGATGGATGGAACTTCCAACACATTGACCGTAAAGGTGTTTATGGCTATTGGGATCACATGGATTATATCATTGACCAAGCTGCAGATAAGGGAATATATATCGGTATGGTATGTATCTGGGGCGGACTGGTTAAGGCCGGTAAACTATCGGTGGAAGATGCTAAACGATATGGTACATTTCTTGCCAACCGTTATAAAAACAAGCCAAACATTATCTGGATCATGGGTGGAGATATACAGGGAAATATCCGACCAGAGGTGTGGGAGACTCTCGCCACAACGATTAAAGCAATCGATAAGAACCACCTGATGACCTATCATCCACGTGGACGATACACTTCTGCACGATGGTGGAGCAAGGCTGCATGGCTCGATTTTCACATGTTCCAAAGTGGGCACCGACGTTACGGACAGCGTATGGGCAATGCTGACTATCCTATTCCTGATAACACAGAAGAGGATAATTGGATGTATGTAGATTCTACATGGGCACACAAACCCATAAAGCCTGTGCTTGATGCAGAACCCTCCTACGAGGACATTCCTGTAGGATTGCATGATGCCAATGAGGCTCGATGGAAAGATTATGATGTCAGACGTTATGCCTATTGGAGCGTTTTTGCCGGTAGTTGTGGTCACACTTATGGACATAATGCTATCATGCAGATGCTTAAACCGGGTTATCCCACATCCTATGGTGATGCTGGTGATGTGAAAACATGGTATCAGGCACTCAACGATCCTGGCTTCAATCAGATGCAATATCTGAAGCGTCTGATTCTTTCCTTCCCTTATTTCGAACGGGTGGCTGACCAAAGTGTCATTGAAGACAACGGAGAGAAATACAATCGCCTTATTGCTACACGAGGCAACGACTATTTGTTGGTATATAACTACAATAGTAATGCCATGCGTCTGAATCTGACAAAGATTTCCGGAGATAAGAAGAAGGTGTGGTGGATGAGTGCTGCAAATGGACAATTGCGCTATTTGGGTGAATATGAAAACAAAGTCATGACATTCAGATATCACCCACAGACTACTGGCATAGAAGACGGTGTCCTTATCGCTGTGGATGCCTCCAAAGACTATCTTAAAGAAGACCAACAACAACTCTCTGCCGATGGCTATCAGCCGAAAGCACGCGACCTGAACGAATAAGATGATGCGATGATGAATCATACCACTACTATACGCAATAAAAATATGAAAACACTTCTCGTTCTTGCTATGGCTTTTTTCGCTTTTGGCGCAGAGGCGAAAGTCGGACTGACAAAGCTTCGCGTGGAGAATATGGATCAGCCTGCTGTCATAGCAACATCGCAGCCACGCTTCTCATGGCAGATAGTTTCCGATAAGAATAATGTGCGACAAACGGCCTATCAGATTGTTGTGGCAGATGCACAAGGGGAGGTTTGGAATTCTGGCAAAGTCATTTCCGACCGCCAGCTATGGGTGGAATATCAAGGAAACCCACTCTCTGGAGCTGCCGATTATACTTGGAAAGCGAAGGTATGGACTACTGCTGGCGAGAGTGCATGGACGGATGCTACTCCCTTTGCTATAGGTCTGCTTAGCGAAGCCAAATGGCGTGGTTATTGGATAGGATTGGAGCGTATGATACCTGGAGAGCAACGCACAATCCATACACGCATGGCTGCTCGCTATCTGCGTAAGGAGTTTGAACTGAAAAACAAAACGGTGCGACGCGCTACAGCATACGTTGCCGGTATAGGTTTGCATGAGTTTTATGTGAACGGACAACGTATGGGTGATGGAGTTTTGAACCCTATCCCATCAGACTATCGTAAGACTATTTACTATAACACCTACGATGTAACGTCGCAAACTACAGCGGGCAAACGCATCTGTCTGGCTATTGCATTGGGCAACGGACGACTGTTCCCTATGCAGCAACACAAGCCGTATAAGATTCCTGTGTTCGGCTTTCCTAAGTGTCGTATCAATGTCAAGGTGGAATATACAGATGGTACCACACAACTTCTACAGACTGACGATAAGGGGTGGAAGGTAACTGCTGAAGGACCAATACGCGCTAACAATGAATATGACGGTGAGGAGTATGACGCCCGTAAGGAACTGACGGGATGGGCTTCTGTAGGTTTTGATGACTCGCAATGGATGAAAGCTGAACGGACTGATATACCCACCGGAGTGCTTCGCCCACAGGGAAAAGGCATGAAAGTCAACGGTACTGTCGATATCCGTCAACTCAACGGACGGATCGTTGATGTGGGTCAGAATATGGCTGGATGGCTGAAAGTCAGAGTACGTGGCAATCAAGGCGACACCATTCGCATCATCTATGCAGAGCGATTAAATGCCGATGGTACGCTCTATCGCGATAATTTTCGTAATGCACAATCTACAGATATCTATGTTTGTAACGGAAAGGAAGGTAAAAACGGAAGATGGTGGACACCCACATTCGTATATCATGGCTTCCGTTATGTAGAGATACAAGGATTGAAAAATCTTACGCTTGCAGACTGTAAGGCAGAAACTGTAGGCGATGAGATGGCGGTACTTGGACATTTCGAGTGTAGCGATACGATATTAAACAAAGTCATGCATAATGCCTTCTGGGGTATTGCCAGCAATTACAAGGGGATGCCTGTGGATTGTCCGCAACGCGACGAACGACAGCCGTGGTTGGGCGATCGCACAATGGGGTCGCTTGGTGAGAGCTTTTTGTTTGATAACGAACACCTTTATACAAAGTGGATGCGTGACATCTGTGAGGCACAGCGATCTGATGGATGTATTCCTGACGTGGCACCTGCATTCTGGAATTACTATAGTGATAACGTGACATGGCCTGCTGCTCTGCCTTTCACTTGTGATATGTTGTGGCGACAGTTTGGCAATCGGCAACCTATTGACGATTCTTATCCTACTATTCGCAAATGGGTATTGCACATGATAGAGGAATACTGCCAAAATGGTATTATCACCAAAGATAAATATGGTGACTGGTGTCCGCCACCTGAAAAACTTGACTTAATCCACGCTCAAGATCCCAATCGCATTACAGATGGAAAACTGATAGCCACGGCTTATATGATTCGTGTGCTACAGTTGTTGGAACAATGGAATTGTGAGCCAGAGCGCTGGAATCCTATCCGAAAGACAATGACAGAAGCCTTCAACCGCAATTTCCTGACGGTTCGTAAAGGTACTTCGCTACGTCCGGGACATGTGCTCTTCCCTGATTCTACCTATTATGGTAATAATACCGTGACAGCAAATATCCTGCCTTTGGCATTGGGCATAGTACCCGATAGCTGCAAGAGTGACATTGTTCGTCAGGTGGTGGAGAATATTTGTGTCAAGAACAAAGGTCATGTGTCGTGTGGTGTCATTGGCATTTCATGGCTATTGCGCACACTTTCTGACAATGGATTTGCTGACGTGGCATATCTTCTCGCCACTCAGAAGAGTTATCCCTCATGGGGCTATATGGCAAACAATGGGGCAACCACCATTTGGGAACTATGGAATGGTAATACTGCCAACCCCCGAATGAACTCAGGCAATCATGTGATGCTCTTGGGCGACCTGTTGCCTTGGTGCTACCAGTATATTGGTGGAATCCGTACTAATGATGCTTTCCGCCATTTCACACTTCGTCCTTCATTCGATATACAGGACTGTGAATGGGCAAACGTAGATTACGTTTCGCCTTACGGTCGCATTAGCAGTCATTGGAGAAAGACCTTACAACATTTGGACTGGGAGGTGGAAGTGCCTTGTAATACTACAGCAGAGGTTTATCTGCCTGATGGTACAGTCAAAACTGTAGGTTCTGGACATTACCAGTTCCGTGTTGAGATTCCCACAGCACATGCCGCTATAATAAAAGATGAGTTCCTTTATGAACATACACTTTTTCCTGAGGCACATGCCGGAACTATTGTAGAGACCAAGAAAGGTGATCTTGTCACCGCATACTTTGGTGGAACGCATGAACGCGACCCTGATGTTTGCATCTATGTCAATATCAAACGCAAGGGCGAGAACCACTGGTCAACCCCTATACTTGCTGCAGACGGTGTGTTCCAAATAGGAACTCCACAGGCAGCATTAGCAGGACTGTCGGGCATCAACGCAGAAACAACCTCTGCAGAAGCCGGTCCGGTGAAGACACTCAGCGATCAACGTGGCACATTGACCTATGATTATCTCACTAAGAAGACGCTTGTCACGCTTCCGAAAGATCTCAAACGCAAGGCATGTTGGAATCCTGTACTCTTTGAGATGCCTGATGGCGAACTTTGGCTGTTTTTCAAAATAGGATCAACGGTAGGGGATTGGACCGGATGGCTTACAAAATCGAAGGATGGCGGCCGTACTTGGAGTGACAAGGAACCGTTGCCGAAAGGTTTTCTCGGCTCTATTAAGAACAAGCCCGAACTGATTGACGGTCGTCTGATATGCGGTTCTTCTACCGAAGGAAAGGGTTGGCGCTTCCATGTGGAGATTTACGACATAGCTACCAAGACTTGGAAATACGTGGGACCGATAGAGGCAGCCAACGAACCAGCCACCATTGACCTGGCTGCAGATACTAAAGATCTTGCCCATCCCATATATCATGAAGGCAAATCGGCATTGCCCATCTATAGCATACAACCCTCCATTCTTCGTCTGTCTGATGGACGCTTGCAGGTGTTGATGCGCACGCGCAATGGTCGTCTTGCTACTTCTTTCTCCAATGATCATGGAGATTCTTGGTCGAAAGTGGTGTTGACAGACGTTCCCAACAACCAGAGTGGCACCGATGCTGTGACTCTGCGTGATGGTCGCCATGCTTTGATTTATAACGATTTTGAGACGCTGCCCGATACAAAGAAAGGTCCGCGCACACCTTTGTCGTTAGCGTTGAGCACCGATGGTTCTCATTGGCAAAAGGTGTTGACCTTAGAAGATTCGCCCATCGACCAATATTCCTATCCCGCTATTATACAGGGTAAAGATGGCACGTTGCATTGTCTCTATACCTGGCGCCGACAGCGGATGGCCTACAAACAAATCAATCTGAAGAAACTGAAACAAGACAAATGAAAAAACTACTCACTATGATTTTGCTGGCTGTCAGCATAGTATCCTATGCTCAGACATTCAGCATCACCACTCGCCGAGAGGCCTCCAACCGCGAAAAGTTTGCAGCCGAATATCTGTCGCGCAAGCTCTCTGCGTTGGGTTATTCCTTTGTCAAGGGTAAAGCAGACTATCGCATCTCTCTGATAATATCGAAAGACAGCACCGTTTTGAAGCAAGAAGGCTTCCGTCTTTCACAGCGCAAACGAACCATCACGATAGAAGGTGGCGATGCCACGGGAGTCATCTATGGATGCAACGAACTGGTGGAACAGGTGAAGAAAAACCACATGCTGATGGCTTCGCCTACCATGCAACACCCCGAAATGGTGATGCGTGGCACTTGTATCGGTCTGCAGAAAACCGTCTATCTACCGGGGCATGGAGTCTATGAGTATCCTTATACTCCCGAAAACTTCCCTTGGTTCTACGATAAAGCAGAGTGGGTGAAATATCTCGATATGATGGTTGAGAACCGTATGAACTCGCTCTATTTATGGAATGGACATCCTTTTGCCTCCTTAGTAAAACTGAAAGACTATCCCTTTGCCTTAGAGGTTGACGAGGCTACGTTCCGTAAGAATGAAGAGATATTCTCCTTTCTTACGCATGAAGCCGACCGTCGCGGCATCTTCGTTATACAGATGTTTTATAACATTATCCTCAGCAAACCCTTTGCAGACCACTATGGACTGAAGACTCAGGACCGTCATCGCCCCATCACACCACTCATAAGCGATTATACCCGTAAGTCTGTTGCGGCTTTTATCGAGAAATATCCCAACGTGGGATTGCTGGTATGTTTGGGTGAGGCCATGGCATCTACTGACGATGATGTGAAATGGATGAAGGAGACCATCATACCCGGTATCAAAGACGGACTGAAAGCATCTGGCCGTACCGACATACCTCCTGTTGTGTTGCGTTCCCACGATACCGATGGTCCATTGGTACTCCGTGAGTCATTACCACTATATCCCAACATCTATACGATGTCGAAATATACAGGTGAGTCGCTTACTACTTACGAGCCGGGTGGACCGTGGGGTGAAACCCATAGACAACTGGCTGCCGCCGCCCCTGTCCATATCGACAATGTGCATATCCTTGCCAATCTGGAACCTTGGCGATGGTCGTCACCGGCGTTTATCAGTAAGACGGTAGAGGCTATGCACCGTGTACACCATTCAAAAGGATTGCATCTCTATCCCCAAGCCAGTTATTGGGACTGGCCCTATGCAGCAGATAAATTGCCAGATGGACGTAGATTGAAGCAGTTGGACCGTGACTGGATGTGGTATAAGGCATGGGGCCGTTATGCTTGGAACTGTCATCGCAACAACGATAATGATTATTGGAAGCAGGTTTTGGCAGATTATTACCAGACCGATACACTTACGGCAGGTCGCATACTCAATGCCTATGATGAGTCTGGAGAGATTGCGCCCAAGTTGTTGCGCCGTTTCGGAATTACCGAGGGCAATCGCCAAACACTCCTGTTGGGCATGAAAATGGGACAACTGGTCAATCCTTACAAATACACCATCTATCCCGGATTCTATGAAAGTTGTGGTCCCAAGGGTGAAAAACTCATAGAATACGTGGAAAAGGAATGGAACCACCAATCGCATGAAGGCGAGTTGCCCCTTGATATCATAGACCAGTGTGTGGATCATGGTGCTGCAGCTCTTGCCGCCATCATTTCTATTCAACCCGAAACGCTGGGCAACCACAGAGACGAGTTCCTTCGTTTGCAGAACGATATGCGTTGCTATTACCATTTTGCCAAGGCTTTCCGTCTGAAAGTGTTGGCTGCCCAGCAGGCTCTCAACTACAAATGGAGCAAGGACATCAGTCATCTTGATGCTGCCGTTCCGTTGTTGGAACAGTCTATTGAGGAATGGCGCAAGCTCTGCCAACTCACCGCAGACACCTATCTCTATGCCAATTCCATGCAGACCGCACAGCGTCGCATCCCTGTAGGTGGCGACAATGGCAAGTATAAGACTTGGACAGAGATGCTGCCCATCTATGAAGAAGAGTTGGAAGCACTTCGACAGAACATCTACCGATTGCGTCATCCTGCTGATTCCATAGCCACAGCCCATATTGTGGCAGTCACTCCAGCCCCAGTGAAACTGTCCGACGGGCAGCAGACCGTGAAACTAACCAAGGATGCCATACTTTTCGAAGGTCGTCCCGATACTAAGGTTGATGCCGTAGCCCCCGAACTGGAAGGTCTTCAAGCCCTTGTTCTCAATCGCGATACTACTCGCATCAAGGGTACCACCATTAGTTTTTCATCGCCCAAGCCTGTTAAAGTGCTGGTTGGATTCTTTCAGGATGATGACCATAAATGGGCGAATCCTCCAAAATTGGAGATTGATGCCACGGGCAATGAATATGGTCAGGCAGAGCCCGTATTGACCAATGCCATCAGTATGCTACAAATGCCGAAGGTCAATATCCATCAGTATTGTCTTCCTGCTGGTAATCATTTGTTGCGTTTGCCAAAGGGCATCATCATGGTGGCAGGTTTTACATCCTGTGAAATTCAGCCCCGCGATGCAGGACTCAACGGTGCCGGCAACGAGGTTGATTGGCTGTTTCAGAAATAAAACGAATCAGATACGACAATGATGCATACTACTACATTTACCCACCGGATGTTTCTGTTGCTGTCAGCCTTGTTGCTGTTGAGTCAAATATCCTTTGCTGCACGCCATAAGCAAAAGGTGGCTGTCACTCGCGAGGACATGAAGCGCGTCTATGACGAAGTACGCACACCTTATAAATATGGTATGGTGGTGGCTCCCGCCGATAATGGTCATAAGATTGACTGTCCTACGGTGTTCCGCGAAAGCAATCGTTGGCTGATGACCTATGTGGTGTATAACGGTAAAGGCGGACTTGATGGACGTGGCTATGAGACATGGCTGGCATCGAGCGACGACCTCTTACACTGGCAAGTGGAAGGTCGATTGCTGAGTTATCGCGATGCCGGATGGGACATGAATCAGCGTGGTGGATTCCCTGCACTTATAGACTGGACATGGAATGGCAGTTACCGCATAAACACCTATAAGGGCCATCACTGGATGACCTATATTGGCGGTCACGGCACTGGTTATGAAGCAGTACGCGAACCTTTACATATTGGATTGGCATGGACTACCGGCGATGTCAGCAAAGCCCACGAATGGGAGTCGCTGTCGCGCCCAGTGATGTCCATCAACGATAAGGATGTGCAATGGTGGGAGAAGTTGGTACAATATAAAAGTACGGTATATGACGACCCCAAGCGCACGCTGGGCAAGCGTTTTGTGATGTTCTATAATGCCGGCGGCATCAATCCATCCAACCAACTGAAAGCTGAGCGCATCGGTATAGCCCTTAGCAACGACATGAAACACTGGCAGCGCTACAAGGGCAATCCCGTTTATAGCCATGAAGCACCCGGCATTATCACGGGCGATGCACAGATTGTGAAGATGGGCAACCTTTTTGTCATGTTCTATTTCTCTGCTTACAATCCGTCTCGTCGCTACAGTGCCTACAACACCTTTGCCGTCAGTCGCGACCTTATCCATTGGACCGACTGGGACGGTGAAGACTTGATAATCCCCTCAAAGCCCTACGACAACCTGTTTGCGCATAAGAGTTATGTGGTGAAACATGATGGTGTAGTCTATCATTTCTACTGTGCTGTCAACAACGACCAGCAGCGTGGCATTGCTGTGGCTACCAGTCGGCCGATGGGACGATCTTCTGTCCACTTTCCAAAAGCCGAGAAGAAAGGTCGCCGCCAAGTGACCAACCTCAACGAAGGGTGGCAGGCACGCCTGTCGGGTAAGGGCAAGAAGGAGGCTGTAAAAGTCAATCTGCCCCACAATTTCGATGACTATTACGGCTACCGACAGTTGCGTCATGGCAATCTGCACGGCAATGCCGACTATACCAAAACCATTGAATGTAAGAAACAAGCAGGTCGCCGCTACTTCCTTCAGTTGGAAGGCGTGGGCACCTATGCCACAGTCAGCATCAATGGTCATGCCTATCCGCGCGAACTGGTAGGCCGTACGGTCTATACGCTCGATGTGACCGATCGTTTGAAAACGGGCACCAACCAATTGTCCATCCATGTGGAGCACCCATCTATGCAGACCGAGTCACCCTGGGTGTGTGGTGGTTGCTCGTCGGAATGGGGCTTCTCTGAGGGCAGTCAACCATTGGGCATCTTCCGCCCCGTATCGCTCATCGAGACCGACGAGGTGCGTATCGAACCGTTTGGTGTACACATTTGGAACAACAACACCTGTGATTCGGTATATATCGAAACCGAGGTGAAGAACTACGGCAGTTTGCCAGCCACTTTCGAACTCGTCAATAAGTTCACGTTAGCCAGTGGCAAGCAACTTTTCCGACAGAGCGATACCTTGACTTTGCAGCCCGGCGAGACCCGCATGATAGCCCGTGCTGAGGCTGTGGCAGATGCACATCGATGGAGTCTGTCAGATCCTTATCTCTACACCTTGGCATCTATGATCAAGCGGCAAGGCAAAACTACCGATGAGGTGCGCACACCTTTCGGCATAAGAAGCATATCTTGGCCCGTACTGCGCCATGATAACGATCCCCGATTCTATCTCAACGGTCAGCCAACCTTTATCAATGGCACCTGTGAGTACGAACATCTTTTAGGTCAGAGCCATGCGTTCTCCAACGAACAGATACGTTCACGCATGAAAATGATACGCCACGCCGGATACAATGCCTTGCGCGAAGCCCATCAACCCCATAATTTGCTTTATCAGCAACTTGCCGACGAACAGGGAATGCTCTTCTGGAGTCAGTTCTCTGCCCATATCTGGTACGACACACCGGCATTCCGACAGAACTTCAAACGCTTATTGGTGAGATGGATAAAAGAGCGTCGCAACTCGCCGAGCGTAATCCTTTGGGGACTGCAAAACGAAAGTGTGTTGCCCAAAGACTTTGCCGAAGAGTGTTCTGCCATTATCCGTTCACTCGACCCCACCTGTCATGACCAGCGTGCCATTACCACTTGCAATGGCGGTGAAGGTACCGATTGGAATGTGGTGCAGAACTGGAGCGGCACCTATGGCGGTTCTGCCGACAACTATCATCAGGAGTTGTGTCGTCCCGACCAGTTGCTCAATGGTGAATACGGTGCTTGGCGCACCCTTGATCTGCATGGCGAAGCAAAATACAGTGAGGAAAAGAGCACCCAACTGCTTACTACCAAGATGCGCTTAGCCGAGCAGGTTGCCGACAGTGTCTGCGGCCATTTCCAGTGGATCTTCGTTTCTCACGACAATCCAGGACGTGTGCAACCCGATGGTGCCTACCGCCGTATCGACCGTGTGGGCCCCATCAACTATAAAGGCCTGCTCACTATCTGGGAAGAACCATCGCTCGCCTATACCACCATAGCCCAAAGAGGAAAGAGCAGCACCCCGTCGCTCCGACTCACAGCCGCCGACCATCAGACCGATTGCCTGCGTGCTGCCGAGGGCTACCACTATCTCTATCGTATCAACTGCGGTGGCGATTGTATGACAGATGAATATGGACAGCAATGGCACGCCGATGATCAGCGCTATTGGCACTCGTGGGCACAGGACTTCAAGAACATCGATCCGCGTCAAGCCAGCCAACGCCACATCACCGATAGCATACGCGGAACACAGTCTGTAAGCCTCTTCCAGTATTTCCGCTTCGGTCGTCACCGTCTTTGGTACGATTTCCCTGTTGCCGATGGCGATTATCGAGTAGAGCTATACTTCGCAGAACCATGGCACGGAAAGGATGGGGGAGAAGGCGATGACTATGAGGGATTGCGCATCTTTGATGTAGCAGTCAACGATTCGGTTGTTATCGACGATCTCGACCTGTGGGCAGAGGCAGGCTATTGTGCCGCCACCAAACGTGTGGCGAATGTTCATGTGGAGGGCGGTCATCTGCGCATTTCGTTCCCAGAGGTTAAAGCCGGACAGGCTGTCATCAGTGGCATTGCCATCGCTTCACTGCAGCCAGTGGTTGAAACTCCCCACGATTGTCGTCCAACATGGCAAGCGCTCGATACCGACACCATAGCTCGACTGCCCCAAGACCTCTTGCCCAAGGACACAGAGACTCGTCCTGCCGTGGCTTACAAACCGTTGACAACCCCTGCCGAAGGTCAGGTTGCCGCTACAAAGTTTGTCATTCAACCGGGTCTCGGACAGGAATATGCGCTGCGTTTCCGCTATAAGAACACGACGGGCGCACCTGTTGTGGCACGCCTGACCATTGTCGATGCCAAGCAGATTACGCTGGTGGATCGCAAAATCACCTTCCCTGCCACGCCCAACAAGTTTAAGATGCTCTCCACCACCACCGAAACACAGATCAATGCCGGCACCTATACCGTCACGGTAGAGTCGGCAGACGTATCGTTTCGCGAGCTTGAAATACAATAAACGATGATTCGTTTCCCATACACTATACTCATGTCAACGATGAAGAATCCTATCCTGCGCCGCGTGCTGACCGCCACGTTCTGTTGTGGCATGGCGCTGCAGACCGCCACACCGATAGTGGCACAATCCGTATCATCCTTACCCACACGTGAACACCACGATTGGGAAGACCACCATGTGTTGCAGATCAACCGCGAAGCACCTCGTGCCTATTTCATACCCTTTGCCGAAAAGCCCGGCGACAGCCGTTTGTCGCTCAACGGTGCATGGCACTTCCGATGGACCAAGACCCCTCAGGAGCGCATAGCCGACTTCTATCGTACCGACTTCGATGCATCGTCATGGCAACGGTTGAACGTGCCTGCCAACTGGGAGGTTAATGGATACGGCACCCCCATCTATGTGTCGGCAGGTTTTCCCTTCCGTATCAATCCCCCTTACGTTACTGATGAGCCGAAAAAAGACTGGACCACTTATGAGGAACGCAACCCCACAGGCCAGTATAAGCGCACCTTCCTGTTGCCTGAAAAGTGGCAACAGGGTCAGACCTTCCTGCGCTTTGAAGGCGTGATGAGTGCGTTCTACGTATGGGTCAACGGCGAGCGCGTGGGCTATTCGCAGGGATCGATGGAACCCTCGGAATTCAACGTGACCCCTTATCTGCATCGCGGTGAGAACCAAGTGGCAGTCGAGGTGTATAAATACAGCGACGGTTCCTATCTCGAAGATCAGGACTTCTGGCGCTTTGGCGGTATCCATCGCGACGTATTGCTCTACCACACTCCCGATGTGCGACTTCGCGATGTTGCTATTCGCACTTGTTGCGACAATCTTTCCGATGCCCAATGGACGTTGCAGATAGACCCGCAGTTCTCGGTCTATCGTGGCGAGGATGGCGAAGGCTACCGTTTGGCAGCCGTATTGACCGATGGCGGACGGACTGTAGGTAGCGATACTGCAGATGTGGCAACGGTGCTCGACCTCTCACACAAGGCAGCCCGCATGAACGAATGGTATCCACAGCGTGGGCATCGCAAGTTGGGACGCATGACGATGATGGTTTCCCGTCCACGATTGTGGAGTGCCGACTATCCCCATCTCTATGACCTTCGCCTGGTATTGTTGCGCCCCGACGGAAGTGTGGCAGAGCAAGTGAAGGAGCGTGTGGGTTTCCGAAAGATAGAAATCAAGGGCAGCGAGATGTTTATCAACGGTCATGTGGTGAAACTGCGTGGTGTGAATCGCCACGAACACGACCCCCATACAGCTCGTGTGATGAGTGAAGAGCTGATGGTCAAAGACCTCTTGCTGATGAAGCAAGCCAACATCAACGCCGTGCGCCTGTCGCATTATCCGAATTGTCCGCGTTGGTATGAGTTGTGCGACTCTATCGGCATGTTTGTGATGGACGAGGCTGACTGTGAAAGTCACGGATTGCGAGGCACCCTGGCAAGTACTCCCGACTGGGCACCCGCCTTTCTCGACCGTTGCATCCGCATGGCGGAGCGCGATAAAAACCGTCCTTCGATTATCTTTTGGAGCTTGGGCAACGAGAGTGGCTATGGTCCCAACCATGCTGCCATGGCAGCTTGGCTCCATGAGTTCGACCCCACACGTCCCGTTCACTACGAAGGAGCGCAGGGCCATTACCCCGACCTTTACGACCCTAAGACCGTTGATGTCATCAGTCGCTTCTATCCACGGGTGCGTCAGGAATATCTCAATCCCGGCATACCTGAGGGCTCCGACCGCGAACGTGCTGAGAATGCACGGTGGGAGCGACTGCTCGATATTGCCGATGCAGGCGATATCCGCCCCATATTGACCAGCGAATACGCTCATGCGATGGGCAATGCGATGGGCAATTTTCAAGACTATTGGGACGAAATCTACAGTCATCGCCAACTGTTAGGCGGTTTTATCTGGGACTGGGTAGATCAGGGAATACTCCGTGGCGATAGTGTTTGCTATGGTGGCGACTTTGGCGATAAGCCCAATCTGCACGCTTTCTGTCTCAATGGTGTGGTGCGCAGTCAGCGCGAACTCACTCCGAAATACTATGAAGTGAAGAAAGTTTATGCGCCAGTATGCTTCCGTCGCGAGGGCAACACCATTCGGGCTGCCGTGCGATACAGCGAGATTCCACTCTCAGAATACCGCTTTACATATACTGTGACCGACAATGGGCGCCCCGCTGCACAGGGCACATTCGCCGAAACGCTCTCGCTTGATGGCTTCGCCCGACTGATCAATCGCCATGCCGATCACGACATCCGACTCACTGTCGCCGCCCATCGCAACGGTATGGAAGTGACCCACGAACAGTTCCCACTTGCCGATCATCTCTTGGCAATGGCATCCTCCGCAAATAAGCGTCAGTCGCCCATCGTCTCACTGGCAGACATACGCCTGCAAGCATTCCGTGCACCGACCGACAACGATAAGAGTTTTGGCAACTGGTTGGCAAAGGATTGGAAGCGACAGGGCCTTGATACCGCACAAGTGGTAGTGACTGACGGAGGCAGACGACAGGAGATACGACTGCCCGAAGGCACCATCACGATGACAGCCGAACAGCAAGGCGATGAATACGAACTGACCTTCACCTGTCAGGGAACGCTGCCCGAACTGCCCCGACTGGGCATTGTCATGGCTCTGCCCGATGATTACAACCGAGTGGAATGGTACGGACTCGGACCATGGGACAACTATCCCGACCGACAGGCTGCCTGCACCATAGGCAAGTGGACTTCCACCGTGGCAGAACAATACACCCCTTATGCGCGTCCGCAGGATTCTGGTAGTCACGGATCATGTGCCTATGTGGCGTTGCGCAACGGTGCTGGCAAGACAATACGCGTTGAAGCCATAGGTGAACCCTTTGCGTTTAGTGCCTTACCCTATTCCGCGCGCGAGTTGGCCACAAAAACCCACCACTACGAACTGCGTCCCGACGGTCATACCTACCTGTCTATTGATTGTGCCGTGTTAGGACTTGGCAATAGTTCGTGTGGTCCCGGTGTGCTGAAACGCTACGCCATCGACAAATCGACAACCCACCGTTTGCGCTTCCGCATACGGTAACCATAAGACAACACTTCCCTTTATTAAACAGTCAAAGACGTCAGTTGCAGTCTGAAACAATATCGCTTCCACCTTGCAACTGACGTTTTCTCGTTGTGTCCGTGACGTTCCCTCTATGTGCATGTGATGTTCATAGCAAAGCAAATTCAATGAATTTCCTCAGCAAACTCAATGAATTTCCTCAGCAATTTCAATGAATTTGCTGACCAATTTCAATGAATTTGCTGAGAAAAGTGACTTCTGTGATGCTGCAAGGTATTGTTTGCCAGTAACTTATGTAAGTTTGAAAAGATTGCTGAAAACGATGCTTTTAGCCTGTAGAGCATCAATATAATAATAATAATGAACGTGCGTACGCGTGCGTAGCATGTTGCATTTCACTTCTTCTATGATACCCAACAAAATACGTGGACGGTTGTCTTCATTCTTAAGTGAACAGAGTCTGAATCATGTAATCCACTTTTTTTTTGAAAAAAGATAGTAGAATGTTTGGTTATATGCATGGAATTGTATAATTTTGCACCACATTCGTATAAATATACTTAGTATTATGAAAGTCAAGAACGACCGTTTAGAGGCCCTCCGCATGATAATTTCCAGTCAGGAACTCGGTAGTCAGGAAGAATTGCTGACCGCCTTAAAGCAAGAAGGCTTCACGCTGACACAGGCAACTCTGAGTAGAGACTTGAAACAACTGAAGGTGGCAAAAGCCGCTTCCATGCGTGGCAACTATGTCTATGTGTTGCCCAACGACACCATGTACAAGCGCGTCAGCACTCCGCACAGCGTGCGCGAGATGTTGCAGGTGCCTGGTTTTTTGAACATCAACTTCTCAGGTAACATTGGTGTGATCAAAACCCGTCCGGGCTACGCCAGCAGTATAGCCTATAACATCGATAACAGCAATATTGACGACATCCTCGGAACGATAGCCGGCGACGATACCATTCTGATTGTTATCAAGCAGGGCGTGCATACACAGCAGGTGATTGACGCGCTGAGCGAAGTAGTGCCTAACATGAAATGACGAAAGATTAATACAGACCGAAATAGTCAGTTGAACGAAATAAATGGAACAGACAGACAATAAGGAAATAGAAGTGATTGTGGCAGGTCCGGAGCATGAGGTATATGTAGATACCATCCTGCAGACCATCGCCGATGCTGCAAAGGTGCGCGGCACCGGTATTGCAAAGCGTACACACGAATATCTTGCTACGAAGATGAAAGAGGCAAAGGCTGTAATAGCCTTGTCAAACGGACGTTTTGCAGGATTCAGCTACATTGAGACATGGGGAAACAAAACTTATGTGACAACCTCAGGACTCATCGTACACCCCGATTTCAGAGGCCTCGGAGTGGCAAAACGCATCAAAGACCTCACCTTTTCGCTCGCAAGAGTGCGCTGGCCACATGCTAAGATATTCTCGCTCACCAGCGGAGCTGCCGTTATGGCGATGAACACACACTTGGGCTACCAGCCCGTGACCTTTGCCGACCTCACCGACGATGAATCGTTTTGGCGCGGTTGCGAGGGTTGTGTCAATGTAGATGTGCTTCACCGCACCGGACGAAAATACTGCATCTGCACCGCCATGCTATACGATCCTGAAGAACACCTGCCCGTGAAAATCCCTGAGGCAGTGCTCGAACGCATCAAAGCAATGGACGGAGTAAAATAGGAAACAACGTCCTCAGCCCTTCCTACCGACAACGCCAAGCGCCACAAACCCTAAGGAAAGGGCAGGGGAAAAACATGGAAATAAAAACAAAAAACGAAGAAAGATATGGCAAACAAGAAAGTAGTAGTAGCTTTTTCAGGAGGTCTTGACACCTCTTACACCGTGATGAAACTGGCACAAGACGGTTGGGACGTCTATGCCGCATGTGCCAATACTGGCGGTTTCAGCCCAGAACAGTTGAAAACCAACGAAGAAAACGCCTTCAAACTGGGTGCTAAAGCCTACGCAACACTCGATGTGACACATGAATACTATGAGAAATCGCTCAAGTATATGATATTCGGAAACGTGCTCCGCAACAACTGCTACCCCATTTCGGTTAGTTCTGAGCGCATCTTCCAAGCCATTGCCATTGCACGCTATGCCAAGGAGATAGGTGCTGACGCCATTGCCCACGGTTCTACAGGTGCAGGAAACGACCAGATCAGATTTGACATGACCTTCCTCGTGATGGCTCCCGGAGTGGAAATCATCACCCTGACACGCGATAAGAAACTGACCCGTAAGGAGGAAGTTGACTTCCTCAACGAACATGGATTCTTTGCAGACTTCACCAAACTGAAGTACTCTTATAACGTAGGAATATGGGGCACCAGTATTTGCGGTGGCGAACTCCTCGATCCAACACAGGGATTGCCCGAAGAAGCATATCTCAAACACGTCACAGCAAAGGATGCAGAGGCTACACTGAAAATCACTTTCGACAAGGGTGAAATCGTTGCTGTCAACGACGAGAAGTTTGACGACAAAGTGAAAGCCATTCAGAAAATTGAAGAAATAGGTGCAAGCTACGCCATCGGACGCGATGCCAACGTGGGAGACACCATCATCGGTATCAAGGGAAGAGTAGGTTTTGAGGCTGCTGCACCTAAACTCATCATTGAAGCACACAGACTGCTGGAGAAATCAACACTCTCTAAATGGCAGCAATACTGGAAAGACCAAGTTGCCAACTGGTATGGTATGTTCCTCCACGAGAGTCAGTATCTCGAACCCGTCATGCCTGATATGGAAGCCATGCTTACTTCAAGTCAGCGCAATGTGACTGGAACTGCCATTCTGAAACTGCGTCCTTACGGTTTTGAGACTATCGGCGTCGATTCTGACAACGACCTCACCAAGTCGAAACTCGGCGAATATGGAGAGACACAAAACGGATGGACTGCCGACGAAGCCAAGGGCTTTATCAAGGTGCTCTCTACACCACTTCGCGTCTATTACGGTACTCATCCCGATGAGCGCAAATAATCACAGCATAACAATACAATAGATTCTAACAGCAAGGATATGGAACGAAAACTCACTTTGTCGCCCGACAAAAAGATAGCGGGCGTATGTGCAGGAATTGCCGAATACTTCGATTTCGACCCGACACTCGTAAGATTGGCATGGCTGGCGGCTACTGTCTTCACCTGTTTTAGTGGGGTGATATTCTATATCATCTGCTGGATCGTTATACCAGACAGACAATTATGATTAAGATAGGAATACTTGGCGCAGCAGGTTACACGGGTGGAGAACTCATCCGTGTGCTGCTCAATCACCCTGAGGCAAACATCGTGTTCGCCAATTCAGAAAGCAATGCAGGCAACCTTGTAAGTGATGTTCATGAAGGACTCATAGGCGATACCGAACTGAAGTTTACCGACCAGATGCCGTTCGACGAGGTTGACGTGGTGTTCTTCTGCTTTGGTCACGGAAAGAGCGAGGCGTTCCTCAAGGAACATACCATACCCGCCAACGTGAAAATCATCGACCTGGCACAGGATTTCCGCATCAAAGGCAGTCACGACTACGTATATGGATTGCCCGAAATCAACCACGACGAGATTGCCACCGCACAACATTTGGCTAATCCGGGATGCTTTGCCACAGCTATCCAACTGGCACTCCTGCCTGCTGCCTATCTCAATCTGCTGAAAGAAGATGTGAGCGTCAATGCCATCACGGGCAGTACTGGAGCCGGACAGAAACCCGGAGCCACCACCCATTTCTCATGGCGTGCCGACAACCTCAGCATCTACAAACCTTTCCAACATCAGCATATTGCCGAAATCAGACAGTCGCTGAAACAGGTGCAGGGCTATCTTGATGCCGATATAGACTTTATTCCCTACCGCGGAAACTTTGCCAGAGGCATCTTCTGCACCGCTGTGGTGCGTACACCAGCTCCGCTGGAGGATGTGAAAGAAGCGTATAAAGACTTCTACCGCCATGCGACTTTCACGCATGTCAGCGACAATCCCATCGACCTCAAACAGGTGGTCAATACCAACAAGGCACTGGTTCATGTGGAGAAATATGGCAACAAACTCCTCGTCACCTCTGCCATCGACAATCTTCTGAAGGGTGCTGTGGGACAAGCGGTGCAGAATATGAACATCATGTTTGGTATCGATGAACACGCAGGCTTGAGACTTAAACCCTCTGCCTTCTAACAATAATATAAATAAAACATATATGAAGCTCTTTGATGTCTATCCATTGTTCGATGTAAATATCGTCAAAGGTAAAGGATGCCACGTTTGGGACGATAAAGGACAAGAGTATCTTGACCTCTACGGAGGCCATGCGGTCATCTCTATCGGCCATTCACATCCACACTATATCAATAAGGTAAACGAACAACTGAACAAACTGGGATTCTATTCCAATTCGGTAATCAATAAACTGCAAGTGGAATTGGCAGAAAGACTCGGTCGCATTTCGGGCTACGACGACTATCAGTTGTTCCTGATCAATTCGGGTGCTGAGGCTAACGAAAATGCCTTGAAACTCGCATCATTCACCAATGGACGCACAAGAGTGCTTTCGGCTGAGAAAGCATTCCATGGACGTACATCGCTCGCAGTAGAGGTTACCAACAATCCGAAGATTATTGCGCCCATCAACAATAACGGTCACGTGACCTATCTGCCACTCAACGACCTCGCAGCATGGGAACACGAACTCGCTAAGGGAGATGTCTGCGCTGTCATCCTTGAGTGCATACAAGGTGTGGGAGGCATCAAACTCGCCACTGCCGAATTTGCGCAAGGACTGCAGAAACTCTGTAAAGCGTACGGCACCATACTCATCTGCGATGAAATACAATGTGGATACGGAAGAAGCGGTAAGTTCTTTGCACACCAGTGGTTGGGCATCAGACCCGACATCATCACCGTGGCAAAGGGCATTGCCAACGGATTCCCGATGGGTGGCGTACTGATTTCGCCAGAGTTTAAACCCGTATATGGACAACTCGGAACTACTTTCGGAGGTAACCATCTGGCTTGCGCAGCAGCACTCGCCGTACTCGATGTGTTTGAAGAGGAACATCTCGTCGAGAATGCCAACGAGGTGGGAGAGTATCTCATCGGTCGTCTTCGAGCAATCAATAACCCACATATCCTCGATGTGCGCGGTAGAGGAATGATGATTGGCGTAGATCTCGATGTGCCACATAAGGATGTCAGACAACCGCTCATCTATCAAGAACACTGCTTCACAGGTTGTGCAGGAACCAACGTACTGCGTCTCTTGCCACCACTCTGCCTCACCAAAGCAGAAGCAGACCTGTTTATCGATAAACTCAATAAAGTTTTCGCAGCAATATGAAAATTACCATGATAGGTGCTGGAGCCATGGGTGGCGCCACCGTAGAAGGATTGCTTAGGGCTAAATCCTTCAAGCAGGAAGAAATTACAGTGGCCGACCCAACGGCTGAAGTATTGGAGAAATTCAAGGCAATGGGAGTCAATACCACGACAAACAATGCTGACGCAGCCAAAACGGCTGACATCGTTTGCGTGTGTGTGAAACCTTGGCTCGTTGATACTGTATTGGCTGGTATCAGAGCAAGCATACGTCCAAAAGACCAACTCCTGGTGGTTATTGCAGCAGGAGTAACACCGGAACGGGTGCGTGAGGCACTGCCCGAAACACCGCCATTCTTCCTCGTAATCCCCAATATCGCTATTGCCCAATTGGCGTCAATGACCTTCATGGTGCCCGTAGGGGCTGACGATGCACAGACCGCAACCGTCAAAGGAATCTTCGATGAGATGGGTAGTACACTCATCACTGACTTTCAACATCTGGCAGCTGGAACTACGCTTGCCTCTTGCGGCATTGCTTATGCCATGCGTTACATCCGCGCTGCTTCTGAAGGCGGCGTGGAACTTGGTTTTAAAGCGGATGTTGCTAAAGACATCGTGATGCAGACTGTTTTGGGTGCTGTCAAACTGCTGCAAGCAAGCGGAATGCATCCCGAACAGGCCATCGACTTGGTGACTACACCGGGTGGAGTGACCATCAAGGGACTCAACGAGATGGAACATGCTGGCTTTACCTCTGCTGTCATCCGCGGACTGAAAGCCGGACTGAAATAGTGAAACCGTCTGACAAGATTGTAATACGCTAAAAGTAAATAATAACACGATTATACACAAAAACAATGGACGAACAATTAAAACAAATCGGTGAACGACTCAGAGGATTGCGCGACGTGCTCGATCTTACGGCTGAGGAAGTGGCTGAAACCTGCGGCATCGATGTGGATGTATATGAAAAGATAGAACGCGGTGAGGTGGATATTACCATCTCTAAACTCATGAAGATTGCACGAAAATATGGTGTGTCGGCGGAAGAACTGATGTTTGCTGAGGCACCACGCATGAAATCATATTTCGTAGTGAGAAAAGGACAGGGCATGAGCGTGGAGCGCACAAAGGCCTATAAATACCAAAGTCTGGCCAGCGGATTCGTTAACCACGATGCGGAGGTGTTTATCGTGACCGTAGAACCCAAGCCTGAAGCACACAAAATCTATAAGAATACTCATCCCGGACAGGAGTTTAACCTCGTACTCGAAGGGTCAATGGATCTCTTCATCGGCGATAAAACCATACGCCTGGAAGAGGGAGACAGCATCTATTTCGACTCAGGAAAACCTCACGGCATGCTCGCTGTAGGCAACAAAGCAGTAAAATTCCTCGCCTTCGTGGTTGAGAAATAAGGAGGCTACAAACAACACACTGGGGACTTACAACACACGAAGTGCTTGGAGTTTCCCTTTACGCAGTAAAAACACAACAAACATGATTGAAAGATTTTTAAAGCAGACACACTTCGAGTCTGTGGAAGACTATAACAAACATCTGGAATTTATCATTCCCGAAAACTTCAACTTCGCCTACGATGTGATGGATGCGTGGGCGGAAGAGGCTCCTGAAAAACTCGCCATTCTCTGGACTAACGACCAAGGGGACGAGATTCGTACAACATACGGAGAACTCAAAGAGCAGACTGACCAGGCGGCTTCATACCTATTGACATTGGGTATCGGGAAGAATGATCCTGTCATGCTGATACTGAAGAGACGCTATGAATGGTGGGTCATCATGCTTGCTTTGCATAAGATTGGAGCCATCGTTATTCCGGCTACTCACATGCTGACCAAGCACGATATCGTTTATCGCAATACGCGTGCAAGTGTCAAGGCGATTATCTGTGTGGATGATGCCTATGTGACCGAACAGATCAAATTGGCAATGCCGGAGAGTCCTACCGTTAAGCTACTCATCACCGTTACTGACCATGGTAAACCCATTCCTGAAGGTTTCCGCGACTGGCAGTCGGAATGGAAAAAGGCACCACACTTCGTGCGTCCTGCTTTCGTCAATACCAACGAGGACACGATGCTGATGTATTTCACCAGTGGTACAAGTGGTGAACCGAAGATGGTGGCACACGACTATCTCTATGCAATGGGACATCTTACAACGGGTGTGTTCTGGCATAATCTGCACGAAAACTCACTCCATCTGACTGTTGCTGATACGGGATGGGGTAAGGCGGTATGGGGCAAATTCTACGGACAGTGGTTTGCCGGAGCTACCGTGTTTGTGTTCGATCATGAGAAGTTTAATGCTGATACGCTGCTCAGACAAATAGAGAAATACCACGTCACTTCGTTCTGTGCGCCTCCTACCATCTATCGCTTCATGATTCGTGAAGACCTCTCTAAATACGATCTCTCATCGCTGGAGTACTGCACCACGGCTGGCGAAGCACTCAATCCGGCTGTATTTGATAAGTTTAAGGAGAAAACGGGTATTCAGATGATGGAGGGATTCGGACAGACTGAAACGACCATGACACTGGGTACCATGCCTTGGATGACTCCAAAACCGGGTTCTATGGGAATGCCTAACGCACAGTATGACATCGACCTGATTAAACCTGACGGTACGCCGTGTGAGGATGGTGAGAAGGGAGAGATTGTCGTACGTGTGGGAGACCGCAAACCTATCGGTCTTTTCAAAGAATACTACCGCGACCCGGAACTGACTCGCGAAGCATGGCACGATGGTGTTTATCACACGGGCGACATGGCGTGGCGCGATGAAGATGGCTACTATTGGTTTGAAGGACGTATTGACGACGTGATCAAGTCGAGTGGTTACCGCATCGGTCCGTTTGAGGTGGAGTCGGCACTGATGACTCACCCTGCTGTTGTGGAATGTGCCATTACGGGTGTTCCTGACGATATCCGCGGTATGGTGGTTAAGGCTACAGTCGTATTAGGAAAGGAATGGAAGGACAAAGCGGGCGATGAGCTCGTCAAAGAACTGCAACAGCATGTGAAGAAGGAAACTGCTCCGTATAAGTATCCGCGTATCGTTGAGTTCGTTGATGAGTTGCCTAAGACCATCAGCGGAAAGATTCGCCGCGTGGAAATACGTAAGAAAGACTCGGAACAAAAGGGATAAATCCGTTGAACACCCTATAGAAATGAAAAGAATTGTAGTGAAGGTGGGTAGCAACGTGCTGACCCGTAAGGATGGTAAACTCGATGTCACGCGTATGTCGGCATTAGTCGATCAGATTGCATGGCTACGACAACACGACCATGAGGTTATTCTCGTGTCGTCGGGTGCTATGGCGAGTGGACGCGGAGAAATCAAGGTCGATCATCTGCTCGACTCTGTAGAACAGCGACAACTGTTTTCTGCTGTGGGACAGGTCAAACTCGTTGGACTCTATTACGACCTCTTCCGGGAGTTTGATATCCATATCGGACAGGTGCTGACCATGAAGGAAAACTTTGAACCGGGAGAACAATACCAAAACCAGCAGGCATGCATGAAGGTGATGCTCGAAAACGATGTGTTGCCTATCGTCAATGAGAACGACACGGTGAGCGTCACCGAACTGATGTTTACCGATAACGATGAACTGTCGGGACTCATCGCGCAGATGATGAATGCGGAGACGCTAATCCTGCTCTCTAATATCGATGGTATCTTCACTACTCATCCCGACGACCCTGCCGCCCAACTCATACGTGAAGTGGCACCGGGACGGGACCTCTCTGAATATATTCAACCTGAAAAGAGTGCATTCGGTCGTGGAGGTATGCACTCTAAATACACCACGGCAACGAAAGTGTCGCAAGCGGGTATCAGGGTGATTATTGCCAATGGTGAGCGCGATAATATCCTCGTTGACTTGGTCAACAACAAGGAGGAAGTGCCACACACGGAGTTCGTACCACTGGTGAAAGCATAACAATCTGTTGTTTGAAGAAAACTATGGAAAAACTGTTTCAAGATGTAAAGAGGGCCAGCAAAACACTATCGGCTCTGACTGACGAGCAACGCAACGCCATCCTATTGGATGTGGCGGAGGCTATCGTGGCGCAGCAGGATACGCTGTTGGCGGCTAATGCTAAGGACTTGGAGCGCATGGATGTGAAGAATCCGCTCTACGACCGACTCCAACTGACGCCACAACGACTGGAAGGTATTGCGGCTGATATGCGCAATGTGACGAAACTGCCGTCGCCTCTGGGGCATAATAGTCATCAGCGAACACTCCCCAATGGGTTGAGACTTCATCGCGTGACTGTGCCTTTCGGAGTGATTGGCATCATCTATGAGGCGCGGCCCAATGTGACGTTTGATGTCTTTGCCCTTTGTTTCAAGAGTGGCAATGCCTGCGTTCTCAAGGGTGGACGCGATGCTGACGACTCCAACCGTGCTGCCGTTGCACTCATCCATGAGGTGTTGAAGCGTCACAATATCGATGAAAATACTGTATCGCTGCTGCCTGCCACTCATGAGGCTACTGCCGAAATGCTTAATGCCGTGGGATATATTGACCTCTGCATTCCACGAGGCGGAAGAAAACTCATCGATTTCGTGCGCGATAATGCTCGTATTCCTGTCATTGAGACGGGGGCTGGCGTGGTCAATACCTATTTCGATAAAGGTGGTGACTTGCAGAAAGGACAGGCTATCATCCTTAATGCTAAGACGCGACGGGTATCGGTTTGCAATGCGCTCGACTGCCTGATCATCCATCAGAAACGACTTGCTGACCTCCCACAACTCGTGGCTCCGATGGCGGAGAAACAAGTGACTCTCTTTGCAGATAGTATGGCTTACAACCAACTCAAAGGGCATTATCCCGATACGCTCCTGATGCCTGCCACCGACGATTCCTTTGGTACGGAGTTTATGGACTATAAACTCGCTATTCGCACCGTAGCATCTATTGATGAGGCGCTTGCTCATATCGACCTGTATGGCTCTGGACACAGCGAGTCTATCATTACCGAGGATGAGGCTGCCGCACGGCTCTTTCAACAAAAGGTGGATGCTGCTTGCGTCTATTGGAACGCACCAACCTCGTTTACTGACGGGGCACAGTTCGGATTGGGCGCTGAAATAGGAATCTCTACGCAGAAACTCGGACCGCGTGGACCTATGGGACTCGACGAGATTTGCACCTATAAATGGATTATAGAGGGCGAGGGACAGACTCGAAACTAAGACATTTCTTTTTATCATCAATTATCATAACCTGTATGAAAAGTTTTATCAACGTACAAGATATCGGTCCGCTGGAGAAAGCACTGGCCGAGGCTAAAGAGATTAAGAACGATCGTTTCAAATATCAGCATCTGGGCAAAAACAAGACGCTGCTGATGATTTTCTTCAATAATTCACTGCGCACGCGTCTTTCTACACAGAAAGCTGCTATGAACCTGGGCATGAATGTCATCGTGCTCGATGTCAATGCGGGTGCATGGAAACTTGAAACAGAGCGTGGAGTCATCATGGATGGCGATAAGAGTGAACACTTGTTGGAGGCTATTCCGGTGATGGGGTGCTATTGCGACCTTATCGGTGTGCGCTCATTTGCTGGATTGTCTGACCGCGACTACGACTATGCTGAGACGGTTCTCAACCAGTTTATCAAGTATAGCGGAAAACCGGTCTTCGCCATGGAAACGGCTACCGTGCATCCCCTGCAGGCTTTCGCAGACCTCATCACTATTGAGGAGTATAAGAAGAAGCAACGGCCTAAGGTGGTTCTCACATGGGCACCTCACTGCCGTGCATTGCCGCAGGCTGTGCCTAACTCATTTGCGGAGTGGATGAATGCTGCCGAAGTGGATTTCGTGGTGACTCATCCTGAGGGCTATGAACTCGATCCGAAGTTTGTGGGTAATGCTCGCGTGGAGTACGACCAGCGTAAAGCGTTCGAAGGTGCGGACTTTATCTATGCTAAAAACTGGAGTAATCCGGGCGTGACCAATCCTGCTGACTACGGTAAGATTACATCGAAGGATATGAGTTGGACGGTCGATGAACAACACATGGCATGGACCGACCATGCTAAGTTCATACACTGCCTACCTGTGCGCCGTGGTCTTATCGTTACTGACAATGTTATTGAGAGTCCGGATAGCATCGTTATTCCTGAAGCTGCTAACAGAGAAATTTCATGTTCGGTTGTGATTAAACGTATGTTAGAAAGCATGTGATTCTAACACCTTATTATAATTAATGCAGCGAGGCGGATTCATCATGAATCCGCCTCGTATTGCTAATATCGTTCTCTATTGCCTCCGTTCTTTGCGCATTTCAGCAAAGCCCTTATCTTATCGTCAAAACCTTGCTTACCACGCCATCTGTAGTGTTCATCTGTAGCACTACGGTGTCGAGAGGTGTTGTTTCGGGCAACAGGATGCTCACGTAGCTCCGGTCTGTATAGTATTGTGGAATATTGTTCTGATCGTGCAACAGCCGGTAGTGCACGGTGTTGCGTCCGTTTGAATGACAGATCAGCGTATCTTGTGCAAGAGCAATCTTATGGAGTGATGAATTAGAATCAGAGGCTCCAGACTTCAGCAGCAATGCCATGTTCACATAGCGGTGGTTGTCTGACACCCACACACTCTCGTAACCCACAGGGTCATCTGCCATATTCTGCAGTTTCCTATGCTCTTTCGCACGGAGGGTGGGTACACCTCCCAATGCCCTGCATTTGGCAACTCCGTTGCCCAAATCATCGAAATATACGATGGCACGGTATGTGGAATCAGCTTTTGAAGCCCATGTAGCGAGGATAGGAGTTTCAAACATATAGTGCTGACCCTTGTCGGTCACGAAGTCGAGGGCTTTCTTTTCTTCTCCGATACTTACATCAACCAGTTCGGCTTGCATATCGGAATAAGGGCCATCGCCCTTGTCGTAAGCATCGTTGGTGCATCCGGAGAGTAGGGCTCCCAGGCAACAGGCAACGGCTACTGCGGTGTGTCGTGGCTTCCACGACAGGAGGTGTGATTCTTGTTTCATTATTGTAGGTGTTTCTTTATCCAGACCATCTGTCCGTATTCCGTAGCATCGCTCGTCCAATGTTCGTTGATGGGGGTGATGAGCGACTCTTTCTCGCAGTTCAGCGTATTCCATACTGCATAACTGGTGGTTGGCGGACATGTATTATCATTATATCCCCATGTCATATAGGTATTGGCTTTCACCTTACGGGCAAAGTTCACCACATCGTAATATGCCATGGTAGAGATATTGGAAGGGGTGTAGAGTCCTGTCATGCGATTGAAGTGGGGATAACCGCCGGTGCGTCCCTTCTCCGTATAGCCTGCCATATCGCTGAGTGCTGGATGGTTCACCACACAGAGGTTCACGCGTTTGTCGAGACCTGCTGCCACGAGGGCGAGGGCTCCGCCCTGACTGCCGCCTTGTACCGCAACATTCCGTCCATCCCATTCGGGTAGTGAGGTGAGCAGGTCAATGCAGCGCACCAAGGCGAGATAAACGTGCTTCATATAGTATCGGTCGCGGTTGTCTATACCGTTTTCCAAATATCCTGTCGGGTCGCTGTTGAAGGCGCGGCTGATGTCATCGAAAGTCTCCTTGGGCAGTCGGGGATCCAGTCCGTGAATCTCTATCTCCAGTCGGATGAAACCGTTCTCTGCGTAGTATTTATGTCGCAATGGCTCTTTGATGGTCTTGATGCCGGCTCCCGGAGGACAGAGCACTACGGGATGCTTGCCTGGCTGCGCGTTTTTGGGGTAGAAGAGGTAGCCATAGACGCATTGTTTGCGACGGCTCACGGGAATTTTCACCAAATAGCAATCCACCTTATCGGTGCAGTATTCCTTGGCAATCTCCTTGGTGTAGGTGAGCGGAATCTTTGCCAGTTCGTCGAGGTTGCCTTGCCAGAAGGTGTTGAAGTCTTTGGGCTCTTGTGTGAAGGGTTGTATCTTCTCGGGTGAGAATCCTACCTTCACATGGTGGGTGTAGCTTTGTCCATCCAGTTTCATGGTCAGCACGACATCACGGAATCCTGGCGTTTTCTTCGTTCCGATATTGATCTTGGCACGTCCGTTCTTCAGCGTGACGCAGCCTTTTGTGTCTGTTCCCAACAGGTCATTGCCCACGGTATAGGTCACCTCGCCGTTTCGGGGTATTCCGTATTTATAGAATTGTATTTCTATGTTTGCATTCTCGCCGGTCTTGTACAACCAGTCGGCATGGTCGGGCACGGTTACCCATAGGTAGTCGCTGCGGTACGGATAGTTTTCTGCTCCTGCCATCAGTGTGACAACCGCCATTAGGGCGATCATCATCATTCGTTTCATTGTCGTTTTGATGTTCATCGTTTTGTAGTTGTTTTTTGTAGTATTGTTTGTTGATAGGGTCTATTTACTCTTGATAACCATAACAAAACCGCCACGTGGCTCACAGACTATACGGCCTTTTCTTTTGCTGTTGATGTGCCACGGCGACGAAGCATTCCCTGAATCGGTAAAGACGGTTGTCGTGGTTTTCTTACTACCGATAAAGTCGATGTTAAATTCCAGCGTCACCCGCTCGTTGGTTCCGTTGATTCCTGCCACATACCAGTCGCGTCCTTTCCTCCGTGCCACCACTACTTGTTCTCCGGGGTAACCTGCCAACAGGCGTGTCTCATCCCAGGTGGTGGGTAGCGAACCGATCAACTGCTTCACCTGTTTCGGTTGCGTCAGATAACTCTCAGGACGGTCTGCCCAGTGGAGCAGTCCCGATTCGAAGAGTACGGCAAGGGCAAGCTCGTGCGCATGGGTGGTGATATGAGGGTGTTGCGAGTCTGAGAAGGTACAGGGTGTATAGTCCATCGATCCCACAATACCGCGTGTGAAGGGTAGTGTGGCGTTGTGTGCTGCTGCTTTGTCCGTCAGCACAGGGCTGTTGTTGTACCATTCAGCACCATAGACAGCTTCCGTCGATAGCAGGTTGGGGTAGGTGCGTTGCCAACCGCGTGGCAGTGTTGCACCATGGAAATTCACCATCAGATGGTGGCGGGCTGCTGCCTCCAACAGGTCGATGCAGTATTGCATAGTTTCTTGTTTGTCGCCGGCAAAGAAATCTATCTTCACGCCAGCCACTCCTTGTTGTTCTAACCATGCAAATTCGCGCTCTCTGCGCTCTGGGGCATTGAGGCGGAAATGGGGACCTGGCGCTCCGTCTTTTCCCAACCATGCAGTAGAGGAATTATACCAGATCAGCACTTTCACCCCTTGCTTTCGCGCATAATCCAGTGCGTCGCCTATCGTTCCACCGTTGCCCATCTCGTCCCATTCTGCATCTATCAGCACGTAGGGCAGGCCAAGGGCAACCGCCATGTCGATATATTGACACACAATCTTGAAGTCACGACTGCCATGGTTGTGGGCCCAGTAGATCCATGATACACCACCCGGTTGAATCCATGCCGTGTCTTTCAGTCGGCAGGGCGCACTGACATCCGTTACGAGGGTTGAGGCTACGAGATCATCCAGTCCGCCAATCAGGGCAAGACGCCAAGGAGAAACCCATTTTCCTGAGGTGTTCTGCCGTTGTTCGTCAGCCACCACACGATAGTCGGTTGCTTGTTCGTCGTTGTACAACGATGCAGCACTGTGTCCTCCGTCTATTCCTGCTTCCGTCAGCAACATCCATGTCTCTGGAGCGGCTTCCACCAAGGCAGGGAAAGCCCATCGGTGGTTATTGTCGTTGCCGGAAGTAGTGAGTGGATAGAAGTCCTCATAGGGTTCGTTCCATTTCTGCATCCAGCGCTTGGTGCCCTCATCAATCCGGAAGGTTGTATGTTCCGTTGTGACACGTGTGTGCAACAGGTTATCCATCTCATAGCGCAGGGCCACACCATCGTTATAGAGTCTGACCACCAGTCGTTGTTGGCGTTTGACATCATCCTCAAACGTATAGACCACTTCGCGTCCGTGATTGGTGCAGATAGATTTCTTCCCCACGATTATCGCGTAGGTTTCAAACACAGGGCGTGGATCACTCGTATTCACCAGTCTCAAGTGATGTCCACCTCCGTCTTTCGTCTCTACTCCAAACTCTGTGATGGTTGTCACGTGATGTGTCTTACTGTTTTTATCCTGTCGGTAACTGATGTCGAAGGCTGTGATTGAATCGCCTGTTGTGATGGTGTTCCAGATGATGCAACCATTTGGTGATGTAAAAGAACGGTTTGTTAGCGTCGCTGCCCATCCGTTCACCGCAGCCGTTGCGATGAAAAGGAAAATGGCAATGTATCTTTTCAGAATAGTTTGATTCATAGTTTTTGATAAGTTATCTGTTCAGCACGCAAAGATACGCTTTTTTCACCGCAATACCAATAATTTTCCCCAAAAACACAAATTCCATCGCGTAGCGATTTCCTCTATACTCGTTTTTCTTGTGTTTGCTCGTAGCTCTTCCCTCCAAAACCGCCCCCGTTCTTTGCGCTTCTCCGCAAAGTCCCCCTCCAAAGTGGAATTCCGAAATAGCGCCCTTGTCGCGTTCCGGTCGCTTTTGCAGCCGTCTGAAATGAAGAAAAAGATTTGTGCGCGTCCACACGTCCTTTATATATAATAAATAAGGAGTTTCCGTTTTGCGGCTTGACAGAAATCAATCTCTGCAAAAAAGTTTCATGAAATCTGC
>OQWI01000122.1_pt1 | contig 37298 bp, 31 predicted proteins | sample 1691551 | NCBI WGS metagenome assembly OQWI01 (sample SAMN03418259, study PRJEB22391) | human gut metagenome | biome: human-gut; feature: organic feature; material: feces | host: Homo sapiens | place: Tanzania | collected 2013-01
TTTCAGAGGAAGAGAAGCGAGGACGCAAGCATAAGAACAAGGTGGTGCTTGAAGCTGAACGTCAGGCGAAAGTCGCTCTTGACAAAGTGGAGAAGTATGCTGTACTTGCCCTGATCGACAAGAAGGAGCTGACCATTCCTTTTCTCAACATCAAGGCTCCAGTTCAAGAAGCGATGAATGCCGTAAAGAAAGAACTTGCCATCCCGATTCCTACTATTATCGGACAAAAGGCGTGGCGTGAGGAGCGTGTGGCTAATATCTACGCTGCAATCAAGGCTCTTGTAGCAGCCATTAATGCAGAACGTGACAAGCAGAATGAAGGTGTACGCAAGTCTGTCAACAAGACATACACTTACTATATGCAGAATCTCAATAAGCAGATAGAGGAGAACAAGTCGCTTCGTGCCGAGAATGATGCGCTAAAGACTGAAAACAACAAAGTCAAACAACGCATCTCTCAACTTGACGAGAAGGCTGTGGAGCGAGTGACTACTCAACTTGTCTATGCGAAGGAAGAACTCGCCAGTGCCAAAAGTTATAATACTACACTTATGGAAATGTACAATGATTTGAAGGCTCGTTGGAATGCCATTTGGCAAGAGCCTGAAATGACAGACGCATGGAGACGAGTGGAAGCACGTAAGGAGAAAGAAACAAAAGAAAAGGCTCGGCAAGAAGCCGAAGCCAAACGTGAAAGCATGGCTCGGCAAAATAGATACATAGGAGTGCTTGACAAGTTCATCCATGAGGGACATGAAGCTTTATCATCCTTTGCAAAAACAGACAGAGTCAACTTCAACGAGAAAGAATCGGCTTCCATATACTATGGCATTATGGCATCTGCTGTAAAGCATAATATTGGATTGGACTCTAAAGCCAGTATAGAATCGGCAGCAAAAAGTTTCTTATCTGGTATGTCGTGGAAAGGTTTTACAGACTTCAAGCAAGAATGTGTCACCAGTTGGACAAAACTCTTCGCCACGAATGAAGTTCAATTCACAGACAACGCCATTGACAACTTTCTCGCTTTTGTTGACCATATGTCATGCAGTGCAGACACATACGTTTCACTTGGCGGTTCTAATGGGTGCGCTGACCAACTTACAAATTGGGACGGAACACAAAAAGTGGGATTGGGAGCTGTTCAAAGAAAAAAGGAAAAAGGTTTCTCGCTATAGTTTAAGATAATGAGCATAAGAACTTACCTGTTGGCGGAATTAATTTAGTGCATACTTAATTCTGCCAATGGGCTTGTTGTTAATGAAGTTTACGTATTGCAGAATGGTAAGTGCACTAATTTTGCCAATGATTCTGGCAAACAAACCATTCGTTATTTTCGCGTAGTTCCTGATGACCAAGAACTGGTCTGTAAGTTGTGAGAATATTGTCTCAATCCTCTTTCTTGCCTTTGCAAACGGAATGAATGTCGGCTTCCAGTCCTTCTGGTTGAGCCGATACGGACACTCTAGTCTTATGTGTGCGGTTTTAGGAAACTGTTATATTGGTTATATTGTAACGCTAGGGGGTGATGCCATGGACCAGTCCCCGTGACATCAAAAAACAAAATAATTTCTTTTCTTATCCTTTGTTCTCGTTTTTTTTCCTTATTTTTGCAAACAGAATAAATAAAAGAAGCAGAGTATAATGAAAATGAGAAAAATGCTCCAATACAGACTTGCTGATTTAGATAGTATGCTGGTATTGCTCTTCGCTTTTTTGCAACCCATCTCGGCTCAAAAAGCTGATGACAATGTGCATATATTGCAATGCAATGATAGATACGTCTTCAAAACTGATGACGCAGGTAAGACTATTGTTGTTAACACTACGGATTATGAGTATGGTGTAACCCAATATTCCGCTATAGTTCAACCATGTGCTTATTACGGAGAATTTATTCGTTTGGACAAGGCACAGTGTAAGGGGTATGCACAATACAAGTCAGCCATTCCTCGTAATGTCTTTTACGATGATACCAAGATTTGCTACTTTAGCTATCAGATTCCAAAGGTTGGCAAGACTCTGAAGGCTTCTTTTACTCGAACCTATCTCAATCCTATTTATTTCACAACTATTCCTTTGTGTGAAGCTAATTATGTAGAGCATAAGAAGATAGAGGTAATCAAGCCAAAAGCCTTCCAGCAGTTTCGGATAAAAGAATATAATCTTCCTGCTGGTATAGAGAAAAGTACTACATGTAATGCAGAGGGAGATTCCGTTTTTACTTATGTGATTCATTCCTTACCTGCACAGCAGATAGAACCTAATTCTCCATCTTGGGGATATAGTGCTCCTCATCTCTTGGTGTTGGGAGCATTCCAAAGTCTGAAAGATATGTTTGTCTGGTCTCATCAGTTGGCTAATGTGGATTGCTCTATTCCTAATCAAGAAGAAATACTAAGAGAGATACAGAAAGGGGCAAAAAACGATTATGACAAGATAGCCAATACTTACGCCTGGGTACAGCAGAATATCAGATATTTGGCTTTTGAGGCAGGCATTTCTGCCCATCAACCGGCAACACCTGCTGAAACTATTCGTAAGCGTTATGGTGATTGCAAGGCCATGGCTCTTTTGCTCAAAACCTTGCTCAAGGCTCAAGGCTTTGATGCTCGTCAAACGGATATAGGGACATGGGATGTACCTTATTCTTTGCAGGAAAATCCTTCTATTGCATCTATTGATCATGCGATATGTACGGTTTTCTATCAGGGAAAGCCATATTATCTGGATGCTACGAATCCATATATTCCTTTAGGCTATGTGCCAGACAATATACAAGGAAGGATGGCTTTGGTAGAAGACGCAGATAGCTTTCGTATGAATAAGTTACCTGAGCTGGCTGCTGATTCTTGCTTTTCTTCTATAACATATCAGGCAACCTTGGAATCTGGGGATGATGGAAACTATGATATAAAGGGAAAATTGTACTCTAAATGGAAGGGCGATATGAAGTCTTGGATACTAGTGGGGATTGACGCTACGGCACAAGATGAAAAAGAGAAGGCCTTGGTGGCAGCGATGGGGGGTGATGAACGATTGGATAAGATTGGGGATATTGTGATGACGGGAAATAGTCCTCGGGATGAGTCTTTGAATATCACTGCTTTTTTTATGAAAAAGGGAGCTGGGCAACTGGTTGACGGTAGTGTTTATTTAGATGCCAATCTCGATGAGAGCCTTTTTCTGACTCCAGTGGATACAACCAAACGGGTTTCCGATTACATGATAAGTATGAAAGTCAAAAATGTGCGTAAGGTCAGTCTCTCTATACCAAAAGGTATGCGTGTGCAGGAACTCCCTGCTCCTTTTGCGTCGCATTCCCATTGGGCTGACTTGTCTTGTACGTTTTCCAAACAAGGCAATCGTGTCGTCATGAAAAAGGAATATGTTATCAAGAACAGGCGAGTAGCCTTGAAGGATATTCCGGCATGGAACAAAATGGTTTCCGAATGGAATGATGCCTGCAATCAGCAAGTAGTTATATTAACAAAATAAGTAATTGATATTTTAAAAGGTTGAGATTATGAAGAATGTAAGAATGGCGGGAGTTGCTTTCTTCTTATTGATGATGCAACTCGTATGTTTGTCGGTTAAGGCCGACAACAAGGCTGATTATCTCAAGTTGGCGCAAAAAGTACGCCAGGAAGTATGGGACAATACGCCTGTTGATTTCAAGAAACGTGCTGTGCCCGAGAAATTCAAGAAGGAATCGGCGGTGATTCTATCTTATTACAAGGAACTGAGTACCGATTACCATCGCAAGGCTACGACAGAGTTGTTTATCAGTGGAAGACTGACACGCCAGATAGATTGCGAGGATATGGAGCGTATGCTGATACAAATCAACGACAAGAAAGCCCTGAAGGACTATTCAGAATTCTCTTTTCTTACAAAATCGAAGAAATGGCAGGGCGGATATCATCATACGACCAATACCATCTTGGGAATTCGTGTGTTGAAGAAAGACGGCACGGTGCAGGTGGTGGATTTCGACGATTACGTAGATGTGAAGGAAGGTAAGAAAGGCAAGGAACTCAGTCAGAAGATTGCGGTGCCAGGTTTGGAGATTGGCGACTGTATTGATGTCTTTTCGTTAGACCAGATAGACACTCAGGAACAGCAGTTGGATCCGTTTGTATTTTTCTTGCGCCAAAGTGAGCCAGTGCTCTATAGCCGTATTCATTGTGTGTTAGATCAGAGTCTTGCCACAGTTTATCGTTCCATGAATGGTGCTCCCGAGTTTAAGCAGACAACGGATAAGGACAAGAATGCCGTGCTCGACCTGACTATGGACCAGCCTGTGGATGCAGAACCTTCCGTATGGTACAATGCAACCGTTCAGTCGCCTTACATCATGATGTTTATTACTCCTACCAAGACCAAGACGGTCATCGTAGAGAAGGCCATGCGCCAGAAGGGTGTTCGTGCCAATCCGGATGTGGCACCTATTCTGCAGGATGACTGGAAACTGATGAAGACTTATGTGTCTAAGGGGGGATATTCTCCTGCTGGTCTTCCTAGTACGTATAAGAGCGTCTTCAAGTCTGCCAAAAAAGAGGGGATGTCTGCCGAGGAGAAAGCTGACCGTATTTATTCTTTTGAGTATATTAGTTGGGGATCTTCTCAGAGGGCTTTTAATAAAGTACCCAACTACTTGCGTAAGTTAGGAGTAGAATTGGAGATGGGCATCACGACACCTCTCGGAGCACTTCCAGTGGATCAGTTGATCAATTACAATTCCACCACTTGGTTCTTCCGTCTCAAGGGAACTAACTTGTATTATTTCCCTGGTACTTATCCTAAGGTTGCTTCCGAGATACCTTATATATATCAAGGAAGAAAGGCGTATATGCAAGATTCCGAGGAACAAATAACGATACCTGTGAGTCAAGCTGAAGACAATAAGTCGGTGACTGATATGGTGGTTAAACTTGATGGTACTAAACTTGATATCAGTAGGAAGGTAACTTATTCGGGTGAACAGAAAATGTACGGTCAGTCTTTGGTGAGTCCTGATAACACGCTTTTTGGTTCAAGCCAACTTGAAGCTTATTGGCGATATTTGAAATACGACGACAAAGATCCGTACTCTTGTTATACTAAGAAGGAATCTGCTGAATTAAAAGGAGCTTTCAATGAATTTCGGAAAAATGCCATAGATCCGTTTAAGGCTGAAATCAGTAGTTATCACGATGGTAATCCTGTGCAAGTCGGTGGCTATGGAGTAGATTGCGTGGGAATCCGTCGAGATAGTTCTAACTTTGTTTATCATGTAGATTATGTGATGGATGGAATGGTGAAACGCGCTGGAAATAACTATTTGTTGTCGGTAGGTAAGTTAATAGGAAGTTCGTTGAAAATAGAAGGCAAGGATCGAGAGCGTATCGATGATGTTTGGCGCAAGATGGCGTTTGCTGATGAATGGAATATAGAGATTCCGTTGCCGCAAGGATATAAGGTCTCTGCTGAAGCATTAAAGAAGATTGAGACTTCGGTGGCTAATGAGTGTGGAGAATTCACGGTTAAGGCTACCGCTGGAAATGAAAGTGTAAAAGTGTATGTGCGCAAATGTTTTGCTCATAGAGTGGAACCTGTCTCAAACTGGAGCAAACTGTTGGCTTTGGTTGACGCTTGTAGCGCTTTCGCGGATAAGCAGATGGTAATAGCGAAATGAATGTAAGTTTATTGAGTATATTTTTATGTCACAGGGACTGGTCAATGGCATCAAGAATAATGCACAGTTTTTGGGTTTTAAGAATGATAGGGGAGTAATTCCCCTGTTTACGATTTTCCATGCAAATTTATAAAAATAAAATGAAACATGAGAAGATGTTGACTGAAAAAGTTATATTCGTCTTTATTTTCTTTGGGTTTAACCGTTATCGAAGAATGATTCATGAGGTCTAAACGCACCTGTTTTTGCTTTCCCAAAACTGTTATCTGTTATTTGTTATCCGAACCGCAAAATCATTTTTGGAAACTGTCAACTGTCAACTGTAACGCTTGTGGTCGGCATTGTTTTGTTTCCATGACATTATAAAAAATAAAACTCAAAAACCTTGGAACATATCGTTATTATTCGTATATTTGCAACGTAAAAAAGAAAAGTATTATTGAAAAAGATATTTGTACAATTTGATTTTTAGTCATCTATAAAAGAGGCCGTATGTGAATACCGCCTCTTTTATATTTGTTGTACGTTCTCGATAAAAATCTTTCCATGATTTCCGTGATTTGCCTTTGGCTTATTCTGTCGCGACTCAACATAGTGAAACCGAGCTTTCACTCTGTCTTCGCTGCTCCAGAATATCCGTGTGACCTTTCAAGGGAGCGCACATGGAGGGAATAAAGATAAAAATAATCCGTGTGCGACATTAAAATAATCCGTGAAAAGTGTCATCCGTGTGCGACAAAAAAAAACGGTGCATCTCTTGATGAAAGAGAATGCACCGCTTTCGTTGACTTCAATGGGTCTATCATTTACTTGCGAGCCAATAACCTACGATGACTGCTATAAGTCCACAGAAAAGACTTAATACCATATAAAGTAGCGCTAAGGATTGTTGGCTGTCTCGTGCTAAAAGCAAGTTTTCGTTCATAAAGGTGCTGAAGGTAGTGAAACCGCCACAAAAGCCGGTTACCAACAATAACTTTGTGTTGGGCGAGAGATGTCCACCCATTGCACATCCTGAAAGAATGCCGATAAGGAAACATCCCAATACATTGACGATGAAAGTTCCCATTGGGAAAGTGAAGGCAAGCCATTGGCTTGTGAACTTCGATACAAGATATCGAAGTCCACCACCAAAAAAGCTTCCTACACATACCAATAATAATTGTTTCATAGCAGAATCTATCAAAGTCCTCTTGCCTTCAGCAAGCCAGAAGCATCTGGCTGTTGCATGCCAGTAAAGTCTGTAAACATCAACATCTGGTCTTTGGTGTTGCCTCTGCTGAGAATCTTGTCACGGAATGCCTGACCTACGGCAGGATTCAAAGCACCATGCTTGGCAAAATAGTCTGCCACATTTACTGCCAGCACCTCTGTCCACAGATAACTGTAATAACCTGCTGCATAGCCTCCACCCCAGACGTGGTTGAAATACGAGGTGATGTAACGAGGTGGTATTTGGTTGTTGAGCAATCCCACTTGCTGCAACGCCTGTCTTTCAAACTCCTGGGCTTTATCGGCAGTAGGAATCTCTTGCTGGCCGATGTGGTGCCAAGCCATATCAAGACAAGTGGCAGCGAGATTCTCTCCCAAGGCGTAGGCTGCATGGAAATTGATGGATTTCAACATACGTTCTTTAAGTGCCTCAGGCATGGGTTCTCCTGTCTCTGTATGGCGTGCGAAATGGTCGAACACTTCGGGTACTGTGGCAAATGACTCATTAAACTGTGAAGGCATTTCTACGAAATCGCGAGGTACGGCAGTTCCGGATAATGTGTTGTATTTGCAATCAGAGAGTATGCCATGGAGAGCATGTCCAAACTCATGGAAGAGTGTGCAGACCTCATCCCAAGTGATGAGGGTAGGCTGACCGTCCGGTGCTTTGGCAAAGTTGCACACATTATAAATGACAGGCAATTGATGACGCAGTCCGCATTGTTTGGCAAAGGCACTCATCCACGCACCGCCACGCTTTGTGGGACGACGGAAATAGTCGCTATAGAAGAGTGCAATGGGGTTTCCATCTTTGTCGATTACCTCAAAGACCTTCATGTCGGGATGGTAGGTCGGAATATCTTTGCGCTGTTTGAAAGTCAAGCCATAGGCACGATGGGCTGCATAGAAAACGCCATTGACCTGTACGCTGTCGATATTAAAATAAGGTTTGATCTCGTCGTCGGAAATATTGAGTTGTTCTTTTTTCATTTTCGATGAGAAATAGAACCTGTCATAGGGTTGCAACTTAAAGTCGCTGCCCATAGTCTTTTTAGCATAGTCTTCTATCGCCTTCGTTTCCTGGTCTGCCTTTGGTGAATAGTCAGCAATCAGTTTGTGGAGGAAATCATATACATTGCCTGAATTTTTCGCCATGGCTTTTTCCAGGGAATAGTCAGCATAGTTGTTGTAACCCATCAACTTCGCCTTTTCAGCACGCAGTTTTGCGGTTTCAACCACAATAGAGAAAGTATTGAACTGAGGATTAGTACCATCTGCCCGGTGTATAGAAGCCTCATATACCCGACGTCGCACATCGCGATTGGCGAGGTTTGCCAGGATGGGTTGCTGTGTGGTATTGATGATCACAATACAATAAGGAGCCTTGCCTCCCCTACTCTGTGCATCTTTCTCACACTGTGCAATATCAGCCTCTGAGAGTCCAGCCAATTCGTCTTTGGTATTGATCCATACGACAGCATGATTGGTAGCATCAGACAAGAGTTTTCCCCATTGCTGACTGAGTTCTGAGAGTCGCATATTGATTTGCTTCATCCGCTCCATGTCGCTGGCAGAGAGAAGTGCGCCAGCCCTGACGAAGCCTTTATAAATGACTTCCAACAGTCTTGCATCTTCGCCCTTGAGCTGATTTTTCTCATGCTCATAGACATATTTTATGCGTTTGAAGAGTTCAGGATTGAATGTAATCTCATTTTCCAAATCAGCAAGAATCGGTGTTACCTTCTCTTCTGTATCGGCAATAACCTTTGTTTTGTGTGCGCTGGTCAGTCCGAAGAATACATTACTGATACGGTCAAGCAACACCCCACTCTCTTCATAGGGCAGGATTGTGTTTGCAAAGGTCGGTGTTTCCTTACTATTGACAATCTTCTTGATATTGTCGCGTTGAATTTTCACAGCTGCTTCAATAGCAGGCAAATAGTCTGCCTCGTTGATCACATTGAAATCGGGAGCGCCAAAAGGCAGTTTGCTTTCAATGAGCAAGGGGTTGACTCTTTCCGCTCCTGACATGGTGGTCATTGCAGAAGCTTCTGACATCAGTATGATGCCCGAAGCCAGTCCAATTGTCATAAATGTTTTGTTTAGTTTCATAATTGCCGATATATAAGGAGTTTATTTGATATGGATATCCAATGGTATCTCATTGTTCTTTTCATTGTCAGAACCATTTGAGTTGAAGGAAGTTGCTATTTGCTTATTTGAGTTCCTTGTCGAAGAATTTCACACACTGGCGGAAGAGATGATTGCGTGTGTTTCCTCCTGCGATACTATGGTTGCGATTGGTATAAACCAATTGGCTGAAATCTTTATCAGCCTGCACCAGAGCTTCTGTGTATTCTGCTGTATTTCTGAAGTGGACATTGTCGTCAGCCATTCCATGGCAGAGCAACAGACTGCCTTGCAACTGCGCAGCACGCTTGATGGGGGTGATATCGTAACCATTGGGATTCTCTTTCGGCGTACGCATGAATCGTTCGGTATAAATGGTGTCGTAATACTTCCAAGATGTTGGCGGGGCAATAGCAATACCTGCACGGAACACGCCACGTCCTTCAGACATAGACATCAACGTGTTGAAGCCTCCAAAGCTCCATCCCCAAATGGCCATGCGCTGCCCATCAACGTATTCCTGTTTTGCCAGCCACAAAGCCGTTTCCACCTGGTCGTGTGATTCGAGTTCACCCATCTGCAGATACGTACACTTTTCAAATTCTGCACCTCTTGCACCTGTTCCGCGTCCATCAACACAGACACACAGATAGCCACGTTGCGCCAGATATTGTTCAAGCATGGCACCTTGACCTGCCATTCCCACTCCCCATGCATTCTTGACACTCTGACTACCGGGACCGCTATATTGGAACATGATGACCGGATATTTCTTCGACGGATTGAAATCTGCAGGTTTTACCATCCATCCATTGAGGTTGACTCCATCTGCTGTGGTCAGCGTGAAGAGTTCACGTTTACCCAAATTCATGCTCTTCAACCAACCGTTGAGTTCTCGGTTATCTACAAGTGTCGAGAGTGTTTTCCCCCGTTGGTCGCAAAGTGAGAATACGGCAGGCGTATTGATATCGCTCCACTGGCTGATGAAGTACTTAAAGCCCTTGGCAAAGATGGCGCTGTTCCATCCTTTTTTGGGTGTCAGGCAATTGCGTTTTCCATTCGAGTGAGCCACATAGACCTGTTGTTCTACGGCACCCTGTTCGTGACTTGCGTAATAGACATCTCCTGTTGCATCATCCACGCCATACACATCTGCCACGTCATAATTTCCTGTTTCTACCTGACGCAGCAATTGTCCGTTGGTATTATAGAGATACAAATGCAACCATCCGTCACGCTGACTGGGCAGAAGGATGTAACGGTTTGTCACAACGAGACTTGTAACACACTCTTCCTTTAAATATTTAGCGTCACGCTCTTCTATGAGCAGTTGGCAAAGGGTTGACAAGGGGTTGACCGCATAGATGCGCAGACAATCCTGATGGCGGTTAAGTGTTGTCACCATCACCTTGGAGGCATCGCCCATCTGCTTGATGCGAGGCACATAGCCATCAGCATCAATGGGTACTTGCAACTGACGTGTCTGACGACTTGCAATATCAAAGCTCCACACCGAGGTTGTGGCATTGTCGGCACCAGCCACAGGATACTTGTAAGTATAAGCGCCAGGATACTCATCATACTGCTTGTATTCGGGATTCAGCCCTTTGAAGAGCGGCATGCTGTACTGTTTTACCTTACTCTCATCATATTTCACCCAGACCAGCACACGGCTGTCGGCTGTAAATATCATAGAGCGGTCGTTGGCAAACTCCTCCTCATTGACCCAGTCAGGGATTCCGTTGATGATGGCATTGCGCTTTCCGTCCTTCGTCACTTGCACCTCAGCATTATCATAGAGCAATTTGACCAGAAATATGTTGCCGTCACGCACAAAAGCCACCAATGATCCATCAGGTGAGAAAAGCGGAGTCTGCTGAGGTCCGTTTTTCGACAGGGGAACCATTCTGTTGCTTCCCATATTATACAAATAGTACTCTGCTTTGAACGAGTGACGATAAATACTTTCCGTATGCGTCTGTATCAGCATCTGCCGACCGTTGGGGCTGACCATATAGCCATCGATATAATCGACGCCGGCGGTTTTCACCACATCAAGGTCGAAAAGCACCGAAACGGTCTTTCCTGTTTTAAAGGAATGACTCTCTACCTTACGTCCGTCTGACGACAGTTGCGTATAAGTCTCACCATCTTGGGCAGTTTTCACCGCTCTGATGCCATCGCCGCGGTATTGCCATTTACTGATTTCCGCAAGATTCAGATTACCTGCAAACATAGCGCTGACAAATGGAAATAATAGCACTGCAGTCCAAAAAAATCTCTTCATATCTTTTCATTGTTTTATGTTATGTATCTTTTTTGTTTTGATGTTGCGAAATTACAAAAATTCATTGTCATCACCAAATATCTTCATGCTTTTTGTGGAAATGAATAGAAGATTAGGATAACAAATACAATTCAACAGACAAAAAGATGGTTTTTATCGTGAGATTTCATCCTACTTACTTCTTATGCTGTCAGGAAGTCTCTCCTACGAGTGTCCCAATACCCAATAAGTTTTGGGGACTTACTGGGGACCCACTACGTAGGAAGAAGGATGATAACATCCCGAACTCATCCCGATGGCATCCCGAAGCCGAGCGCTAAGACTCTCGTCAAAAGTTGCGCCCGTCAGTCAAATATAAAAAGCAGAAAGTCTGCACAAAAAAAAAAGCCTTTCGTTTGGCAATAAGAATTATAACCTGTAAATTTGCACCTAAGAAACCCAAATACCAAAGCAACAATGACTAATAACCAAGACGCCAAAGTACCCTCATGGGAAGAACTCGTCAACTCAATCTCAACAGGAAGTTCACATCCCGAAGCAACTTGTTGGGAAATATACAGATACCTGCGCCAAAACTACAAAACCATTGGTTCAGAGACCTCACGCACATTATTATTAGCTTATATCAAACTGCGCACCGACAAACCGTCACTCATCAATTCCTGTATGATGGATATGGCAGTTAAGATTAGCACAACCTATACAGACTTTCAACTGCCTCGCTTTCTCGACATGTGCAACCACACTTCCTGTCTGAGAGATGAGGACCGCCAAAAACAAAAAGGCAAAGACGGAAAACTGTACCTATCCCTACAAGAACGAATAGATCGGGCCTTGCAATCCTACAGACTGCATCATCCTGAGGCACGCAATGAAAACTCTGACGATATTATAAGCATGTACGCAGTATCATTGTTTGAGAAAATCAAAGCAGGACGCACCTGTCGGTTTGTCAAAATGGTTGCAGCAAATGGTATGTCGCTGATTGCAGACAGCCATCAATTCCCTTGCCGGCCTTACGAAATCATCGGAAAGGTTTACGATGTTTCCGTCACGTCCAGCAAAGACGGCAACAAAAGGATTGTCGAGATTGTAGCCTCAACAAAAGCGCCAAACCACGTCTTTCCTATAAAAACCGGATATATCGACGGAATTGACGAGACGCACGGACACATCCACATCTTTGACAATATGTCGCATCATTACGTTGCCGACAGAAAAACAATTACCGCAACACTACCTGCACGAACAACCGTTCGAAAAGGAATGTTCATTCAATTCTGTCCTATTATCAGCAACGGAGACCCATTCAAATCGGCAGCAATCGTCAATATTTTAGACCGCTACAAAGGACGTGAATCCTTTGGATCCTATTCTGCCAAGATCACATACGCAAATCCCGCACAACATTACATCAGATACACCATCCTGTCAGACATTCCAACCACTCCCGAAGGCACCATCTCCAAAGAAGGCTTCGCCAGTACATCAACAATGAAACCGGATATGGAAAAAGAAATGACCATAGGGAAAAACATCCAACTGATTCTATTCCTCAAGCGCGGAATAAACGGTCAGAAAAGCAACCACGTGGCTGAGATTTATTAGTCTATATGCCTTTTTACGCCCATTTTCATGCTTTAAAACCGTTTTCTGCAAGTACTATACACCTTTTATATAAAGAAAACAACGTTTTTCTTTTGATATTCCGTAGGATTGCAGTACCTTTGCAAGCTAAAAGCACTATTTTAAACAGAGAATGAGTAAATACCAAAATAAAACATTCCCTCTAATTGCTGATATAGAGGGAGATTACAAAGATTTAACAAGCATCGAAGTACCGGAAGTCTTGCCAGTATTGACAGTACGCAACGTTGTAATGTTTCCGGGAGTTGTCAACCCCATCCTCGTGGGACGGGACCAGAGTCTTAAACTACTCAAGAAAGCAGAGAAAGAAGACTCGCTCTTTGCCGTATGCTGCCAGTATTCAGCCAATACGGAATTTCCAACCCAAAACGACATCTACAAGATTGGAGTAATGGCCAAACTCGTAAGGATTATCACTCTGCCTAACAAGAAGGTCACCGCCATCGTGCAGGGACTACGACGCATCGTATTGGGTAATGAAATACCCAACGACAACTTCATGCTTTCACACGTACTCCCATACGATGAGAAAATCCCAGAACAGGACGATACTGAGTTCAACACAGCCATAGGCACCCTGCGCGACGTTACAACAGAGTTTATCGACATGAACGATGAAATGCCCGATGAAGCATCATTCTCCGTGAGAAACATCGGCAACAACCTCATCGCGCTCAACTACATCTGTAGCAACTTTGTGGAAAACGTAAGCGAACGCATAGACCTTCTGAACACCTCAAACCTCAAGGATCGCCTCTTCATGATGATCAAACACATGAACAAGCAGCAAGAATTGCAGACCTTGAAACTTGAAATTCGCAAGAAGACCCACGAAGACCTCGACGAGCAACAGCGCAACTACTTCCTCCAGCAACAGATCAAGAACATTCAGGCTGAAATGGGCAATGAGGCTTCGCCTGAAAAGAAAGACCTGCTGGAAAAAGCTGCCAAAAAGAAATGGAGCAACGAAACCGCCAAAGTATTCAAGCGCGAGATGGAGAAACTCGATCAGCTCAACCCACAAAGTCCGGACTACAACATCCAACTGACGTACCTCCAGACTCTTGTTTCGCTGCCATGGAACGAATACACCAAGGATGACCTCAATCTGAAGCGTGCACAACGAATCCTTAACCGTGACCACTACGGCATGGAGAAAGTCAAGGAGAGAATACTCGAATACATCGCTGTGCTCTCGCTCAGAGGCAACCTCAAGTCGCCTATCCTTTGCCTCTACGGCCCTCCAGGAGTCGGAAAAACCAGTCTGGGCAAATCCATCGCCGACGCACTAAACAGAAAATACGTGCGCGTCTCACTTGGAGGACTACACGACGAAGCTGAAATACGCGGACACCGTAGAACCTACATTGGAGCCATGCCAGGACGCATCATCAAAAACATGCAGAAGGCAGGGACTGGCAATCCCGTATTCATACTCGACGAAATAGACAAGGTGACGCAGAATACCCATAATGGCGATCCTGCCTCAGCACTTCTCGAAGTACTCGATCCTGAGCAAAACAATGCCTTCCACGACAACTATCTCGATCTGGACTACGACCTGTCGAAAGTCATGTTTATTGCAACGGCCAACAATCTCGGCACCATTCCCAAACCCCTACTCGACCGCATGGAAATCATCGAAGTAAGTGGCTATATTACCGAAGAGAAACAAGAGATTGCTAAGCGACACCTCATCCCACGCGAAAAAGAGAATACGGGACTGGCAGACAGCCGACTCACCTTCACCAAGGCTGCCACAGAGAAAATCATCGAGCAATATACGCGGGAAAGTGGTGTGCGCCAACTGGAGAAACAAATCAACAAGGCCTTGCGCAAAATAGCCTTTAAAGTGGCGGAAAGCGGAACCCTGCCTTTCTCTAAAATCACTCCCGTTGAACTCGAAGGACTGTTGGGCAAACCACCTTACTATCGCGACATCTATCAAGGCAACAACTACGCCGGAGTGGTCACAGGACTCGCATGGACAAGCGTTGGCGGCGAAATCCTCTTCATCGAAACCTCACTCTCGAAAGGAAAGGGCGCAAAACTCACGCTGACAGGAAACCTCGGCGACGTCATGAAAGAAAGTGCCATTCTCGCTCTTGAATATGTAAAAGCACACGCAGATACACTTCATATCGATTATCGCATTTTCGACAACTGGAACATACACATCCACGTTCCAGAAGGTGCGACGCCCAAGGACGGACCATCAGCAGGAATCACCATTGCAACCAGCATCGCCTCTGCCCTGACCCAACGTAAAGTGCGTCGCAACACAGCCATGACCGGCGAAATAACGCTTCGAGGAAAAGTACTTCCCGTTGGCGGCATCAAGGAGAAGATCCTCGCTGCCAAACGTGCCGGAATCACAGACATTCTGATGTGTCAGGAAAACCGCAAGGACATTGAAGAGATTCCTGAAGTTTATCTCAAAGGCGTAGAATTCCATTATGTCGAAAACGTACAAGACGTATGGAACTTCGCATTAACAGACGAGATAGTAGATAACCCATTGGACTTCACCATCCAAGACGACAACAAAGACAGCAAATGACATTTGAACTGCAACATACAGATTCTGCCAGCGACGCACGAACAGGCCTTATCACCACAGACCACGGACAGATCAAGACGCCTATCTTCATGCCCGTAGGAACCGTTGGAAGCGTCAAAGGCGTACATTTCTCAGAACTCCGCGAACAAGTCAAGGCACAGATTATACTTGGAAACACTTATCATCTCTACCTTCGGCCAGGACTGGAAGTGCTCCGTCAGGCAGGCGGACTCCATCAATTCAATACATGGGACCGCCCTATCCTAACCGACTCCGGCGGTTTCCAGGTATTCTCATTGACTGGCATACGAAAACTCCGCGAGGAAGGCTGCGAATTCCGTTCACACATCGACGGTTCCAAACACTTCTTTACTCCTGAAAATGTGATGGATACCGAACGCGTGATAGGAGCAGACATCATGATGGCCTTCGACGAATGTCCACCAGGACAAAGCGACTATAACTATGCCAAGAAATCGCTCATGATGACCCAACGCTGGCTCGACCGATGCATCAAGCGACTCGACGAAACCGAACCACTTTACGGCTATCGTCAAAGTCTCTTCCCTATCGTACAAGGCTGCACCTATAAAGACCTCCGCCGAGAGGCTGCCAAATTTGTGGCAGACAAGGGTGCCGACGGAAATGCTATCGGAGGATTAGCTGTCGGTGAACCCACAGAAGTGATGTACGAGATGATTGAAGTGGTCAATGAGATACTGCCCAAAGACAAGCCTCGCTACCTGATGGGTGTAGGAACGCCACAGAACATTCTCGAAGCCATCGAACGTGGTGTTGACATGTTTGACTGCGTCATGCCCACTCGCAACGGCCGTAATGCCATGCTGTTCACCTATGAAGGCACGATGAACATGCGCAACAAGAAATGGGAGGCAGACTTCTCGCCCATTGATCCCGACGGCTGCGACATCGACCGCATACACACCAAAGCATACCTCCACCACCTGTTCAAGGCTCAAGAGTTACTTGCCATGCAGATTGCCAGCATACACAATCTGGCATTCTACCTCCGCCTTGTGACCGACGCACGCCAACACATCGAACAGGGTGACTTCGTGCAATGGAAGCGCTCGGTGATTGACAACCTTGGTCGTCGAAGATAAGAACCCTACAGACACACTTAACGATGAAGAGAAAACTCAAAGAAATAGCTGCACGTATCAGACGCATCTGGTTGCGCCTGCTCATCCTGCTTCATCCCATCATCAAATGGCTCAGGAAACTCCCCTGGCACAAATTGCGATGGATGAAGAAATGCAATCCGCTGCATTACATCAAGCGCATCGACTGGTACATCATCAAGAAGTTCATTGGCACATACATCTACTCCATTGCACTCATCATCTCGATATCTATCGTGTTTGACGTCAATGACAACCTCACCAAGTTCACCAACTATCACGCACCATTGCGTGCTATTGTGTTCGACTACTATGCCAACTTCATCCCCTATTTTGCCAATCTTTTCTCGCCACTATTCGTTTTCATAGCGGTCATCTTCTTCACCTCTAAACTGGCAGGCAACTCAGAGATTATTGCCATGTTGGCGTGCGGAATGAGTTTCAAACGCTTGCTCCGCCCCTATATTATCTCTGCGGCACTCATCGCCATGCTCAACTTCTATCTTGGCGCTTACGTCATCCCTAAAGGAACGGTAGTCCGCCATGACTTTGAATCGCTCTATAAGAATAATAAGAAGAATACATCGGCAAGCAATATTCAGTTGATGGTGGATAAAGGTGTCGTCGCTTATATTTCACAATACGATGATGTCCACAAGACCGGATTCGGCTTTTCACTCTACAAATTTGAAAACAAGAAGATGGTAAGCCACATGACTGCCAGCGTTATTCAATACGACACGATTTCTGATTCACGCTACCATTGGAAAGCTCGCAGTTACAAGATTCGTAAACTGAAAGGTTTGAGAGAGGAAATTCAAAGTGGCATGGAACTCGACACCCTGATCCAAATGGAACCGATGGACCTCATCTTCTCCAAAGGTCAGCAGGAAACGTTCACCTCTCCTGAACTCAGGCAATACATCTCGAAACAACAGTCTCGCGGTTCAAGCAATGTTGTACAATATGAGGTAGAATACCACAAGCGTATCGCCTCATCATTCGCCTCCTTTATCCTCACTATTATAGGTGTTTCACTATCTTCAAGAAAACGAAAAGGCGGCATGGGACTATACTTAGGCATTGGCCTCGCATTGTCATTCGCCTATATTCTTCTACAAACGGTATGTGCCACCTTCGCTATCAATGCTGACACACCACCGGCATTAGCCGCATGGATTCCAAACATTCTCTATGTGTTTATAGCCTACTATTGCTACCGACACGCCCCTAACTAATACATTATTAATTTAAAATAGGAAAAGTGACATTCGAAGAAACATACCTCAACGATAATATCCTCGACGCGCTCTATGACATGCGCTTCGAGGAAATGACTCCCATCCAGGAACAATGCATTCCGCAAATTCTCGACGGGCGCGACCTTATTGGTGTCGCCCAGACAGGAACAGGAAAGACGGCAGCCTATCTCCTGCCTGTACTCAGCATGCTTGACGATGGTGGTTTCCCACACGATGCTGTCAATTGCATCGTCATGTCTCCGACTCGCGAACTTGCCCAACAGATTGACCAAGCCATGCAAGGCTTCGGCTATTATCTCGACGATGTGTCGAGTGTTGCCATCTATGGCGGAAACGATGGTTCTCGCTTTGACCAAGAGACCAAGGGACTTAAAATGGGCGCCGACGTGATTATTGCCACCCCAGGACGTCTCCTGTCCCATATTCGCATGGGGCATGTAGATCTCTCCCGTCTTTCATTCTTTATCCTCGACGAAGCCGACCGCATGTTGGACATGGGATTCTCTGACGATATCCTGCAAATTGCAAAACTACTGCCCGACAATCACCAGACTATCATGTTCTCCGCCACCATGCCCGACAAAATTCAGCAATTGGCACGTACACTTTTGACCAACCCTGTCGAGGTGAAGATTGCCGTATCAAAACCGGCAGAAAAGATTCAGCAGTCAGCATACGTATGCTACGAACCGCAGAAGATCAACATCATCCGCCACCTCTTCAAGGCAGGAGAACTTCAACGAGTCATCATCTTCTCCGGCAAGAAAGACAAGGTAAAGGACATTACTCGCGAACTCAAACGCATGAACATCAACTGCGCACCCATGCACAGCGACCTCAGCCAGCAGGAGCGCGACGATGTCATGTATCGGTTTAAGACGGGTCAGGTAGATGTGCTCGTTGCAACAGACATTGTGTCGCGAGGCATTGATATTGACGACATTTTGATGGTCATCAACTACGATGTACCTCATGATGCAGAAGACTACGTCCATCGCATCGGACGCACAGCACGTGCCCAACGCGATGGTGTTGCCATCACTTTTGTCTCTGAATTGGACATGCGTGCCTTTGCCGACATAGAGCGTTTCCTTGAAAAGGAAATTGTCAAGATTCCTATCCCTGAAGGATTGGGCGAAGGGCCTAAATACGAGCCCAATGCACCACGTAAGAACACGCGCGGTCGTGGTGGTCGCAGCAACAACCGCAAGCCTAACGGCAACAAAACTCGCAACAAGCGACGCAGCACCAAGCCATCGTCAGGTGAGCAACCTTCCGTAAAATCCTCCCAAGACTCTGTGACAAGCACACAGTCGAAAGACGGACAACAGAAGCGCAAACGTAGGAGACCCAATGGAAATCACCATAAGAAATCCAATACGCCTCAAAGCAAGATCACTCCTGCCACACCAAAGTCTGAAGCTTGATAGCCTCTTTACGGTAAAAAATTGCTTTGCAGCAAACAATAAGAACTTACGATAAACCATAAAAATCATCCCGTTGGACTTGTCCTCTCCAGACACTCCAACGGGATGATTGTCTTCATGTGGTTTCCACAACCTCTATGCGTTTCGCTCAACCATTTTACTTATAACATTCTCTTATGCGCTGAGCCAAAACGCGTTATGACAGTCGGGAATCATATCAATTCATAGCCGTTACTTCACCGTCGCAACAGAGAAATAGTGTTCCCGTAAAGGTTTAGTTATTTTCTTACCTTTAAGAACTATAGTTTGCTTCAGTCTGATGTCCTGTGAAGAAGAAGCCACCTTAACTTCATATTTACCAGGATCAACATTCCATTGACGCTTTCCATTGTTCGAATAATAGCCAAACTGCTCGGTATAAAGTTTAATCCCAACAGTTTTTGTTTCTCCAGGCTCAAGCGTCACACGTGCAAATCCTTGCAATTGTATCGGTCGGATTTGTTGCTTTTTGTCTGTTGGAGAGAGATAAATCTGCGCCACCTCATCGGCTTTCATCTTTCCTGCATTAGTCAAGGTAAATGTCAATTCCACCGCATCGTTATCAGTAGGACACTCCTTAACCATGTTCAAATTTCCATACGAGAACTGCGTATAAGACAGTCCGTATCCAAACGGCCATTCTATGCGTTCATCCTGTTCGATTTTCTCATTATAACAGATTGGTTCATCTATTTCCGTGTTGGGATAGCTCACCGACAATTTTGCAGACGGCGAAATTCTACCATAAAGGATGTCTGCTACCGCATGACCACCCTCTTCACCAGGGTACCATGCTTGTATGACAGCAGCGCATCTCTTAGAGATTTTCGAGATAATCTGTGCACGTCCTCCAAAGACAACGAGAACAACAGGTTTTCCTGTTGCCAGCAGTTTTTCCACAAATTCCTCTTGCTTACCAGGTAAGCGTAAACCTTGTCTGTCTCTGTTTTCTCCGCAAAGCATTACATTTTCACCCACCGCAGCGATAATCACATCACTTTCGCGAGCCATGTCCAACGCCACTTTTTGATCAGCTTTCTCCCCAGAATCCACCTTACGGTGCAACAACTGGTATTCCCATGCACGCTTGTCACCTGTCTCTGCATATTTCGTCTCTATCTCTTCCGTCCAGTCGCATCCCCGAGCATAAGCCACGTCAACCCCTTCTGGTTTACGAGTTTCCATAGCCTCCTTCAGTTTCACAATCTTCGGCAGATTCTTGTCGCTCCACTGTTTCTGCCATCCTTTCCAGAAGTAGAACATGCTTGGGAAAGAATAGTCTCCACACATGGCCCACATAGAATTGGCATTAGGCCCTGTCAGCAGAACCCTTTTGACATTTTTCAAAGGCAACACCCCATTGTTTTCAAGCAACACAACAGACTGTGTGGCAATATCGTATGCCGTTTTTCTTTCTTCCTCCGAATCAAGCACCACTTCATCATCGCTATAGAGATAACGATTCTCGTCCATCATTCCTGCCTGTAGTTTGAAACGTATGACATTCTTGACAGCTCGTTCCACGACTTCTGGTTTCACCAGTTTTTTCTCAATTGCCTCTTGTAAATACTTATAGTTGTCACCTTTTGGAAAATCAACATCGTTTCCCCCATTAATCGCAGCAACCGCTTTTTCCAGTGGAGTGTCAAGGTTGGGAATCTGGTCAATGGCGGTATAGTCGCTCACCACCATCCCTTTGAATCCAAGGTATCCTCTTAGAATATCATTCAAGATTTCGCTGTTAGCCACACATTTTATACCGTGTACTGCATGATATCCAGGCATGATGACTTGACTTCCCGCCAGTCGGATCATCGTCTCGTGAGGCAAGAGAATTTCTTCCATCATCACCTTTTCGTCAGCATCTCCTCCGCCACCATATCCAAGATAATGCTTCGAGCACACTCCCACTCCTTTCTTCAGGTCCCCCATCTGCAACCCTTTAGCAAATGCCGTACCCATCATGGCCGAGAGATACGCATCTTCACCATAGGATTCTTCAAGTCTGTTGAAAGACGGTATTCTACACACATCCACCATGGGCGACAGTGACAGAATGCCACCCATCCTTCGCAAGTCGTTTGCAGTCTGTTTGGTTTTCAGTTCAGCCAATTCAGTATTAAAGGAACAAGCCTGTCCGATTTGCTGCGGATAGATTGTTGCATCTTGCGTATTAACTCCCGATAGCACTTCTTCATGAAACAAAGCAGGAATGCCGTTCGGTGTATTCTTTATAATCCATTGCTGCAAGGCAACAACTTTTTTTCTGATGTTATCAGCAGATTCAAGATTCTGACTTGCATATTGTGAGAAGTGTCCGATACCGTTAGGAATGATTTTTCGGCATTGTGCCGTATCCAGCTGACCATTCTGATCAAACAAGTCATCCATATAGATACTTCTCAACTGTGCGATGCGTTCCTCTTGCGACATTCGTCCGTAGAGTTCATCAACCTGTTGTTCTATTCCCTTCTGCTGGTTGCAAGCCACCAACATCGTAGTGCACGCCATAGTGGCCATAATTTTCATTTTACCCATACCACATAATCGCTTTTACGTTCCACTTGTGGTTTCAAAGCATCAGGCGCAGCATATCCCACAATACAATTTCCAATACCCTCATATTCATCCTTTATTCCGAGTTCCTGAAGGATTTGTTTTCCCTCTTCCGTCTCAAAGGTCTCCTTAGCCCGATGAATCCAGCAGGAGCCCAATCCCAGACTTTGTGCTGCAATCATCATATTTTCCATGACGAGAGTACCGTCATAGACTCGTGTTGCCACATCCTTTTTAGCAAGCACCACCAGAACGACAGGAGCTCCATAGAACGGGTCAGCATGTCCGCTGGTTGTATTCATGTTTCTTGCCATGACGATATCGAGGTTTATCCTGCTCAACCTATCTCTCATTTCTTTGTTAGTCACAGCCAGTATGATAGCCGCTTGCTTGTTCATTCCCGAAGGAGCATAGGTTCCAGCTTTGACAATTTGTTCTATGAGTTCATCAGGAACACTTTTAGCCATATACTTCTTTACGCTTCTCCTTTCGATGATGTCTTGAATAGTTTTGTTCATAATCGGTAGTTTATTGTTAGATGGTTTGTTTCTTATCTTGCAAAATTACAAAAAAAGCAAGAGAATCAAGATAGAATGGTATAAAAGATAAAAAAAAGACTGATATCTTTATGATACCAGTCTTCTTTCAATATGTATTTCTTATCTATTAGTTCTTGAAGAAATCTTTTACTTCCTCGTTGGGAACCATCTGCTCATCGAAGATGTAAGCACCAGTCTTAGGGCTCTTCACCATCTTGATAACCTTTGAATAAGCGCGACCATCCTTTGAACCTTCATGGAGGGTAGCGACGGTTTTCTTTGCCATAGTCTAATTGCTTAATTATTTAATCTCCTTATGAACGGTCATACGTTTCAGGATGGGGTTATACTTCTTGAGTTCCATTCTCTCGGGAGTGTTCTTACGGTTCTTGGTCGTTACGTAACGGCTTGTTCCGGGCAGTCCACTCTCTTTCATTTCTGTGCACTCCAGAATCACCTGTACACGATCGCCTTTTTTCTTGCTTGCCATAGTTTAGTCTCCTATCACTTTAATATCCTTCCAGTCCACGAAACCTTTGGCAACAGCTTGCTTCAAGGCTGCATCCAGACCTACTTTATTAATCATACGCAGACCAGCAGCACTGATCTTCAACTGAATCCAGCAAGCCTCCTCTACATAGTAGAATTTCTTGCTGAACAGGTTAACGTCAAAGCTACGCTTTGTGCGGTGCTTTGAGTGAGACACATTATTACCAATCTGTGCCTTCTTTCCTGTAATCTGAAAAATCTCCGACATTTCTATCTACTTTTAACTTGTTCCTAAATTGTAACTTACTCCAAACAGGTTGCAAAATTACAAAATTTTCTAAACAACAAAGAACCCTACTTTATATTTCGGTGTAATCTTAACGTTTTTTAACGCTATTGTACCATTGTCTGTTCTTCTTTCAGAAAATCGAGAAACATTTGCATAGCTTTGTTGGTTGCAATGGCCAGATTGATGTCTCTTCCGTGGTCTTCCTGCACCATGAAAGTCACCTGTCTGTCGATATCTCCACAAGCGAGCCAAATCGTGCCGACGGGAATCTCTTTAGTTCCTCCGGTAGGTCCAGCGAATCCTGTTGCAGCAATGGCATAATTGGTATTGAGTGTCTGACATGCTCCCTTTACCATTTGTTTGGCAACTTCTTCACAGACAGCAGTTTGTTCTTCGAGCACTTGTGCGTCAACATGCAGCAGTCTTTCTTTGATTTCATCGACATACGACACCACTCCACCTTTGAAGTATTTCGATGCTCCCGGTGTAGCGATCATGGCTTCTGCTATTCTTCCTCCGGTACAGCTTTCTGCAGTTCCTACGGTTTTTTCCAATTCCCAGAGTATCTGACTGATTTCACGACTGATAATCTTACTTTCAAAATCCATATTCTTTCTTTTTATTTAAAGGTAACTTTACTGAAGGCAGGCGCATCGATGGGACACGTCTCTCCGTCCAGATATTTATAGTATCCTACAATACCTATCATAGCAGCATTGTCTGTTGTATAGCTGAATTTAGGTATATAGATAGTCCATCCGTATCGTTTGGCATGATCGTGGAATGCGTTTCGCAATCCATTGTTTGCGCTGACTCCTCCTGCCACAGCCACATGTTTGATTCCTGTCTGCTTGACCGCCATCTTCAGTTTCTTCATCAGGATATCGACGATAGTAAATTCGAGTGAAGCAGCAATATCTTCTTGATGGTGCTCAATGAAATCGGGATCCTCTTCCACCCATTTCCTCATATTATAGAGGAATGAAGTCTTGAGTCCAGAGAAGCTGTAGTTAAGACCTGGGATTTGCGGTTCGGCAAATTTGTACGCTTTAGGATTTCCCTGTCGTGCCAGTCGGTCTATGATAGGTCCTCCAGGGTATCCGAGTCCCATGACCTTTGAACATTTATCGATAGCTTCTCCTGCGGCATCGTCGATGGTTTGTCCGAGCACCTCCATGTCGTTATAGGCGTTAACTTTGACAATTTGCGAATTACCTCCGCTGACGAGCAGGCAGAGGAAGGGCAATGGCGGTTGCTGATTGTCATCATCGCTTTCTTTGATGAAGTGAGCCATCACGTGACCTTGCAGATGGTTGACGTCGATAAGGGGTATTCCGAGCGATCTTGCAAATCCTTTAGCAAAGCTCACTCCGACGAGCAGCGACCCCATGAGTCCCGGTCCTCTTGTAAATGCCACGGCGGTAAGCTGTTCCTTGGAGATTCCTGCCTTTTTTATGGCTTGATCCACTACAGGCACCACGTTTTGCTGATGTGCTCTTGACGCGAGTTCCGGCACTACGCCGCCGTATGCTTCGTGTACGGCTTGTGATGCTGTTACATTTGAGAGCAGCACACCGTTTTTGAGTACAGCTGCAGATGTATCGTCGCAGCTTGACTCAATTCCCAATATGTAGATATCTTTATTTTCCATTGTTTAGTGTGACAGTATTTCTACTCCATGTTCTGTCATCAGCAGGGTGTGTTCCCACTGTGCAGACGGTTTCTCATCTTCTGTAATAACTTCCCATCCGTATGGGTCGTCAGCATCGATAAAGACCTCCCATGTTCCCATATTGATCATAGGTTCGATGGTGAACACCATTCCCGGTACGAGAAGCATTCCGGGATGTTTCTGTGCGAAATGGCACACTTCCGGTTCTTCGTGGAATTTGAGTCCCACTCCGTGTCCGCAGAGGTCTCTCACCACTCCATAGTGGTATTTTTTGGCATGTTTCTCAATGGCTTTTCCTATTTCTCCCACGAATCCCCATGGTTTAGCGGCCTCCATGCCTATTTCGAGACACTCTTTGGTCACCTCCACGAGTTGTTTCTTTTCAGGAGTTGTTTCGCCAATGATAAACATTCTCGAAGCGTCGGCATAGTATCCGTCGAGGATGGTGGTAAAATCTACGTTGATGATGTCTCCCTCTTCAAGGATATCTGTTGCCTTCGGAATACCGTGACACACCACTTCGTTGATGCTTGTACAAACGCTCATGGGGAATCCTTCATAGTTGAGACAGGCAGGAATGGCTCCGTGTGCTTCGCAGTATTCTCTGCAGAGTTTATCTATTTCGAGCGTTGACATTCCTTCGTGTATTTCCTTTTCTATCAGGTCGAGCACTCCTGTGTTGACCACACCCGACCGTCTGATTCCCTCTATTTGTTCTGGAGTCTTCACAAGCTGGCGAGTGGGTACCAATACGCCTTGATTCTCCAAGTGCATAATTTTCTTGTCAAATTCTGTCGGCTGTACGCCTGGCTTACAATGCCATCTTCTTTTTACCATAATAAAAAAACGTTTTTACGTGGCAAAATTACTAATAAGTGTCAGAATAACCAAACAATTCGTTGAAAAAAACGGTATTATCTGTTACTTCCGATTCTGTTTGATGATGCTGTAGGCGGCATAGAGTCCGAGTTCTCCTGCCTTGCTGAGGTCTGCCACAGCCTGTGCCTGCTGTTTGAGCGCGAGTCTTGCTATTCCTCTGTTGTAGTATGCTTCAGCCAGATGTGAATCCATCTCTATGGCTTTCGAATAGTCTTCTATGGCATGGAGATAATCTTTCCGTTGCACATAGACATTACCTCGGTTGTAATAGAGGATTGCGCTGGGATTGTTCTCAATAGCCACACTCAAGTCGGAGAGCACATTGGCAGTCTTCATACTGATGTCAGTACCCTGCGAAGCATTAAACGCGTTGAGTCTTGCCTGACAGACTGCTCTTTGCCAATAGGCGAGCGTCTGTGTGGAGTCGAGTTGTACGACAGCCGTAAGGTCATCTATTGCAGCTTCATTATTCTGGGTATCTGAATACGCTACGGCTCTTATCAGCAGGAGTGCTGCTTTTTGTTTTGCGTCGTGACATTTGTCGATCGTGTCAGCCACCGAGTCTATCAGTGCGAAGTAGCGGTTTGTGGCAGCCTCGTCGAGTGTGCGCAACTGTCGTGTCACATAAAGCTGTCGTGTGCCGCCTTCGTTTCTGTTGAAGTCATCCACCCGTTGGTCGAAGGCAGTTGTTGCGTTCATCCGTTCTACGTCTTTCTGCATGGCGAGCACAAACATAGGAAGATAGTCGAGCGAAGCCTTTCTGTTTTGCACCCTTCCCCGGTAGTCGCTTTGATATTCGTGTTCCACCTCCTGTACATCTTCCACTGCCAGTTGGTTGTATTTCTCGATGTCGAGGTCGCTACGTTTTCTCATCTGTTTTTTCGAGAGTCTCGGCTGAATGCCCAAGCGTTTGTTCATCTGTGCTTTGAAGATTCTGAATTCGTCGAGCTCTGCCTGTTTGCTCATACCGAGTTTTCTGTAACAGTCGGCACGGTGTTGCAGTCCAAACCAGAAGTTTGGAAATTCCGCAATGATTTTCGTATAGTCCCTTATGGCACCTCTGATATTTCCGGTATTCTCCAGCAGGAGTGCGCGGTTGAAGAGTGCCATGAGGTTATTGGGCTCCAGGTTGAGCACGAAGTCAAAGTCGAGGATAGCTTGGTTGTCATCTCCCACCTGTGCCCTCAAGAGTCCTCTGTTGTAGTGTGCGAGGAAGTTGTTGGGATCGAGGTCGAGCGCAGTATCATAGTCTGCCATGGTTCCCCTGAGGTTATTGAGGTTGAATCTGGCAATGGCTCGGTTCACATAGCAATCCACTCGTTTGGGCATGAGGTGGATGGCTTTGCTGAGATACTCGTCGCTCTCTTTCCATTGATGCCGTGCCATGCTGATGATGGCTTTCTGACTCCACAGCGAACCGTCGTATGGGTCGATGGCAATACTTTTATCGAGTGCGACAACAGCTTTTGTGGTGTCTTTCTGGAGCATATAGACCTCTGCCTGCATGGCATAGACTTTCGCATTCTTGCTCCATCGGGTGAGCATGGTGTCTGTCTGTGCCAGTGCCACATCATACTCTTTCTGCTGAATATGACAAAGCACTCTGTTGTGCCACAGATTTCGGTTCTCCGGGTCGTATTTCAGTGCTTTATCGTAGTCTTTCACGGCTCCGGCAAAGTTGTCTTGTCTGATGCGGCAGAGTCCTCTGAGTTCATAGACGCTGACCACAAACGGGTTTCTGTCGAGTGCCTCGGTACAGTCGTTTTCTGCTCCTTGGTAGTCGTCGAGATAGAATTTCGCCACACCTCTGTAGAACCATGGTTCGTAGAGATACGGTTTTGCCGAGATCACCTGATTGAAATACTGTATGGAGAGCACATAGTCTTCATAGTAGAGTGCCGACTGTCCTACCATGAGCAGTCTGTCGGTATTAAACTGTGCCTTGCCGGTCATTGACGACAGGATCATAAGTGCAACAAGCAGAAGTTTCTTCAAACCTCTGCCCGTTGTCGTTGTCTTAATTACCCTTGTCATCATGTTTACAATCCGTTTTGCTTTACCTTATTACGGGAGCCTGTTTCGCCTGTATGTCTTTTGTGGTCAGTGATTATTTTCTCACCGCCATTTTAGTTTTGTATCCGCAGCGCACACGTCCTTGGAGCAATGCTCTCATCTTACTCTTGATGAGTTGTTTGCGGAGTGGAGAGATGCGATCCACGAAGACCTTGCCTTCGAGATGATCAAATTCGTGCTGCATCACGCGTGCAAGGTATCCTTCCACCCATTCGTCGTGTGGCTGCATTTTCTCGTCGAGCCATTGCACGTGAATGCGTGTCGGTCTGGTCACGCGCTCGTGGATGCCAGGCAGCGAGAGACATCCTTCTTCCGAGGTGTCGGTCTTGCTTTCATCGTATTCCACGATATGTGCGTTGATAAACACGTTTCTGAATCCTTTGTATTCAGGGAAGTCATCGCTGATCACATCGAGGTCGATGACCACCAGTCGTATGTCTTTTCCAATCTGTGGTGCAGCCAGTCCGATGCCCTCGCTCTCTGCGAGTGTGTCCCACATGTCGGCAATGAGTTTATCGAGCTCCGGGTAGTCGACAGTAATATCCTGTGCCACCTTTCTCAACACCGGCTGTCCATATATATAAATAGGTAGTATCATTTCTTGTTGCTTTATTCGTCGTCACGATTTCCGTGCGCGCATATAGTCCTGCAGTATGATGGTGGCACTTATTTCATCCACCAGCGCCTTGTTTTGCCGTGCCTTTTTCTTCAGTCCTCCGTCGAGCATGGCTTGATGGGCAAGTACGGAGGTAAAGCGCTCGTCGAAGAATTCGATGGGCACATCGGGCCGTGCCTTTTTCCATCGGTTCACAAACTGCTGTACGCGCTGCAGGTTTTCGCTGGGCTGTCCGTTGGGTTGTCTGGGTTCTCCTATGACAATGCGCTCCACGGGTTCGCGTGCAATATAGTCGTTGAGGTATTGGAAGAGTTCTGCCGTGGCTACTGTTGCCAATCCTCCAGCAATGATTTGCAGAGGATCGGTAACAGCGAGTCCGGTTCTTTTCTTTCCGTAGTCTATCGAGAGTATTCTCACGCTAAGAATTTTCCTTTTTTATCCGTGGTTCTTTTTATTTGTTGTAGAGCAACCAAGCGCCGTGATACTTTCCCTGGAGTTCGTTGCGGCTTGCAACTGCCTCACCCTTGGTATCAAACGTGGTAGCCACTACGCGGAAGGTGCCACCCTGGGTATTGCGCACGATCTGTGCATCATAGCCGGCATTGCGGAGCTGCTGCTGCAGTCCTTCGGCGTTGGCCTGGAGTGAGAACGAACCTACCACTACGCTGAAAGCCTTGAGTCCGCTTCCGCTGATGAGGGTTACATTCTCCTGACGCACGTTCACGTTGTCGGTATTGTCAACCACCTGTGTATCGTTGGCAGGTTTGGTCTCTACGGGTGCCACTACAACGGGTTCTTCCTGTGCGGGCTGCTGCTGTTGCTGCTGTTCTTCTTGTTGCTTGGCTTTCATGTAAGCCTGCTTGTAGGCGCTGTCGCCTGATTTACAACTTGTGAAAGCCATTGCGGCACACAGTCCTGCACATAGGATAATTTGCTTCTTCATTGTTCTATTTGTTTTAATTTTATAATGCTTTTTGAATATCATCTGCGAAATTACAAAATATCGTCCAAACTTGAAGAGAAAAGGTGCATAAAGTTTGTTAAATGGTATCAAATCGCATTATTTTATGAAAAAATATGGCTAAACAGCACGATGTTTTCAAAAAGATTGCCTATATTTGCAGCAACAAACATTATCAACCCTTTAAAACGAAACGACTATGAAGAATTTAGGATTTCTCGGCGCATTCCTCGGTGGTGCTCTCGCCGGAGCCGTAGTAGGACTGCTGTTAGCCCCTGAAAAGGGAGCCGACACTCGCGATAAGATTACCGATGCGGTAGATGACTTCATGAAGAAGCATAATATCAAGCTCAGCCGCAAGGAGATGTCTGACCTTGCCGCCGATATTGTTGACGCAGCACCTGAAGTAAACGAGTAATGCTGTCGAGCGACAAGAATGTAGAGACCATCGGACAACTGGTGCAAGCCGTTATCCGCTATTTGAACCTCCAGAAGGAGAGTATCAAATTTGATGTGGTCGGCAAACTGGTACAGTTGCTGACGGTAGCCGCTTTGGCTGCCGTTGGCTTTCTGCTGGTCATTGCCATCCTCCTCTATTTCTCTTTCGCCGTGGCATTCTGGCTGTCGGCATCGTTAGGCATGACCATGGCGTTCATGCTGGTCAGTTTGGCTCATCTGCTCTTGCTCGTGGTCGTTTTCATCTTCCGAAAGGCATGGATAGAGCGCCCACTGGTGAAGCTTCTTGCCAACATCCTGATGAGCGACGATCCACAATAGTAACCATGTGAGAGGACTTATTCTTATGCAGACCAAACAACAACAGGTGGGTATTCCACAGACCTTGGAGGACATTCGCGCACGACGCGAACAACTCGCTGAAGAACTTGCTCAGGCGCGCAGCGAGATTAGCGGTCATTGGCACCAACTTGTCACTCCCCAAAAGACCAATACGCGCGGTGAACTTGTTGCTGCGCTGATTTCCAATGCCGTTACGGCATTCGACGCATTCCTCCTTGTGCGCAAACTGTTGCGCGGCTACCACACCCTTTTCGGTCAGCGCAAGCGCCGTTAAACGATTTCCATTGCCCATGAAAGATGCCATCCTTCTGTTACGGCCATTGCAGTGGGTGAAGAATTTCTTTGTCTTCGCCCCTTTGTTTTTCAGCAACAACCTGCTGAACAGCCATTATTTCCAACAGACACTGTGGGTGTTTGTTGCATTCTGCTTCGTATCGAGCAGCATCTACTGTTTCAACGACATCCATGACGTGGAGAACGACCGCCTCCACCCTAAGAAGTGTCACCGCCCCATTGCCGCCGGCAAGGTGAGCGTGGCTATGGGCTACGTCATCATGATGCTGACACTGGCAGCCAGTCTGATCACAGCCTGTCTCTCCGACTGCAACCACCTGCCCGTGGTCTGCGCCATGCTCGTGGGCTACTGGCTGATGAACGTGGCATACTGCATCCGCCTCAAACAGTACGCCATCCTCGATGTGGCCATCATTGCCGTGGGCTTTGTCATACGCGTACTGATAGGTGGTTTTGCCACCGACATCATCGTATCGGGATGGTTGGTCATGATGACCTTCCTCCTGGCACTCTTCCTTGCCTTTGCCAAGCGCAAAGACGATTACCGCATCTACGAGCAGACGGGCACCATGCCGCGCAAGAGTATTGCAGGCTACAATTCCCAGTTTATCGACCTCTCCGTCACCATCGTGGGCACCATCACCATGGTGTGCTATATTATCTACACCATGAGCGACAGCGTGGTGAGCCATTTCGGTTCGTCCTACGTCTATCTCACCAACGTATGGGTATTGGCAGGACTGTTGCGCTATCTGCAAAACATGCTGGTCTATCAGCGTAGCGGCAGTCCCACCAAAGTACTGGTGAAAGACCATTTCATCCAGACGTGCATCGTTGGCTGGGTGCTCTCGTTCTTCTCCATCATCTACCTCTGATTCTCCGTCTCACCTCATGAATACTATGTTTTCCACCGACAACCGCCAAGGGGATCCATTGGTCAGTTTTATCATCACTTACCACAACGAACCGGCCGACATGCTTCATGCGTGTGTCGAGAGCATCCTGGCATTATCGCTGGGCGACAGCGAGCGCGAGATTATCATCATCGACGATGGATCGGACGTGAGTCCCGTCAGCTTTCTGACCGACTGCATCGACGAGGTCATCTATGTGCGACAACGCAATATGGGCCTAAGTCAGGCGCGCAACCGAGGCATCGATATGGCACACGGCGATTTCATCCAGTTTGTCGATGCCGACGATGCCATCATCGCCCCACCCTACGAACAGTGTCTTGACCTCGTGCGCTATCAGCAAGCCGACCTCGTGATGTTCTGCTGTTCCGACACCTCAGAGACGACCTTCACTCCTGTATCCGTCTCTCCTGTCAGTGGCAGTCATTTCATGCGCGAGAGCAATATCAGGGCTGCTGCATGGGGATATCTCTTCGCACGCCGCATCCTCGGCAGCCTGCGCTTCGAGCCCAACATCTACCACGAAGACGAGGCATTCACCCCACAACTGCTGTTGCGTGCAGAACGCGTCTTCAACACGCCCTACAAGGCTTACTACTATCGGGCACGCCACAACTCCATCACCAGGAGCAGCGACCAAGACACCATCAGCAAGCGCCTCGACGATACGCTGACGGTACTCACCCAACTCTATCGGCTGACCGATAAGCTGTCGCCTGCCGACCGTTCTGCCATGGAACGGCGCATCGCACAGCTCACCATGGACTATCTCTACAACACCATCATGCTGACGCGCTCGGCAAAAAAGCTCGATGCCACCATCGACGCCCTCCGACAACAGGGACTCTTCCCGTTGCCCGACCGCCCTTATTCCAAGAAATACACGTGGTTCCGACGCCTCGTGGGTAATGCCATCGGACGACGTGCGCTCCTCGCATCCCTGCCGCTCCTACCCCGTCACTGACCCGTCTCATCCCCCTATTCCATCTCCTATGCGCATCCTTCTCGTCAACGACTACAGTGGACTCCATGCCAACCTCAGTCAGGGGTTGCGCAGTCTGGGCCATGAGGTGACCGTTGTTTCCAACGGCAACGGATGGCGCAACTATCCTCGCGACATCTCGGTCATCAGAAGGTCACCCTCCCACATCGACGGAGTGCGCTACCTACTCAACCTCTGGACGCGCATCCTTCCACGACTCACAGGCTATGATGTGGTGCAGCTCATCAATCCCATCTGCTTCGACCTGCGTCCCGAACGCCTGTTTCCTATCTACCGCTTCCTGCGACGCCACAACGGCAAAATGATTCTCGGAGCCTTTGGCGAGGACTCGATATGGGCAAGAACCTGCATCGAAGAGAAACCGCTGCGCTATAGTGACCATAACTTCGGCAATATGGTGCGCACCGATGCTGCCTCTCAAGATCTCCTTGACGTCTGGGTGAATACCCCTCACGAAAAACTCACCCGACATATTGCCAACGACTGCGACGCCATCGTAGCATGTCTCTACGAGTATATGGCGTGCTACCAACTGCACTATCCTGCCAAGACCCATTTCATCCCCCTGCCCATCGTGCGCCAGACGCCACCCCCTATCCCGTCTCATCCACGTCTGCGCCTGTTCATCGGCATCGACCGCAAGCGTAGTGCCTACAAGGGGACTGACATCATGTTGCGTGCTGCACAAGCCATCGTTGAGCGTTATCCCGACCGTGTAGAACTGCGCACAGCATACTCCGTGCCTTATGCCGAATACCAGTTGATGATGAACAATTCCGATGTCATCCTCGACCAGCTCTACAGCTATACGCCATCCATGAATTCCCTCCTTGCCATGTCCAAAGGTATTGTCGTTGTAGGAGGTGGCGAACCCGAAAACTACGAGATTATCCAGGAGAACGAGTTGCGTCCCATCATCAACGTCGAACCGACCGAGCAGAGTGTCTTCCATGCCCTTGAGCAGTTGGTGCTCCATCCTGAGTGTCTGCCACGTCTCAAGCGCGAAAGCATCACCTATGTAGATCGCCACCACGACCACCTGAAGGTTGCCCGTCAGTACGAAGCCCTCTACCAGTCCCTTTAAAATCATATCACCTGCTACATTCGGGGTGCCTCCGAGTTGCGTTCGGCTCCTACCAGCCTTTTTTGTTTCTGTTGCAAATATACAACATCCACAAAAACCAATCATACGTTTCTTGCGATTCGAGGACATTTTATCGAAATTTCACACAGAATTATTTTAATGTCGCACAGAAAGCAGAAATCAGAAACGTTGATGCTCCGGAAAAGAACGCTTCTGTAACTCCACTTCATCATGCTTTCGCGCGAAACGCATCATCGCTTCAACATATCCCTGCAGTTGGCATTTTCCGCCTGTCGAACCTGCCGAAAGTGCATCTATCATGCCACAAAGTTCCCTCCAAGATAGCTCTGGATACAAAAAATCAGTTGCACTAATGTGTGCTGCTGCAGCATCAAAAAGTGTCGGAACAATAGGTTCACGCATGTCTGGAGGCATCTGCGAGAGCACTAATTTCACAAAATCCAAGCCTTTTCCAAGTTTTGGCATAGCTGGAGCAGCCTTTGTTGTAATGCCGTAAGTTATTATATTACAGCTTTTTAGACGAAAATTGGATTCACAAAAATGTTTCAGTTTCAGTTGTTTCAGTTGTTTTTTGAGGGGTACCCATTTCACTCCCTACCTATATGTTATTATATATATTATTGATTATTAATTAGTTACAAGTATTATATAGGGGGTTTGAAATTTAACAGCCCCTTAAAAAAACAACTGAAACTGAAACAACTGAAACATAACTTCTAGTATTCAAGAAAATACAGTTAAAGTTTTAAGAGTTTCTATCGGTCTTTCCCATCAAGTAACTACTCATGCCCATAGGGATGCTAAGTAGTCTTGATTTTGATGACAGGAGCTATATCGTTCAACCTTTTGGAAGGAAGTGTTAAGATAAGTCCTTCTACTGTACGGGTAAAAGGTATTTTACCATAGCCTAGCAACTCTACCCTACTAATCTTTTTTTGGAAAAGATTACTATTCAGGCCCAATGACTTGATTATAACCTTTTGCTCTGAAGGCCATGCCAGTATAGTTACATACAGTGCTTTGGAAGTTTGCGTGAAACGCTTTTCCTCTGAAGTAGCATGGGTATAAGAACCCTCATTGAAGTCATGTGCTCCAGTTTTCTTGTCAGACTCTGCAATAGGACCTTCTCCAAAGACCTTCCAAGGATGCGTATCATAGATAGCTTCTTTGTTGATGTCCATCCATGCACCAAACTCATTCAAGATCTTTTCTTCTTTCTCATCAAAGCTGCCATCTGCCTTAAGAGGTACACTGAGCAATAAATTTCCATTCTTACTAACAATATCTACCAGCAACTTGACAACTGAAGCAGCCGACTTATAGCCATTGTTTTCATAGATCGATGTATTGTAATGCCATCCGCCAATGCACGAACATGTTTGCCATGGAGTTTCCTGAATCTGATTCGGAGCACCTCGTTCTACATCCCAAACCAGTCCTTTGCGTTGATTTTCATCCAAAATCTTACCAAACATCACTGCTTCCAATTTGCCTTTATGGGTAGCCATATTGTGATTATAGAAATGAGCAGCAATTTTCAGACCAGCATCACTAACAGGATAAAAAGGTACTACAGTTACATCAAAGTAAACCAAATCAGGATTATACCTATTTATAGCATCAATGGTTCTATTATAAAAATTTGTACAGAACTTCTGAGAAGGAATTGCAGCACCATTTCCCCATACCCATTGACGAGAAATCATACCATCAGCCCAACTACCCTTACTCATAGGATGATTCTGTGCATACAAATCCTGAGGGTCATAGCCTTCCCACCATTTTCCCTTGCCGTCAGCTTTGGTCAATGTACCATCATAGCTTACCCCAATCTTGTCACCGTTTCTATCATAACGTTGTGATGGTTCATACCAGGTCCAGGCATGATCTGCATGGAAGCTAATTCCAAAAGGAAGATTATATTTCTTAGCTGCCGCTGCCCAACCTGCCAAAATATCTTTTTTAGGTCCCATATTCATTGAGTTCCATGGCTGATATTTACTATCCCAAAGATCAAAGTTGTCGTGATGATTGCCTAAAGCAAAGAAATATTGAGCACCAATTTTCTTATAGAAGGCAACCAACTTATCTGGATCCCATTTTTCTGCCTTGAACAGCGGCAGCAGGTCTTTGAATCCAAATTCAGATGGATGACCATAATGCTCAACATGATATTTATATTCTCGGCTACCCTCAATATACATAGAACGTGCCATCCAATCACCAGTTCCTTCCACACATTGAGGTCCCCAATGTGCCCAAATTCCAAACTTTGCATTTTTAAACCAATCTGGAACTTTGTAATTATTCTCTAAAGATTCCCAGGTAGGCTTAAATGTACCTTTCATCATGGGTTCGTCTGCCTCAGATACCGGCACCTGGTATGTTTGTGCTAAAGTTCCCTGTGCCATCGCAAATATGGCACCTACTACAAAGAATATTTTTTTCATTGCCGTTATTATTTTACAGTTATAAATTATGATTTATAAATTCTGTAGCAAAGATACATCAATTTGTCTGTAGTTGATGGGATTTTATTATGCAATAATAGCACAATATTGATTTTTTATGTTTCAGCATTGTAAATTGGAAATAAAAGCTTATCTTTGCACGCATAATAATAACACAAACATATAATTATAATGAATATACCTATAGAGTCTTTGAATTTTCAGATATTAAATATTGGTTTTGCACAACATGATGCAGACTGGAACTGGCAAAACGTAGTTTCTCCTTTTACCCGCATATACCTTGTTACAGAGGGATGTGCCAAACTTTATTTGCCCAATACTGTTGTCGAGTTGAAAGCAAAGCATATGTATATAGTACCTGCGCATACTATTCACAGTTATAAATGTACAGGAAAATTCTCCCACTATTATTTGCATTTCTATGAAGGTTTCAAGAAGGAAACAGATATATTTGATTTTTATGATTTCCCAGTGGAAATCGATTCTGACAAACTAGATGAAGCCATCTTCAATAATATGTGTAAGCTTCATCCTGAGGCTCAATTGCCAGCCAGTGACCCTACTACATACGATAACATGGGGAAATTCATAGATTACGTAAATCGTTATAACGGATTGTCACTTGCAGAGAAGATGGAGTTAAGAGGAAGTATATTGGTACTCTTTTCAAAATTCGTGAATAAGGCTCAAGCCAAAGTCTGGACTCAGGATAAAAGACTTGCTAAAGTGCTGACATATATACATAATAATATATATGAGGAAATCAATATAGACGATTTAGCAGCAATGGCTTGTGTCACAAAATCTCACTTTATAAGACTCTTTGTAAAAACAATAGGAATATCTCCCTTGCAATATATCAACAAAAAGAAAATCGACAGAGCTGAATTGTTGTTGATTACAGACAATCAGCCAATCAAGGAGATAGCTTATGATTTAGGCTACAATGATCATTCATACTTTATACGCCTATTTAAAAAAATTACAGGCATTACTCCAATGGCATATAGAAAGAACATGAGATAATAGTACAATATTATCCTACAACATAACAAATAATGCGACACACTTTGTGAGATTATGAGTAAATTCGCCACAAAATTCAAAACTGATTAAAACGCTCCCCTGACAGTTTGAATGGGAAGAAGTAGTTGAAGATTATTCTAAAGATTTTAGTTAAGATTTACACCATAGGTTATTTTTGTCGCGAATCGGCAAAGAATAATTTTTTGGATTTATTCTCTGCTCTCACT
>OQWI01000123.1_pt1 | contig 37024 bp, 26 predicted proteins | sample 1691551 | NCBI WGS metagenome assembly OQWI01 (sample SAMN03418259, study PRJEB22391) | human gut metagenome | biome: human-gut; feature: organic feature; material: feces | host: Homo sapiens | place: Tanzania | collected 2013-01
TCGCCTTTCAGGATATTGCGAGGCTCCATCGTATAATCGCAAGAGCCATCCTTCTGCTGCAACTCAGCCAGGGCACGCTTCACCTGCTTGTGGCAGTATTGCAACTGCTTATCAACATCGAGTGCCGGAACCTGCGCAGCCGTCTGCACCTTCTGCGCCTTCTGCGCCATGCTTATCTGCGATATGGCAACAGTAGCCATACAAAAAAGTATTCTTCTTATTTTCATCGTCATTGTTTTATTAGTAATACGAATCCATCAAGGAGAATACTTATTGCGATAGGAGAAAAAAACAGATGATACACTTATAAGTAATCACCCCTCATTATACGTATCATTATAAAAGAATAAGAGAATAATATGAATAAGAGAATTACATCATTGCTCTTTTCGAGCATCTTGCTGGCGATACCTATGTCGCTCCAAGCCCAATACCATTCCCAGGTGTGGAATCCAGACAATGGCAATGGAACTTATACCAACCCCGTGATTTATGCCGACTATAGCGACCCGGATGTGGTGGCTGTAGGAGAAGACTATTATCTTACGGCAAGTTCCTTTAATTGCATCCCAGGACTTCCTATCCTTCATAGCAAGGACTTGGTAAACTGGGAGATTATCGGATACGCTCTGCAGGAACAGGACCCCAAGGAACTCTTTGACAAGCCTCAGCATGGCAAGGGAGTATGGGCACCAGCCATCCGCTATCACAACGGAGAATTCTATATCTATTGGGGCGACCCCGACCACGGCATCTTTATGGTAAAGACTAAAGACCCACGTGGCACATGGGAGAAACCCGTCTGCGTCTTGGCAGGAAAAGGAATGATAGATACCTGTCCGCTTTGGGATGAAGATGGACGATGCTATCTCGTGAATGGATGGGCAGGAAGCCGAGCAGGCTTTAACTCGGTACTTACAATAAGAGAACTTTCTGCCGATGGAACCCGAGTGATAGGCAAGCCCCGCATTGTTTTCGATGGCGGACAGAAGAACCATACCACAGAAGGTCCGAAGTTCTACAAGCGAGACGGATATTACTGGATTATGTGCCCGGCAGGAGGCGTAGAGATGGGCTGGCAACTCGCCATGCGAAGCAAGAACGTTTATGGTCCTTACGAAGCAAAGAAAGTAATGGCACAAGGCAAGACCAAGATAAATGGTCCTCACCAAGGTGCTTGGGTTCACACCTCGCAAGGCGAAGACTGGTTCCTGCATTTCAATGACAAGGCAGCATACGGTCGCGTCATCTTCCTGCAGCCTGTAGATTGGAAGACAGGATGGCCGGTGATGGGCAATGACAAGGATGGCGACGGATGTGGCGAACCTTATCTCACCTATCGCATGCCGAAGTCTGCATCAAAGGTAAAGGTGAATCCACAGGAATCAGATGAATTCAACAGCACAGAGCTGGGCTTGCAATGGCAATGGCACGCCAACTACAACCAGCTTTGGGGAATGCCAACCAGCAATGGCTGCTTGCGATTATATACCGCCGACCTTGCTACAACCAACTCAGAAGGTCAACAAGAGCCAAAGAGTCTTTGGCAGGCAGGCAATCTCCTACTCCAGAAGACTCCAGCCAAGGATTTCACTGCCACCGCAAAAATTCGCTTTGCATCGAAAGAAGATAATCAATATGGCGGCATCATCATGATGGGCAGAGATTATCAGGTACTGGTTGTGCGTCGCATGGGCGACAACTTCCTGCTCCAGCAGCTTTCCTGCAAGGATGCAGATTTAGGCGGTATTGAAACAGAGAAGACGCTCGTCACCTTGCAACCATCAGAGAAGGATACCATCCCCTACTCTCCTGCCATCTATCTCGACATCTATCTTCAGATGAAGGTAAAGGACGGCAAATGCCAGTTTGCTTACAGTCTTGACGGCAAGCGATACAAGAGCGCTGGCGATCTCTTTATGATGAAGCAAGGCAAATGGATAGGTGCCAAGATGGGCTTCGTGAGCGAGCGCAAGAATACCAAGGGCAACCGAGGCTGGCTAGACGCAGACTGGTTTAGAGTTACACGCTAATCTACAACTATATATAAAAAGGTGGAGGCATGAATACTCTTTCAACAGAGTTCAGCCCCCACCTTAATTATACAAAGCCATCTCATGAGTCCACTTGAAAAGTGGGTTCTATTTAAATTAAACAAAACACTTTAAGATGCGTCAATGTCATGAAACGCTGATTTATAGGGTTTTACAAATCTTGTTTTGAGATTTCTTTCGCCTCATTTCGAGGCGTTTTGACCCGAAATTAGAACATGTTGGAATGATGCTGCATAGACTTTGCAACTTGGTTGCAGAAGATTTGCCGTAACTTTGCACCATAATAAATAATGTACTATAAAAATATAAAGATTATGGGCAAATGTAAATGTTGTCATACTCATGAGCATAGCCACGATCATCATCATGAGCATGGACATGATCACCACCATCATGAGCATGGCGAAGGAAGACTGAGAGGAAAGCTGTTGCTGATAGCGGCAACAGTTTTCCTGCTTATAGGAGCAGTGGTAGTGGAGCACAACACAAGTTTTGCCACATGGCAGTTGCTACTTGTGTATCTTGTGCCATATCTGTTGATAGGTCATGACACACTTGGCGAGGCATTGGAGGGAATAGCCAAGGGCGACATGTTCAACGAGGACTTCCTCATGTCGGTAGCTACGATAGAAGCCTTGTGCATAGGCTTTTTGCCAGGAGCCGAGACACAGTTTCCCGAGGCAGTGTTTGTGATGCTCTTCTTCCAAGTGGGCGAACTCTTCGAGGGTTATGCCGAGGGCAGGAGCCGTGAGAGCATTTCGCATCTGATAGACATACGTCCGGATGTGGCAAATGTGGAGCGTGATGGAAAGGTAGAGTCAGTAAAACCAGAGGACGTAAAGGTGGGCGAGACAATCGTAGTGCGTCCGGGCGAGAAGATACCTCTCGATGGAATAATTGTAGAAGGCACCACATCGCTCAACACAATAGCCCTGACAGGCGAGAGTTGTCCGCGAGATGTAGAGGAAAGAGATGAGGTAGTGTCAGGTTGCATCAATCTTACGGGAGTGATACGCGTGAAGACAACGAAGACATTCGGCGAGAGCACAGTATCCAAGATAATCCGACTCGTGGAGAGTGCCGATGAGAACAAGTCGCGCAGCGAGTCGTTCATCACCCGTTTTGCTCGTGTCTATACCCCGATAGTAGTGTTTGCGGCATTGGCATTGGCCTTCATTCCGCCCTTCTTCTCGGCAGAAGGTTATGCCACAGCATTCTCCACATGGTTGTATAGAGCATTGATATTCCTCGTGGTCTCTTGTCCTTGCGCCTTGGTCATCAGTGTACCGTTGTCGTTCTTCGGAGGCATCGGAGCAGCATCGCGCAGAGGAATACTCATCAAGGGCAGTGGATATATGGACACATTGGCCAATCTTGGCACAGTAGTGTTCGACAAGACAGGCACACTGACCCATGGTGAGTTTGCTGTAGAGGCAGTGCATCCGAGTGATTTCGACGAGCATGAACTGCTTCATCTTGCAGCCCATGTGGAGCATTTCACCACCCATCCCATAGGAGCAGCCTTGCGTGATGCCTTCCCTTCGGAGGCAACCGATGGTTGCAAGATAGAAGATGTGGAGGAGATTGCCGGTCGAGGAATACGCGCCAAGGTGTCAGGTCGCACAGTATGCGTGGGCAACAGCAAGATGATGGATGACATAGGCTTGGAAGCCCACAACTGTCATTTGGCAGGCACAATCATTCATGTGGCTGTCGACGGCAAGTATGCCGGACACATTGTCATCAACGACAAGATAAAGGAGGACAGCGCTGAGGCTATATCCTCGTTGAAACGTCTTGGTGTGGAGAAAACGGTTATGCTCACTGGCGACCGTGAAGCCGTAGGCAAGGATGTGGCAGAGCGTTTAGGATTGGATGAATACCATGCCGAACTCCTTCCTGCCGACAAGGTGGCCCATGTGGAGCGGTTGTTAAGTGAAAAGACCGAAGGAAAGAGTCTTGCTTTTGTTGGCGACGGCATAAATGATGCCCCGGTGCTTAAGCGGGCTGATGTGGGCATAGCCATGGGTGGCCTTGGCAGCGATGCAGCTATAGAGGCAGCCGATGTGGTGCTCATGGACGATAAGCCGTCGAAGATATCCACAGCCATAGGCATAGCACGCCGTACAATACACATAGCCCGTGAGAACGTGGTGTTTGCCATTGGAGTGAAAGTGGCAGTGCTTCTGCTTGCAACCGTAGGCTTTGGCAATATGTGGATGGCAGTGTTTGCAGATGTGGGCGTGACGGTATTGGCAGTGCTTAACGCAATGAGGACATTGAGCAAAAAATGACGATATTAGTATACTCATTTCCGCTATGTGGGAACTTGCGGAGACCTATGCAGATATATACATACAAAAAAATGAGGAGAATGCCGAAGTATTCTCCTCATTTTTTGCATGTATGCAATTACTGCTGTTTAGTATTCCATTGAGAATGTTATGCCGCGTGTCATGGGGACTGGTCCATGACATCACCCCCAACATGTCAAGAGGTCATTGACGTAACTTCTACAAGACCATTATCCAAAGACTTGACGTAAAGAGGTTCGGACTCAAAACAACAAGTCGCATAAAAGCGTTGTCTTCAGGTTTATCTCTATACCAGCCAAGTGGATCAGGATATCCAATGCCAGCGCAATAATACATAGTAGTTTCTTCATATATTCTATCATTTGGGGCAAAGACAGCGAAAATCTGCGAACCAGCCAAATATAACTCAACATTTTCAACAAGTAACAAATTGCAAGTTGCAAGTTGCAAATGGTGCAACCATACTTCGCATCGAAGCCCCATCCGTTCCTCTATTCCCTCTCCATCATCTCCACGGGGGAACGCCAACACTTATATCGAGCAGCGCAGCGGAATGGTTTTGTGGCATATTTCAAGTGGAAATACGTTAATCTTCTAAAATCTGTAATCAGTTACAACTTTTTTTCGTAACTTTGCCTCCCGATGAAGCATCTGAAAGAGATAATGATCAGTTTGTACCACCGTAAGTGGTTGAAATACGGCATCGTAACGATAGTCGCAATACTATTGCTGGGCGTCGTCGGCGAGAATAGTTTGTGGAATGTTCACCGCAATAAACGCCGTATCGTTGAACTGAAAGACGAAATCAAAGAATATACTGACCGATATAATAATGACCAGATGCAGATACGCCTGTTGGACAGTGACCCTAATGCAATGAGAAAGATAGCCCGTGAACGCTATTTTATGAAGGCTGACGATGAGGATATCTTTGTGTTGAGTGACGATCCGCGGACGCAATCACCATTTAATAGTAATAATGAGACAACTGAATAAGATAGAGAGCTACCTCCTTTTAGCAGGTGGTATGCTGATGGTGGTTGGCGCTGGTGCCAGCCTTTTTTTGCAGCCATGGGCTGCTTATGCTTTTGCTCCCGGTGCACTTTTGTATGCTGCGATGCAGATGCAGCAACGTTATGACGGAACCAATATCACTGTGCGCCGCCTTCGTCGCATCATGATCATCAGCGATGTGCTGTTTTTGTTGGCAGGCTTGATGATGTTGGCGAATAATTCCAATTTCCTTGGTCTCGATTTCTTGGTCTATTTGCAATATGTGCACAACAACTGGATTGTTTTGGTGCTTTTGGGTGCCATACTGCAACTCTATACAACCCATAGAATAGCTCACGAACTGGAAAAAGAGGCAAAAAAACTCTAAATATTTGCACAAATATATTAAATTGCGCAAAAATATTCCGTGTTTTCATACCATCGTAGTACTTTTGTAGCAACAAACGAAATTGTCTATGAAGAAAATTCTATATACTCTTGCTCTTGCGGCCGCACTTACTTCGTGTGTCGGCTCGTATAATGTGGAAGGTTCATCGTCGATTACCGCCCTTGATGGCAGTAAACTTTATCTGAAAGCTATCAAGAATAATCAACTGAAAAATCTCGACTCATGTGAGGTGGTACATGGTGAATTTCACTTCTCGGGCACACTCGACAGTGTTCGCATGGCCAGTCTGTATATGGACGATGAGAGTGTGATGCCCATCGTACTGGAGAAGGGCGATATCGTAGTGAAGATTGAGGCTGGTCGCCAGATCGTAAGTGGTACTCCGCTCAACGATTCACTTTATGTGTTTATAGAAGAACACAACCGCTTGTCAAACCAGATGAACGAGCTCTCGCACAAGCAGAGTCAGATGTTGCTTGACGGTATAGACGAGGCAGCGATCAATGAGAAACTATCGTTAGAAGCCGCCAAGATAGCCAGCGACGAAGACCGTCTTGTCACCAAATTCATAGAGGCTAACTTCGATAATGTGCTGGGCCCTGGTGTGTTTATGATGATTACCAGCCAGTATCGTTATCCTATCCTTACCCCGCAGATTGAAGACTTGATGTCGAAAGCCACAAAGGTTTTCAAGGAAGATCCTTATGTCAAGAACTACTATAAGACCGCACAGGAAAACGAGCAGCGCATGAATGGACTGGAAGAAGCGCCAACTCCTCCAGCCCCTCCCGCATCGCAGCAACCGTCAGCACCGCTGACTACTGTGCCACAAAAGTAACAGTATGAAAACAATCATATCAGGAGGAACCATTGTTAATGAAGGACGCGTATTTGATGCTGATATCATCATCAGCGATGGGCGCATCCTTGAAGTGACAGACCATCATCCCGAAGCATCGTATGACGAGTGTATCGATGCTTCGGGATGCTACGTATTACCAGGTGTCATTGACGACCATGTGCATTTTCGTGAGCCCGGACTGACCGACAAGGCTGATATCGACAGCGAGAGCCGTGCCGCTGCAGCCGGAGGTGTTACTTCGTTTTTCGACATGCCTAACACCGTTCCGCAGACCACCACACCTGAGGCTCTTGCCGATAAGTTTGCACGCGCCAGTAAAGAAAGCCATGTCAATTACAGTTTCTTCTATGGTGCTACCAACGACAATGTAGATACTTTCAGTTCGCTCGATATCCACCGCATACCGGGTATCAAACTCTTCATGGGTTCTTCTACCGGTAATATGTTGGTAGATAAGCGAGAGGCCTTGGAGCGCATTTTTGCAGAGTCACCGTTGCCCTTGATGGCACATTGTGAAGATACGCAAATCATTGACCGCAACATGGCAGAGGCTCAGCGCCTTTATGGGCCAGACCCAAAAGTGACGCATCATCCTGAGATACGCAGTGAAGAAGCGTGCTACGAGAGTACCCGTCTCGCTGTAGAACTGGCTCGCAAGTATGATACTCATTTCCATGTGGCACACCTTACCACAGCCAAGGAACTGACGCTTATCGATCCTGTGACTTATCCACATATCACCGCAGAGGCAACAGTGGCACATCTTTACTTCTGTGACCGCGACTATAATGCGCTCGGTACCCGTATTAAGTGCAACCCAGCCATCAAAACCGTTGGCGATCGCCATGCCTTACAACAGGCATTGACCGATGGTCGCATCAGTGTTATAGGTACAGACCATGCGCCCCATCTGTTGAGTCAGAAAGAAGGCGGATGCAAACGGGCTGCCAGCGGAATGCCGATGATACAGTTCTCATTGGTCACCATGCTCGAACTTGTCAATCAAGGCATACTCACCATCGACCGGCTGGTGGAGTTGATGTGTCATCAGCCTGCCCGCCTTTTCAGCGTTCGTCAACGTGGATTCCTGCGTCCGGGCTATCATGCCGATATGGTATTGGTACGTCCCGATCATGCCTGGACAGTGACTCGCGACTGTATACAGAGCAAGTGTGGATGGAGTCCCATGGAAGGACACACCTATCTCTGGCAGGTGGAACGCACCCTGTGCAATGGTCATACGGTGTATGCCAACGGTAAGGTTGATACAGATTATATAGGAGAAGAGATTGCATTCCGATGAAGCTGACCTACGAGATAAGTGAGTTGGTGCCATACATCAATTGGATTTATTTCTATTATGCATGGCAGTTGCGCGATGCTGAGGCACAACAGCGGCAACGCAAGGATGCCGAAGCCGTGTTGGCAGAACTCAACGGAAAGTATCAGGTCTATGCGCTCTTTGAACTGTTGGAAGCCAATGCCGATGGTGACGACATCATGGCAGGTGGTCATCGCATCCCATTACTGCGACAGCAGTCGGGCGATTGTCTGTGTCTTTCCGATTTTATCCGTCCGTCTTCGTCAGGGGTGAAAGACCGTATTGGTGTCTTTGCCACCAGTGTTGACCATGGTTTAGAGCGTGATTTCGATACCGATCCCTATATGAAAATGATGGTGCAGTTGTTGGCTGACCGATTGGCTGAGGCTGCTGCCGAGAAGATGCACGAGTCGGTAAGACGCACCTATTGGGGCTATGCTCCCGACGAACAATTGTCGATGGATGAACTTCATGCCGAGCGTTTTGTAGGTATTCGTCCGGCTATTGGCTATCCGTCATTGCCCGACACGAGTGTCAATTTCGTGTTGGACGAAATGATAGACCTCAAGCAGATAGGCATCCGACTGACCGAGAGTGGGGCGATGAAACCCCATGCCAGTGTAAGCGGACTGATGATTTCCCTGCCCCAAGCACATTATTTCTCTATAGGACGTATAGGCCATGACCAATTGGCTGACTATGCCAAAAGGCGTGGACTCCCTATTGAGGTAGTAAGAAAATTCTTGAGTTCTAATCTATGATGGTTCAATACGTTAATGGGATATTCCTGCTGATAGGTTTCGTCATTGCACCTTTGCTGTGTTATGGCGTCTGTCGCTGGCTATTGCCCCGACGCTGGCGATGCAAGATAGGCGTCGTTGGTGCGGCAGTGATCATCCTCTTGACTGCTTATGGCTGGACATTTGGTTCGCAACAATTGACTGTACGTCCTGTGACGATAGTCTGTTCCGACCTTCCCCAGTCTTTTGATGGTTATCGCATCGTGCAGTTTTCCGATGCCCATGTCGGAACGATGACGGGTTGGCGCAAAGCCATGCTTCAACGAGCGGTGGACAGTATCATGCATCAACGAGCCGACATGATCGTGTTTACGGGTGATTTGCAAAATATCGAACCACACGAACTCCCCGAACATCTTGCCCAGCTCTCGCGACTGAAGGCTCCCGATGGTGTCTATTCGGTTTTGGGCAATCACGACTATGCTATTTATCAAAAGGCAGATTCGGCAACAAAAGCCGCCAACTGCCGGTTGACCTGCGAATACGAGCGCCGTGCCGGATGGCAACTGTTGCTGAACGAACACCGCACGATACGTCGTGGCAGCGATTCGCTTATCGTTGCAGGCATGGAAAATTGGGGTGTAGCCAAGCGCATGCCCCATCGTGGCGATGTAGGCAAGACACTCGCCGGACTGCAGCGCAGTGCATTTGTTGTTATGCTCGAACACGACCCGTCGGCTTGGCGCGCGCGCATACTGCCCGAATCATGGGCACAACTGACCCTTAGCGGACACACCCATGGCGGTCAACTCCGACTGTTTGGGTGGTCACCTGTATCCTTCACATACGATGAGTGGGGAGGTCTTTACCATGAAGGCCGTCGCCACTTGTTTGTATCCACAGGACTTGGCGGACTCCTTCCTTTCCGCCTTGGCATATCAGGCGAAATAGTAGTAATCACATTAAAGAAAACACTATAAATGATGAAATACCTTTATCGTATATACCAAATCCTGATAGCACTTCCCGTTACTGTGCTGATGACTATATGGACAGCATTTATTGTTGGCGTAGGTTGCACATTAGGCAATGGTCACTATTGGGGCTATTACCCCGGTCGTTGGTGGGCAAAAGTCATTGCCCGCATATTCCTGTTGCCCGTCACTATAGAGGGACGTGAGCACTTGGAACCCAACCAGTCGTATGTTTTTGTTGCCAACCATCAGGGTGCTTTCGACATTTTCCTCATCTATGGCTTCCTCGGTCGTAATTTCAAATGGATGATGAAATATCAGTTGGGCCGCATTCCTTTTGTGGGCTATGCCTGCAGAAAGTCTCACCAAATCTTTGTAGATAAGCGCGGTCCGAGTCATGTGAAAGCCACCTACGACAAAGCACGCGAAACCTTGCAGCATGGCAATTGTAGTGTTGTGGTATTCCCTGAAGGTGCGCGTAGCTTCACCGGACACATGGGTAAGTTTAAGAAAGGTGCATTTGCATTGGCTGATGAACTCCAGTTGCCAGTAGTTCCGCTGACTATCAATGGTTCTTTCAATGTCATGCCTCGCATGAAAGATTGTCATTTTGCTACATGGCATCCGCTCAAACTCACTATCCATCAGCCCATTTATCCTATTGGACAGGGTAGCCAGAATATTCAAGCCACGATGCACCAGGCCTATGATTCGGTGATGTCGGCATTGACTCCCGAATATCAGGGGTATGTGGAAAATCCCGACCAATAGTCTTGAAGCGACGGTTTGAAATCAAATCAGTAACGCGCAGGCGGAGACCCATAAAAATCGATTTTTTTAAAATATTTGACTACTCGACTACCTAATGGTAAGCGTATCTGCGATGCTCATATATAGCCATCAAGAATTAAGAAAATTGCTCAGAAATAAACTGAGCAATTTTCTTTTGATAACGTTTGACAAGGGTATTGCCCATTGTTAGCCACGGGTATGGCCCAACATTTGACAAAAGTATAAGTGATATTTGCCAATAGGTTGCAGAACGTGTGTAACAAACAGAGACAAAGGCTGTTGGTGCGCTTTAGATGGTGTGTGGGTGAGCAAATACATTGAAATTGCTGAGTAAAACAAATTGATTTGCTGAGGAAAACCAATTGATTTGCTCAGCAAAATAAATTGATTTGCTGAGGGAAAACAAATTGAATTGCTGCCCCAAACAATATTGACAGGGTAGTTATGGGGTATGTATAGATTTGCTTTCGCTATCGTTTTTTGCTAATTTTGCAGTCATAATTAACTCATATCATTTAAACACACGAAGATTATGTGAAAACTTAATTTTTTGTTAGTCTATAAGTATAAGTCAATCCCACCTTTCGGTATGATGACCGATTGGTGGGATTGCTTTGCTGTTATCAAACAGATGTGATGGGAATGTGGTAATCCGTATTGGGTTCGATGTCGAAGCATCGGTTGCCAAGGTATAGTCGCCCGCGTCCTTCATCACTTCTGATGCAGACATAATGGCGTTCCATCCGGATATGAATAATGCCATTTGGCGTGGGCACGCGACCCTCCATCCATTCCAAATCAGCCAAGTAGGGACGTGCTTCCCATGTTGCATAACCCGGTTGGGTGGGCTGTATGCCGAGAAAATAACGCCCTAACAGATAGACCGGCGACGCTCCCCAAGCATGACACAGACTCTTACCGTAAGGGCGACCATACATCGCCAGATGTTCTGTACCTTGTTCAGAAGGAATGTATTTCTCCCAAAACGAAGTGGCACCTTCTCGAAGCATACCACCCCAGTAGTTGCGTATCTCTTGTAAAACCTGTGTTTGCCTGCCCATCATGCACAGTGCCTCCAGTTCGTAAAAGCGCATATAGGGTGTGGTGATAGGATCTATTTTATTGTTTTCCATCACGCTGTCCACGATATTGCGCTTCGTAGCATCATCTACAATATCGTAGAGAATGGCAAATATATTGGGAAACTTCGTAATCTGATGGTTTATCTCGCCTTCTTCAATGGCATGTTCCCAAGCCTGCAGATCATCGTTCCATAAGAGTTGTCGGGTCTTGCAGATCACATTTTCAGCCAGTTGCTGATAGGGGTCTGTCTGATGGAGTAGGGTAGCACAGGTGTGCATGGTCATCAGAGCCTTGTAGAACAATATCTGTTCGAAAGCCAATACCCCTCGTTTGTGCATGGGGAAATCCACCCAATCTACAAAAATCCAGTCGTCAGCCTTGCCTTCCACCAGTCCATCGCTATTGGTACGCTCTAAAACATAATCCATGAGCGTGCACATCTTCGGATACATCTCGCTGATGAAAGTGAGGTCGCCCGTATATTGGTAATAGTCGAGAATGGACTTAAACCAATAGAAGGTGTAGTCCATAATGGTATTGATGTGTGCAGTGACAGGGTCTTTCCCCCGTAGCTGACGTATGGTGCGCTTCACACATTCGGTGTCGAAACGCAGATAATAGTTCATCAGATAAGACTGTATGGCATCGCCCGACCATGTCCATCGGTCGCGCTTGATACCATCCAAGAAAAATTCGCGTGTGGTGAGATCCATCGTGTAAGCGCCCACTTCCCATATCTTGTTGAGCAGTTTGTCGGAACAAGCGAATGTACCACTGTGGCTTTCGTCATACGGCGCATATTCATAGTCCATCGATAAACTGTCGTAATGGCTATTGTCTGCAGTTTCCACATAGACATAGCGGAAAGCCTTACTACTCAGTTTTTGACTGGTCGATACGACGTCGAGCGTTTCGCAGTGGTCTTTGTCGAGTGCTTCTTCACGACTCTCACCATAGTATATATGTGCCACACCAACCAGTCCCGATAGACGGACGTAGCCGAAAGTTTCCCGTCCGAAGTCGTAGAGCATGCCTTCGCCAATACTTTCTTGTGCTATGGGTTCTTGTCGTAGTGTAGGCAGACGGTAGGCAGACGGTGGAGTGTCCATGCGGTCAAAGTTCCATTGTGCAGCTGGAACATAGATTCCAGAACCGTGAGCCACTCCGTTTTCATCAATCCATATCTTATCTTCATAGGTAGCTAACCATGATGAATTGCTTTGTATGGTCATACCTTTGATGAAGAGTGCGGGTGGGGTAGATTGGTTCCACACCTTGAAATTCAGTCGGTGGGCTCCTGCCGGAATCAGAAATTCATCAGGCATGCCAAACTGCAATTTGCCATCGAGCATGAATTTGAACAGTCCTTCGGCCTTGATGTGGATGGTTTCTGACTCTGCCAACTCTACAGTAGTGGAAAACTCTACCGTGGGCCAATGGGAATCCTGCTTCCAGAACGGAGGAAACATAGCACCCCGTTCTGTTCGCCGGTTATTGAATTGATTGCCGAGCCACACTTCAAAATCACCAGGATACCATATCCATGTAGCGTGCGGCATAGGATTAGATGTCATCGCCATAGCGTTCGTGTGTGATTTGTTCAAGTGATTTTCCTCTTGTCTCAGGCGCACCGATAGTACCTATGAGCAGTGAGATAACAAGTAGGGCAACCATGCAGTAGGCAGCTACGGTAAAGCCTTCGCCATGTTCACCATATATATATACGAAGCACAGGCCCCATACTGCCGACAGGCTACGAACGATGAAGAACATCACTCCTTGTGCAGCGGCACGGTATTTGGCAGGGAACAATTCTGATGCCCACAACGCATAGAAAGCCTGTGCAGAGAAACCTGCCTGTATGCCCCACAATACGGTATAGATAATCAATCCCCAGATGCTTGTCACCCCTACGGTAATAACCATTCCCCATGCAGCAATAGCAAATATGCCGCCCATGAAGAACAGCCAGCGCTGATTGACACGATCTACAAGCATGGAGAAGATGAAAGTGGTGATGATAATCAACGTCCATTGCCCTACGGTCAATAGGTTGGCATCGGCATTAGACAAGCCACCGGCTGTCTCGAAAATATGGGGTTGGAAGAATCCCATCACCGATGCCACAAGATTCCATGTGAGATACATGCCAGCAAGGAATGCGATGGTCACAATGTTGACACGGTTGGTCAACAAACTGGCAAATGAGAATGCCGAACCCACTGCTGGTTTCTCTTGTTCGCGTTCCTGTGCGGCTTTCCATTCCGCAGACTCGTCGAGCTGGCGCTGCAAAAGCCATGCTACCAGTGCAACGAGAAACAATGAGGCGAATACGATACGTGAGCTAAACACGTTGAGCTCGGCTCCGCTACCCGTTACACCAAACATGGCAGCCAGTTCTTCTACCATATAAAAGCAGATTCCTTCTGTTCCTGCACCTGCTGTGGGTGGCGCCAAAAGGGTTCCAAACAGCAGGATAAAAGTAGGACCTACACCCCATGCCATCTGTGAAATGCCGATATTGCGACCTCTGTTGCCTATCTCGCTACTCTCTGAGATATAGGTCCATGAGGCAGGCACTCCCACACCTACGCTGACACCGGTGATGAGAAATCCTGTCAGCAGCATGGGAAAATTGGTGGACAGGAGAATGAGCAACACACCGGTCATATATACCAGCATATTGTAGGTGTATATCACTTTTCTGCCATATTTATCGGCAAGTACACCGCCGATAATGGCACCAATGGCTGCTCCCAGACAGTTGGCACTGATGGCATTGAGCCATCCGAGATGACCTTCGGTCAGTTGCAAATAGTCTTTCCAGAGTGTCAGTCCTGCGGCTCCAGCCACAATGGCTCCCGCATCGAGATAGTTGGTCAGTGATACTGCGATAGTACTCTTTAAACTGTTTTTCTTGTTCATTGTTTCGAAGTGTTATAAGTGTTTGTTATTGGATTTACTATTAGTTTTTGGCACGTCCTGCAGACTGTTTGATGGATTCGCTTACTGATGGACCATTGTTCTCCCAGGTGTTGCCCGGTCCACAGGCATTCTTCAGATATTTCTCTTCTGGTGTCCAGTTGTTGCGCAGGGTGATATGGCTTGATCCTTCATCAGTATAGAGATAGAACCAGTGGACAGGGTCGTGTACGTAGGAAGGGCGTGCAATGTCGCGCACTACATTCTCTTCAATGATAGTGCCTGGTTGGTTGCCCAGGGTATAGATGCCTGCACAGTCGTACATGTGTTGGGCATAATTATAGATGAGATTGCCTTTCACTCGGTTGTTGCCCATGCAGGTGCGGTTGCGATTCCATCCCCATCCCAGCGAGATACCGGTGTATGAGATGTCGTGGATGGTGTTGTGTTCGATATTCATTCCGTTGACATATCCGGCGGCAATAGCCACACAGCCCCAGTCTTCATTGGTCACATCATAGAATTCGGACTGCGCTACCGTTTGCATGCTACATACTTCTCGTTGGTCCATTGGCTTGTAGGGACGGTGGGTCTCCAGTCCTTCAGGTGAGAACGAACCGCAGACCAAACCGTTCATGGCAATATCGGTAAATACACATTGACTGACACGACCACCCTGACAGCCGATTTGATAGTCGAGACCAGAACCTCCCAGATGCTCAAAGCGGCAGTCGCTAAAACTAACATCATCGCCGTGATAGATTTCTACAGCAGCGGCTGCACGTCCCAACCATCCTTGGTTGTCGAGCTTGTGGTTGTTGGGACGGTCAATCTGTGGTCGCAGTTTGTAGGCTTCAGTCAGATACATTCCTGCCTGCAAGGGCACATGACCTTGTGTTGACGGACGCAACCATGTGGTATGTGAGAAGTTGATACCCTGGATCGTGATGTCTTCCACTGGATGTTCGGCAGTGCCAACCACACGAAACAATGTTTCCAAAAGGGGAATGGTGGCTTTCAGTGACGAGGCTGTCTCGCCCTGTCGGGGCATGTAGTAGAGTTTGTGGGTCTGTATGTCGTGATACCATTCACCAGGCTGGTCAATGAGTTCTTTGGCATTGGTCAGATAGAAAGGTGATGGATGTTTGGTGTCGGGTGTCATGGGCGAAGGCCATGGGTGCTCAAACTGCAAGCGTGCTTCGGGGTGGTGAAAGGTGATTGCCGCTGAATCGCCCTCATAGCGTATGGATTTGATGCGGAGATTTGAGGTGCACCACATTTCATGAAGCACCATTTCTGCATGTGACGCCTTGGCTATGCGTTGTGCTGCCTGTCGCGGAATCCACAACTCCTGACGTTTCTTGTCGTAGGTCATGATACGGTTCATCTGTTCAAAGTCTGCCACATCGCGTGCACGAACAGCTTTCTTGCCGTTGGTCCACAACTGTCGGAAATCGATGGGGCGACCGTTCACTTCGGGAACATCTGCCACAAGTAGTTTCCCCTCCCGTTTCCATGCAGACAGTTTGAGACCTCCACTGATGGTAGTTCCTTTTCCAGTGATGGTCAGATGGCTGTCTTCTGGTCGCAGGGTGATGGGTTGGTCAATATAATAGGTGGCGCTATCAGCCAACTGCAGTGTGACATTGGAGGCTTGTCCCAACCGATGCATCTCTCTGGCTTGTCTGATGGCATCTGTCAACGACTCGTTTTGGCCTACTGCGATATGGGCTGTTTGTTGGCGGTTGACAGGTGCTGTACGGTCCAGCGGCAACCAGATGCTCATATCGGTTTTGCCTCTGTTGTCCCATGCATAGTATGGAATCAGACGGATCTTTGCAGTCTTTGTGTCTGGTTGTGTGATTTCTCGGTAAAGGGTATTGTTGTTCCATGCTTCGCCTTGGCGCAACAAAGCCTCTCCTTCCAAGGCTGTCACTTCATGACCGTCGATGGTCATCTTGACGGGAGTCAGTAGGATGTCAGCAGGAATGATGATGTCGTTGATGTGATGTCCGCCCTCAATATCGTTGCTTTCCAAACAATATACCAACGGACCATACATGATGGCTACTTGGTTTTTATTTTCTTCAACCAACGGATTGCTTTCCATCAAGCGTGGCCGCAATGGAATATTGATGCTGACAGTCTGTGATTTCTTTTGGTCTATAGCTACTGCCGTGTAGCTGTTGGCTGCAACCTGTTGACCGTTTATCGTGGCAGACTTTGCCCATGATGGCATGCGTACCATCAATGTGTGGATGCCTTTAGCCTGATGGATATGGAGGTCTATCTGTCCGTCGTAGGGATAAGCCGTATGCTGTTCGATGTCGATACGGTCGGTTTTCAGACGATTTTCGCCAAAGAGATTGACATAGAGCGTGTCACTTTTTACAGCATAAGCATATTCCTGAGCTTCGCATAGTGTACGCAGGGTGTTGGGCGGACAACAGAAACATGATATGTATTCCTGTCGCTCTTTGGGCCAGCGCATGGTGTAGGGGAATGAGGCGGTGCGACGCAGTGCCTCGGTATAGAAGAAACGCTTGCCATCGAGCGATATGCCACTGAGAATACCATTGTAGAGTTCGTTCTCCACATTATCTATATATTTGGCATCTGCAGTGTTTTCAAACATACGCCAAGAGAAAAGCAGTTGTCCAATCTGTGCACATATTTCGTTGTGGGCAGCCTCATTGGGCAGCTGAAACTGACGACCATAAGCCTGGTGTATCTGTTGGATGCTGGGCTGATCGTAGGTTGTGCCATCGGGCGATACTCCATCGTAAAGCGCTCCGCATCCTCCCATGATATAGATTTTATGCTGGATAATGTCATCCCAGATCGCTGTCAGGTTCTTCATCAACTGTGCCTCTCCGGTCTCGGCATAGAGGTCTGCCACACCTGCATAGAGATAATTGGCACGTACGGCATGTCCCATGGCTTCATATTGTTGGCGGAAAGGTATGCGGTCTTGGTTGTGGTCTTCTCCGTTTTTTACCGAATCGCGTATGGCAATAAGCCCTTTGGCGAGTTGCAGATACTTTGGATTGCCAGTGGCACGATACATTTCGGCGGCACCCATATAGTGTGACGGACAGATGGCGTTGCGCGATAGTTCGGCGGCATCGTTGGTAAGAAAGTCGTAAAGGAAGTCGGCTGCTTTTTGTGCGCAGTTGAAAAGTGTCTTCTTTCCCGTTGCTCTCCAGTGTATGATACCTGCTGTCATCAGATGTCCAAGGTTGTAGGTTTCGAAATTCAGCCTTGAGGCAAAGGCCTTTTTATGGTCGTTGCCTATTTCAATGCCGATATTGGTATGGTCGCCAGCATGCGAGTCGATGCCGGCATTACGTTCTGAGATAACTACTGGCGTGTGGATGTAGCCATCGTTGCGCTGTGCCAAAGCTACCTGTTGGATAAACTGATCCATCAGTTCGTCGAACTTTTTATCCTTGGTCACAGCATAGACAGCAGCGCAAGCTTCCAGCCATTTATACATGTCGCCATCATGGAATGGCGGTCCATGGTGTACTCCTTTGACGGTTCCTGCTGCCACTTCAAAATTTCGAAAGCCGTGAGAAAGATCGGGGTTGTTCCAAGTGTTCCACATGTTCCAAATACCAGTTGATGCAAAAACATTGAAACGGTCTCCCCAAAAACCTCCTGTCCATCGGGTAGCACCAATAGGCAAATTATGGGCATGAGTCTGCTGGCTGTTGCGTGTGTCGGTCAGTCCTTGTGCCTGTATGGCCATGGTGCATCCTGTCAAGAGGAATGCACAAAGCGTTTTCTTCATATACTTGTTTTTTGTCAGTCTTAATATCTATTTTATATTTAAGACGGACAAAGGCTTGTTTTGTCGTCAGACAAACATCAAAGAACTCATCACTAAGTCGCTTACGAACAGTCCGCGACGGGTAAGATGCAGGTGATGGCCGGTAAGCTCCAGCAGGCCATCGCTTAAAAACGGTTGTGCTTCTTGGAGACAATATTGACGATGTTGCGGTGTGAGGATATTAAGATCGAGTCCTTCGCAGGTGCGAAGGGCCACGGTGATGCGGTCGTTGTAACGGGTATCTCCGTCGATGGACTCACTCTCAACAGGCAAATACCCATTCTCTATACTATCGATGTATTGTCGGATATCTGCCACATTCCATAGACGTTCATAAAGATTGAAGGAGTGGGCGGCTGCTCCTAATCCAATATATGGCTTTTCTTGCCAGTAACTGCTGTTGTGGCGCGACCGACGTGTGGGTTTGGCAAAATTGCTAATCTCGTAGTGCTCAAAACCTGTTGCGGTCAGACGGTCTATAAGACGCTCGTACATCTGTCTCGACAGTTCCTCATCAATCTCTTCCACTTCACCTCGTTGCATCATGCGATAGAGTGGGGTACCTTCCTCATAGGTCAGGGCATAGGCTGATAAGTGTTCCACATTGAGTGCAATGGCTTGGTTGATGTCATCGTCCCATTCTGGTAAAGTCTGCTTGGGGAAACCGTATATCAAGTCGATACTGATATTGTCAATACCCGCTTGCCGTAGTAGTTTGACCGCTGTACTTACTTGACAGGCTTTATGGCGACGGTGAAGAAACTGCAATCTATGGTCGTCGAAGGTCTGTACACCCATACTCACCCGATTGACAGGAAGTGACTTCAGTGCTTCTGCCAATTGTGCTGTCACATCATCAGGATTACATTCGATGGTCACTTCCTCTAACTGGAGGCGATACACCTCTTTTATATATGAGAACAACTGACGTAATTGTTGGATGCTGAGTTGGCTCGGTGTGCCTCCACCCAAATAGATGGTAGTGATGGTTTCTTCGGTAGGACGAAGTGACATCTCTTTGCATAGCGCATCAACATAGCGCTGCTGCAGGTCAAGACCAACAGTAGAATAGAAGCCGCAATAGATGCAACGGCTCGCACAAAACGGAATATGCAGATATAAACCAGCCATAATAGGTGCAAAAGTACTAATAAAGTTTAATATTTAAAAGCAAACGCTTGTTTTTCGCAGATAATTTCATAACTTTAGCCTCCGATAACTTAAAACGTAAAAAACCTAATAAAACTATAGTCCTATGAAAGTTTATCAGACTAACGAAATTAAGAACATTGCACTGCTCGGCAGTGCGGGTAGCGGCAAGACCACCCTTGCCGAGAGTATGCTTTTCGAAGCCGGTATTATCAAACGCCGCGGAACGGTAGAACAAAAGAATACCGTTAGCGACTATTTCCCTGTTGAACAGGAGTATGGTTACTCGGTGTTTTCAACCGTCTTCCATGTGGAGTGGAATAACAAAAAGCTGAACATTATCGATTGTCCAGGTTCTGACGACTTCGTCGGAGGTGCAATTACCGCCCTCAACGTTACCGATCAGGCTGTGATTCTCATCAACGGACAGTATGGTCCAGAGGTTGGCACACAGAATGCCTTCCGTTATACAGACAAATTAAACAAGCCTGTTATCTTCCTCATTAACCAGTTGGACCGCGAACATTGCGACTTCGATTCGCTGTTGGCCAATATGAAGGAGATTTATGGCGACAAGTGTGTGCCTGTGCAATATCCTATTGCCACTGGTCCTGGCTTCAATGCAGTAATTGACGTGCTACTGATGAAGAAATACTCATGGAATCCCGAAGGTGGTGCACCAACCATTGAAGACATCCCTGCAGAGGAGATGGATAAAGCAAAGGAAATGCATGCTGCCTTGGTAGAGGCTGCCGCAGCCAACGATGATACACTGATGGAGAAATTCTTCGAGAGTGAATCACTGACAGAAGATGAAATGCGTGAAGGTATCCGCAAGGGACTTGTTACTCGCAGCATCTTCCCTGTGTTCTGCGTTTGTGCAGGCAAGGATATGGGTGTACGCCGCTTGATGGAATTCTTGGGCAATGTAGTACCTTTTGTTAGCGAAATGCCTAAACTGCACAATACACGTGGTGAGGAAATTTCTCCAGATACCGCAGGTCCTACTTCTATCTATTTCTTCAAGACTGGTATGGAACCGCATATTGGTGAGGTGTCTTATTTCAAGGTAATGAGCGGAACACTTAAGGCTGGTGCAGATTTGCAGAATGCTGATCGTGGCTCGAAGGAGCGCATTGCTCAGATATATGCTTGTGCAGGAGCCAACCGTATTGCTGTTGATGAAATGCACGCTGGTGATATTGGTTGTACCGTCAAACTGAAGGACGTGAAGACTGGCAACACACTCAACGACAAGGATACCGATAATCGTTTTGATTTTATCAAATATCCAAATCCTAAATATTCACGTGCCGTTAAAGCCATTAACGAGGCAGAAACCGAAAAGATGATGGCAGCCCTGACTAAGATGCGTCAAGAAGATCCTACATGGGTGGTTGAGCAGTCAAAGGAATTGCGTCAGATTATCGTTCGTGGACAGGGTGAATTCCACCTACGTACACTGAAATGGCGTATGGAAAACAACGAGAAGATCAAGATTGAGTATATTGAACCGAAGATTCCGTATCGTGAAACTATTACTAAGGCTGCACGTGCCGATTATCGTCATAAGAAACAGTCGGGTGGTGCCGGACAGTTTGGTGAGGTTCACATGATTGTAGAGCCTTATGCCGACGGTATGCCTGCTCCTACAGTATTCAAATTTGGCGGTCAGGAATATCGTATCAACGTCAAAAACCAGGAAGTTGTTGACTTGGAGTGGGGCGGTAAGCTCGTATTCATCAACTCTGTAGTAGGTGGTGCTATCGATGCTCGTTTCATGCCTGCAATTCTCAAAGGAGTAATGGAGCGTATGGAGCGTGGACCGCTGACAGGATCTTATGCTCGTGATGTACGTGTTATTGTCTATGACGGAAAGATGCACCCAGTAGATTCTAACGAACTCTCATTTATGCTTGCAGCTCGCAATGCTTTCTCGGCTGCGTTCCGTGAGGCAGGACCAAAAGTTCTTGAGCCTATCTATGACCTTGAGGTATATGTACCAGCTGACTATATGGGTGATGTCATGAGTGACCTGCAAGGCCGTCGTGCACTTATTATGGGTATGGACAGCGAAGCTGGTTATCAGAAGCTTTCTGCTAAGATTCCTTTGAAGGAGCTGAGTAACTACTCTATAGCTCTCAGTTCTATCACTGGCGGTCGTGCTTCGTTCACCACTAAGTTTGCGTCATATGAGCTTGTTCCGAACGAAATTCAGCAGCAGCTTATCCAACAGCATGAGGCTGAAACTAAGGAAGAAGAATAATATTCTAACGGATATAATAAGTTTTTTATAAGAACAATTAATCAGCGGATACTGCTCTTGAATGGGAGTAAGTCCGCTGTTTTTTCTTAGATAACGTAAGGCAATGATATAGCTGTTGGCACAAATAACTACAAAAAAAGGTAATAACATTGCAGTTAACCTACAAGAAAAGCGTCCCAATCGGAACGCTTCTCGGATATGTTCAACAAGTCTATCGGACTTGTTTGTAAATGGTCTGAAATATGTGCTGGCTTAGATTGTTTGACTTAAACCTATATAATTACCATGCTCATCATATTTTTCGTAATTATCGAGAACTTTACATACTGCCTCTATGGTAATAAGAACCCCTTTATAATTTAAGTCAATTCGCCCCTCTCCTTCACTACCATCTAAGCAACCAAAAGAGAATCTATCGTCATTTTTCACCATCTCCTGTATTTCAAAGAAATTCTTACCATCTAACATTCTCTTTGCTTCTAACCTATATAATTCATAGGGGCACTTTAATGAATACACCTTCCTCAACATGCAACTCCGTTTGATGAAAAATAGCGTTTTGAGGTCAGTAGATGAATTCTGCCCAAAGATTTTGATCCAGCAACAGCCTATTTCATAGATCACATTCTTGTCACTTATGACATAACTACATAAAAATTGCTGCACTATTTCTTCTGAAGAGTGCAAAATAAATCAATATAGTCTATCATGTGTTTTGTTTTAGGCTGCAATTCTTCCCAGAGCAGTCATCATCTCTTCAAGATGCCGGTGATGTGGTGAGAAACTAATTCTGATAAACGTTTTCTTCTCTGTGATGTGTACAGCACTGAGCATGATTCGCTTGATGAGTGAGTCCATGGTGAACCTCTCCACCTGGGTGTCTCTAAATATGGTGCTTCATTTTGTGAGCCATGACAAATGCGGCCGCATAGAGGAACAATCGGAAACAGTTTGCTCGGTAGTTGTTGCACGACATGTGGTCTGCCTTGAAGTACTTCTGATCTTTTATCCACAGCTCCATTTCACCACGTCTGCAGTAATGCTTGTAGATAGTCTCAGCAGAGTTATTCCTATTACTGGTGACGACGAAACGGATATTGGTTCCTTCAGCAGACACTTCAATCTTTGCTATAACACGCTGTGAATGTCCCCATGTTCCTGCTTTGTATTCAAACTTGAAGTATCTTCTAATGACGATACGCTCACGCTTCACGTCATATCCCTGTCTGAGAGTATTGCATCTGTCATTCTCTGCTTTTTGAGCCCTGATATAATCGTTCTCCGCACGTTTTCTTTGTTTGTCAACAAGACCAAGCAACACTTGGTTTCCTGACAGTCCTGTAAGATAACGTACATACCATTTATTATATGCCCAATCCATGAACTCATGGCTTGCAAAATGACTGTCACCACGTTGCTCGATGATTGTTTTCGGCCATTGCTGATGAAGGTATTCTATCAAACGTATCATGATTTTTGCAACGCTGAGCGACTTGTTTCTGCGTCCTGGTCTGAGCAGAGGAAGGATTAACTTGCCGGTCATTCCGTCAAACATCAGCAGAGGCATGTAGCAGTACTCGTTGTAATAGGCATTGAACAGAGAAAGTTGCTGTGCCCCATAGGTGTTGGCATTGGTGTCGTCGGCATCGACGATGACCTTCTTTGGAGCCTTATCAAATGATGCTATATAATCATCAACGAACAGTTTTCCAATCTTATACAAAGTCTTCATGCCAACGTTGTTTTCCAGACGTGTCATGGTGGACTGAGAGGCCAGATCTGCGTCAGAAGGCTTACGGCCTACTGACATTTTCAGGGCACTGTCACCTCGGAGCTGATTGCAGTCATTGGCATCCTCATAACCACAGAGAATCTGACCGATGCGCTGGCTCACCATCTCTATATAACTATGGTGTACGAACTCTTGTCTGCGGAAGTCAGGAATGAGCTGTCCTATTTTCCATGCCAGAGAACCATGCATGTTACCCAACAACATCAATCCACCATTGGAAGACATGTCTGGAGCATTGAAATCAACACATATTTTCTTGTCAGAAACGGTTTCTGGAAGAGAAAAAAGCATTTTCTCTTGGAAATTTGAATTATTTGAACTATCTTTGCACATAAGAAGCGTTTTAAGTACTTGATTTTTAACACCATAAAGGTACTAATAATTGTCGAGATGACAAAATTAAACGCTTCTTTTTTTGTCTCTATGAATTATATAGGCTAAAGAAGAAAAGAGGTGGAAGTTTGCAAGCCTTGCAGTAATTTGGAGAGGTGTGAGAAAATGAGTAATTTTGCAGCATTAACTCAATAAAAAAGGAATGAGATGGGGGAAGATACATTATTGGACTTTGGTCTCGTGGAGGACAAGATGCAGGGCATTATCAAGGTGATAGGCGTTGGCGGCGGTGGGTGTAATGCCGTCAGGAATATGAACGACGAGAAGATTCCTGGTGTTACGTTTGCTGTCTGTAATACCGATAGCAAGTCGTTGGCACCGTCGCCAGTACCAGTCAAAATTCTGTTAGGAGAAGGGCTTGGGGCAGGAGGAAAGCCAGAGATTGGCCGTTCGGAAGCAGAGAAGAACATTGACGACATCGAAAAGCTCCTGAGTGACGGCACCAAGATGGTGTTCATTACTGCCAGCATGGGCGGTGGCACAGGAACGGGGTCTGCGCCAGTCGTGGCAAGGGTTGCAAAGAGTATGGGCATGCTGACCATAGGCATTGTGACCATTCCCTTCCGCTTTGAGAAGAACCAGAAGATTATCCGTGCCCTGAAAGGTGTTGACGAGATGCGCAAGAATGTGGATGCCATTCTCATCATCAACAACGAAAGGCTTTGCGACGTGTATGCAGATACGCCTATATCCGTCAAGGAGTCGTTTGCCAGGGCAGACAATATTCTGAAAGATGCGGTAATAGGCATATCTGAGCTGATAACTGTGAACAGTAACGGTGGTATCGACCTTGACTTCCGCGACGTGGAAACCACTATGCGCGAAGGTGGCGGTGCGATTATGGCCATGGGAAGGGCAAGTGGAGAGAAGCGCGTGGAGAGGGCCATCCAGAACGCCCTTCATTCGCCATTACTCTATGGTAGCGACATCAGCAAGGCCAAACGCATACTTTTCAATATCTATTCCAGCGAAGAGGCGCCAATCATGGTGCCTGAGATGCAGGAGATCGACGATTTCTTCAACAGTCTGAATCCATACATTGAGGTGATTTGGGGAATATCGACTGATAATAGTATTGGCGAAGATGCCAAAGTCACTATCTTGGCTACCGGAATGGAGGAAGAGCAGGACATCGACGAGGAACTGAAGGACGATGCCTACTACGAAAGCCTTATTCCGCAGCTTTACAGACCGATAACGCAACCCGTAGAAGAGCCTGCTTCTGAGCCGGAGTTTGTGGTTGAGCCAGCCCCAGAGCCAGAACCGTCTATAGCAGAAATTGCGAAGGACGAAAAGAGACAAACGCTGGGTGACAAAATCAGAGAATGGATCGCAAACTTCATAAAAGATACAGAGGAATAGGTAGCGTATATGATGGAGAGAACGCCGGAAAAGATTGCAGATGAAATATCCAGACTGGTAAAAGAACTGGTGTCAGCTGGTCGCAACGACCTGTTGCTGCGCTCTATTGGCATATCTGTATTAGAGGACTTGCGCATAGAAGCGGCCAAGAGCCGATTAAGTCGCCTGCTGATCACGAAGGATTACCGGTTCTTCCTTGTGGACTATGGCAACAAGGAGGTGGAGATGAACCCTGTCCACAAAGCTGTCTATCTGCTGTTCCTCAATCATCCTGAGGGAATTGAGTTCAAACGGCTGCGCGATTTCCGTGAAGAATTGCTGGGCTATTATATGGCGACAGCACGTTTTATGGACAAACGAGCGGTGACAGACAGCGTGGACATGCTCATAGACCCACTGAACAACTCCATCAACGAGAAGTGTTCGCGCATTAAAAGCACGTTTCTTAGCATGATGGACCAGTACACCGCAAACTATTACATCATCAGCGGACATACACAGAAACATGTTGCTGGAACTTCGAAGATATGGTATGAGCGGCTGAAGGTGATTAAGTTGCCAAGAAAGTTGGTTGTACGGGAATAATTAGTGTTCACAGAATAATTTGCAACTATCTGATATTTAAATTTATATAACTATTTATCTTCTTTTGTTTAACTAAAAATTAGTACCTTTGTATAGTTAGATCCATAGCAAGATGAAGTTTTACACGCCAAAATACAAGCAACTGGCCCTTGATTTACTTCGTTCAACCCTTGACGGGCTGGACAAGTCCAATCGTTGGGTGGCTTTGGGTGACCTCCTACCGTGGGCAGAACTCGAGAAGGAATACAATTCAAGGTTGGACAACCGGAGAAAGGGTGCAGGAAACAAACCTGCCCGTATGATTATCGGTGCCATGATCATCAAGTACAAGCTCAACCTGAGCGATGCAGAGACCATTGAGATAATCAGGGAGAACCCTCACATGCAGTACCTGTGTGGTCTGAAGGAGTTTACCGACAAGCCCATTTTCAATCCGAGTTTATTCACTTATGTCCGCAAGCGCATCTCAGAGAAGGAACTCAACAAGATGACAGTAGAACTGCTCAACAAGCAGAAGCGTCTCCTTGAAGAGAAGCGCAAGCGTGAGGAAGAGAAAGCAAGGAGGAATGACGAAGAACCGCCAACTCCCGAACCGGAGAATCCGAACGCAGCACCTTTTGTAGACTCGCAAGGCCGCAGGCACGAAGGTGTGTTGAAAATGGATGCTACATGCGCTGATGCAGAGATGCGGTATCCCGTGGATGTGGATATAATACATGATGGTTGCCGAAAGGTGACCGACTATATTATAAAGGTCTGCGAGACTTTTGAACTTCACAAGCCACGCACCAACTACAGACATGCCCGTCAGTCTTATCTCCTGCTTGTCAAGCAGGCAAAGAAGAAAGGCAGGATGGTGCGCGAAACAATAGGCGTGATGCTCAACTACTTGCACAAGGATATCCGAATCCTCATGGATATACTCGCCAGGAACAAGATGTACTACGAGAGTCTGTTCCTGTACGAAAAACGCACTCTGACCGCAATCATCAAAATGTACCATCAGCAGGAAGAGATGTACAGGTCAAAGACCCACGCTTGTGCAGACCGCATCCTGAGCATCTTCCAGCCTCATGTCCGAGCCATTGTCCGTGGAAAGGCAAAGGCAAGGACTGATTTCGGAGCCAAGATAGGTGCAAGTATCGTCGAAGGCTATATATTCATAGACCACCACAGCAGGGATGCCTATAATGAAAGCCGGGATCTCTCACTACAGATTCAACTTTTCAAAGAACGCTTCGGTCATCTTCCGGCAACCATCCTTGCGGATAAGATTTACCTGAACAGGCTTAACCGGGATATACTCGAGGATCTGGAAATCCAATCGTACTGCAAACCACTTGGTCGACCGCCGAAGACCCCACCTTCCCGGGAAATGAAATCCAGAATGGCAAAGGCCATCGGAGAGCGCAACGAGATAGAATGCTCATTTGGTACAGGCAAGAGAATCTATCGGGCCAATGACATAAGAGCAAAGCTCCCAGAGACAGCAAGATGCTGAACGGGAATGTGCTACTTCGTCAAAAACGTGATGAAGTTCCTGAGGGAACTTTGTCTTGTCCTAACCGAAATCTGGCGAATTCTCATCGCCATTGTCACAATGAGGGGGGGACGTCTGCTCCCCTCAACCTGTGACTGTGAATTAATTCAGCAGACCCTATATAGGTTAGATGAAGGTACAAAAGAAAATGGCTGAACTAAAGTCCAGCCATTTTGATATGATGTTGTTCGACGGATTACTCGCCCTGAATAGCTGCAACACCAGGAAGAACCTTACCCTCGATGGCTTCGAGCAATGCACCACCACCAGTAGAAATGTAAGATACCTTGTCGGTGAGCCCGAACTTGGTGCAGCATGCAACAGAGTCACCTCCACCAATGAGAGAGAATGCACCTTCTGCTGTAGCGGCAGCAATGGCATCACCAATAGCTTTTGAACCAGCGGTGAACTCATCGCACTCGAATACACCAGCAGGACCATTCCACAGGATGGTCTTAGCACCCTTGATAGCCTCTGCAAATTTCTTCTGTGCCTCTGGACCTGCATCGAGACCTTCCATACCAGCAGGGATAGCATTTGAAGGATATACCTCAATTTTAGAATTGGGCTTAATGGTCATGGTAGCAAAGTCGAGGTTGTCGCAGCAAACAGCATCTGGAGCCATTACCAACTCTACGCCCTTCTCAGCAGCAAGCTTCTCTACGTTGAGCGCTACATCGAGCTTATCCATCTCAACGATAGACTGACCGATCTCGCCACCATGTGCCTTAGCGAAGGTATAGGTCATACCACCACAGAGGATGAGCTTATCGGCTTTGCCGAGCAGATTCTCGATGATACCGATTTTTGAAGATACTTTTGAACCACCCATGATGGCTACGAATGGGCGCTTGATGTTGCCGAGAACGGCATCTACAGCAGCTACTTCCTTCTCCATAAGCAGACCGAGCATCTTGTTGTCGGCATCGAAATAGTCAGCGATAACAGCGGTAGAGGCATGTTTGCGGTGTGCAGTACCGAAAGCGTCCATTACATAGCAGTCAGCGTATGATGCCAAAGTCTTGGCAAATTCTTTCTGGCTGGCCTTCATAGCTTTCTTAGCCTCTTCGTATGCGGGATCCTCCTTGTCGATGCCTACGGGTTTGCCTTCCTCTTCAGGATAGTAGCGCAGGTTTTCGAGCAGGAGCACTTCGCCGGGCTTCAGTGCGGCAGCAGCCTCCTGAGCTTTTGCACAGTCGGGAGCAAACTTCACTTCGGGTACACCGAGTGCTGCAGCAACGGCGTCTTTAATCTGACCCAGTGAAAGTTCGGGCTTTACTTTTCCTTTGGGTTTGCCCATGTGTGACATGATGATGAGTGCACCACCCTCGTCGAGGATGAGCTTCAGTGTAGGAACAGCACCGCGAATACGAGTGTCGTCAGTGATCTTACCCTCTTTGAGGGGTACATTGAAATCTACACGGACAATAGCCTTTTTACCGGCAAAGTTGTAATCTTTGATTTTCATAATGCTTTATAATATTGTTAGTTGAATTTAATGTTTCCATTTAATCGCACGCAAAGTTACGAAAAAGATTAAACATTGCGGTTGTTTCGATAGATAATTTTAAGTTTTTTAGACGATTTACTGATATAATGTAAGGCGGAGTTGACAAAATGTAGTCAACTCCGCCTTTTTGCTATATTTTATAAGGATGTTTGTTGTTTCTTATAGATTGATGTGCAGACGTGCTCCTACCACAATCCATGCACTGGGTTGCTCTACATTGCCGTAATCGACATAGTTGCGCGAAAAGATGTTGTTGGCTTGGGCATAGATGCTGTAAGTGGGTTGACTCCAAGTCAGTCTTGCATCAACGAGGTCGTAGGTATGGTAGGGCTTTGTGACGCCATCTACCGTGAGATATGTGCCTGTACGTTTCTGCATTCTGTAGTTGACAAGGAAACTCCAATGGTCGATAGGAGTCAGTTGAAGTGTTCCTACCAGTTTGTGGCGCAGATATTCCAGTTTTGACTGGCTCTCCAACTGATGTTCGTCGGCCTTGTCTTGATCGTTGTAGCTATAGGCTACCGACAGATAGAACTGTGGCAGACGGAATAGATGTTCCAAATCGAGTCGAGCAGAAATTTCCGTTCCGATGGTGTTGACCTTGGTGAAGTTGACACTCTGCCATACTGGTTCTTCGGCTGTGGGGTCAAGCACCCAGTCGATGAGGTTACGGCTGTGGTGGTGATATATGCTGGCTTGAACCAAAAGTGCTGCAGAATAGAACTTGACGCCGCCTTCTAAGGCACGCAGTTCTTCGGGTTTGAGATACTTGTCTGCCTTGTGACCGCCTACACTATAATAGAGTTCGGTGAACGAAGGCATACGTAGCGATGAATTGTAGCTGGCATAGATTTTCCAGTGATCACCCAAGCGCACGCTGGCATCGACACCGGGATAGAGTGTGAACGGCATTTCGTTCCAAGTGTTTTTGAATGCAATGAATCCTGCTGACAACGTGAATTGTCGCAGCAAGATATTATGCTCTAAGTGGAAACTGAGGTTTGAACGATTGAGTCCATATTTGTAGTCACGCTCTGTACCGTGGATGTGTACGGGTGTATTGAGTGGTTCGCCAAGATTACCACTGATGATGTCTTCATTACGGAATTCTGCACCGAAAGCAGTACGACCAAGTGGTGAATCAAACCAGCTGTTGAGACTTAGTCCGAACACATCGGTTCTGTGATAGTTGTAGGGCACAGCTTCTTCCGAACCGCGAATCAGTTCGAAGCGGTCTTGGCTACGGTTCCAATATACCGAAGGACGGAAATTGAGAGTGCCACAACGTGTTTCTCCTTGCAGTGCAGTGAAGAATTTGGTGGTACGCTCATACTGGTTATCGAACTTGGCGCTGTAGAATGTGTTGCTGCCAAAACCTTTGGAACTCAACCCTGCGTGCCAGTTGAGGTTCAATAGATTGCTGTCGTAACGTCCTTGATAGAACACTTTTCCTCCTTGATAGTCGCTATTCAGACTTCCAGCTTTAGAGCGACTATAGCCATCTGAACGTGTCATGCTGGCCGACAGACTCGAAGTGAGTGGCGAATTATCTGGGCGTAACACCAAACGACCACCGGCGGTGAGATAACCAAACGAACCACCTTCGGCATGTACATCGGCACACGATTTTTTCTCTCGCTTTGTTACGATGTTGATGGCACCTGCAAGAGATGACGTGCCATAGACACGGCCGGCAGGACCCTCAAGCACTTCAATGCGCTCAATCTCGCTGATATCTACAGGAAAATCGAATGCGTTGTGGCCAGTCTGTGGGTCACAGATGTTGATACCATTGAGCAGGATGGCAATTTGCTCCTGCGTTCCGCCACGAATACCAATGTCGGTCTGCGCACCAATAGGTCCGCGTTGACGCACATCGACACCGACGGCATACTTCAACAAGTCGTTAATACTTTGTACTGGCGCCGCTTGAATTTCGTCGCGACTCAGTACAGTAACCATTCTCGCAGCTTGCCCGTTGGCAAGTGGAGCGCGTGAGCCAGTCACCTCAACATCGTCGAGCTGAGCCTCTTTGGTGGTTGGGATAGAGTCGGTGGTTGCAGTATCGGATTCTTTTGCTGAAACTTCAGCAGCACTTGCAGATTGCAAGGTCGCTACGCTCAGTATACCGATGGTAACCACACGTCCAACACAGGCAAAGAGAGCATATCCCTTCCGTGAAAAATGACGGAAGCGGATGGCCTTGCGCTGATTGTAATTTGGTTTGTACATTGTGTGAAAAAAAATAAAACGGCGCAAAGGTACAATTTTTTTTTGTATTTTTGCACCAAAATTGTGTAAAACAGATAAAGAAATGAAAGATTCGGTATTGATTTTGAGTGGCGGTATGGATAGCGTCACCTTATTATATGATGAGCACGAACGCATAGCGCTTGCCATCTCGTTTGACTATGGTAGTAACCACAACGGCAAGGAAATTCCGTTTGCCCAACTGCATTGTAAACGCTTGGGCATACCCCATGTAATCATTCCCCTCGACTTTATGGGGAAGTATTTCAAGAGTTCTTTGTTGGAAGGTGCCGATGCTATTCCTGAAGGTCATTATGATGATGACAATATGAAATCGACAGTAGTGCCGTTTCGCAACGGTATCATGCTTTCCATTGCCGTTGGTGTGGCAGAAAGTCACTCGTTGGCTTATGTCATGATGGCTAATCATGGCGGTGACCATACTATCTATCCCGATTGTCGCCCAGAATTTGTTGAGGCTTTCGATGCAGCTGCTAAGGCCGGAACATTTGTAGGCGTAAGGCTGCGTTCGCCTTATACCAACATGACCAAAGCGGATATTGCCCGACGTGGAAAAGAACTCGGCATAGATTATTCAGAAACGTGGAGTTGCTATAAGGGTACTGAGCACCATTGTGGAAAATGTGGTACTTGTGTGGAGCGTCGCGAAGCATTAGCAGAGGCTGGTATTGAGGATACTACCGTTTATGATGACTGATATGATGTGGAAATGTCTATGCGATAGTGATATAGAGATATTCAACTGTTGAATCTATTGTGATTCTATTAGGCGAAGATACAAATAATTCGATTTTTTTTAATATTCGACCACTCGACCTCAAATGTAAGTGTTTGCTATATAGGTGAATATGCTTTTTGTATGGCCGTGTGGTCGAATATTTTCTAAAAACTCAAATTTCTGTATTATCCAAACAAGGCTCTTAATGCCTCTTCTACTTTGCGCACCGGGACAAGGTCTATGTGAAATTTCTTTTGATTCAGTCCACTGAGGTTGTAGCGGGGGATGATGATATGTTGGAATCCCAACTTTTCAGCCTCGGAAATGCGTTGTTCGATGCGAGCCACTGGGCGCACTTCGCCACTAAGACCTACCTCGCCTGCCATACACCAACCTTCTTCTATTGGTGTATCGACATTGCTACTCAGTACGGCGGCAATGACCGAGAGGTCCATAGCCATGTCGGTGACGCGAAGACCACCGGCGATATTCAGGAAAACGTCTTTTTGCATCAGTTTAAAGCCTACGCGTTTCTCTAAAACAGCCAATAGCATGTTCAGACGACGCTGGTCGAAACCAGTGGCAGAGCGCTGTGGCGTGCCGTATGCAGCCGATGAAACCAGAGCCTGTGTTTCAACCAAAAATGGGCGAACACCCTCGATGGCAGATGAAATGGCAACACCCGAAAGACCGTCGTGGTCTTCGGTGAGCAACAGTTCGGAAGGGTTTGCCACCTGGCGCAAACCAGACTGTTGCATCTCGTAAATACCCAGTTCGCTGGTGCTGCCAAAGCGATTTTTTATGCTGCGAAGGATGCGATACATATAATGTTGGTCACCCTCAAACTGCACCACTGTATCTACAATGTGTTCGAGAATCTTCGGTCCAGCCAGTGTGCCCTCTTTAGTGATATGGCCAATAAGAATGACAGGCACACCGCTGGTCTTTGCAAAACGAAGTAGCGATGAGGCACATTCGCGAACTTGCGAAATGCTACCAGCAGAACTCTCCACATCTTCGGTGGAAATGGTCTGTATGGAGTCTATGATGACCACTTCGGGTTGTACATCGCGAATATGTTCAAAGATAGCCTCCAAGGAGTTCTCGCATAGTATCAGGAAATTGTCGCTCTCTTCATGTGGAATACGTTCAGCGCGCATTTTCAACTGGTGAGCACTTTCTTCACCACTGACATAGAGCACACGGCGATCGGTCAGGTGGAGCATGGTCTGCAAGGATAAGGTAGATTTTCCAATACCCGGTTCGCCACCCAGTAATACAATGCTACCTGGTACAAGACCACCACCCAGTACACGGTTCAGTTCGTCATCGTGCAGATCGATGCGAGGATCGTCCTTTGCACTGATGTCGCGCAGGGTCAGTGTTTTGCTTTTACGCAACTGATGTCCTACAGACGCAGCAGCCGACGCTGCCTGTTGGCGCGTGTCAGTCACACGGATTTCCTTGAATGTGTTCCACTGTCCACATGATGGGCATTTGCCAATCCACTTTGCCGATTCTTGTCCGCAGTTAGAGCAGACGTATGCTATCTTATCCTTTGCCATAATAGGCACAAAGTTAGTGATTTTTTTTCGGTGTTACAAAATTTATTCGTACTTTTGCATGCAAATGATTAACATGAGAACAATTATACCCGCTTTGGTTCTTGTGCTGCTTGTAGTAGCATGCGGACAATCGTATGAGGAAACGAAGAAACTGACACGCAAACAGCGTGTTGAAGCAATGCGCAAAGATTCGGCAGCGCTGAAGATTGCAGTTATGCCCACCATGGACTGTCTGCCTCTCTTTGTAGCCCAACACCACCAATTATATGATACGCTGAACGGCGGTGTCAGATTGAAATACTTTATGGCGCAGATGGATTGTGATACAGCCATTGAGCGTGGAAGAGTGGAAGGTGTAATGACCGATTTGATAAGAGCAACCCGTATGACCCGTCAAGGTACGGCATTGAGATATATGGCGGCTACTAATGCCTATTGGCAACTTGTAGCCAATCGTCATGCACGTCTCAAACATCTCAAACAGTTGGATGATAAGATGGTGGCAATGACGCGCTATTCTGTTACTGACTGGCTTTGCGACTATGTGGTTGATTCAACTAAAATCAAGTCGGAAAAGCTCTTCCGGGTGCAAATCAACGATGTGGATGTGCGTTTGCAAATGCTTCGCAACAATGAACTCGATGCTTTTTTCATGACTGAACCGCAGGCTACGGCAGCAAGGATTGGCAAAAACAATGTATTGCTTGATACGCGGAAGATAGATGCATGGATGGGTGTACTTGCTTTCAGAGAAGTGGAGATGCGTCGTCCAGAGCGCCATCGTCAGCTTGAACTCTTTATGAAAGCCTATAATGCAGCATGTGACTCTATCAATAAATATGGTGTGAAGCACTATAAACCGCTGATAGTAAAATACTGCAGGACAACCGAGCAGGTAGTTGACTCTCTACCAGAAATGAAATATCGCCATGCTGCTGGTGTCAGAGACAAGGATGTGGCACGTGCGGAGAATTGGTGGAAGAAAAAACATTAACAATAAAAATGCCGATGACCGACAAAACTTCTTTGCTGGGCAGCCATTTGGCAAGGGTCGCCATACCACTTAGATACGGAAGTGTAGGTATGGCCATTGCAGAAATGGAGAATTTGCTGGCAGCGTGGCCACAGGTGCATACTGCCCAAAAACTTGATGCCATTAAGGACGAATATAGCCAACTGCGCACTGATTGGCAGGACAATATGGATGTGCCCATCTATAAGGAAATCTATCAGAAATTGTTGCAACGTGTCTTTGTGCTTTATGCCAATCTCGCATTGTATGATAAAATTAGCAATACACAAAATCTTGCAGCCATACACGCTGAGGTGAGAAGCCAAAAAGCAAAACTCTCTATTGGGCAAATGCGACAAGAATTGGAATCCTTTGTGGCAGATACCGCCATGCTGTCGCTCGAACAGCCGCATGTCAGAGAACAGAAGAGCCGACAACTCTATGCGGAGCACCAAAATCGTATAAATAATCTTTTCAACTTCTTGTTGACTACCAATTCATGGCCTGCTTCGGTGGGGCAAGATATAGAGGAACTATTGCTCTCACCTGCAGTTGATACAAACGATCAGCAGATATTGGTATCGGCAATTACGCTATCGTTGCTCATCCAGTTTGATATTGTAAAATTCAAAACCATGATTCGTGTCTATCGTCATGGCACCGACGAGGCTGTGCAGCAAAGAGCACTTGTGGGATGGGTGCTGGGAATGGACGAACAGTGGAATAAGGTATATCCGGAACAGCGCCAAATGATAGAAGAACTCTTGCAGTCAGACACCATATGTCGTGAACTTACCGAACTGCAGATGCAGATGGTCTATTGTATGGGTACGGAGCGCGACGCAACAAAAATACAACAGGAAATAATTCCAGATATACTGAAAAATAAACCGCTACACATCAAACCTGAGGCGCTTGAAGAGGAAGATATCGAAGAGATGATCCATCCGGAAGAGTTTGATGATAAAATGCAGAAGATGGAAGAATCGTTTGGACGCATGGTGGATATGCAGAAACAAGGCTCGGATGTATTCTTCGGTGGTTTCTCACAGATGAAACGTTTCGATTTCTTCCGAGATATGAGCAATTGGTTTGTACCTTTTTTTATAGACCATCCGCAGTTGCAATCCTTCAAAGCGGCATGCGATAAGCATCCATTCCTCCGACAGATAGTGGCAAATGGCGAGTTTTGCAATAGTGACAAATACTCGATGGCATTAGGGTTTGAGAAGTTTGTCCATGCAATGCCTGCCGAAGTGTTGAAAACTATGGACCAGGGAGATGTTCCGCTGGATATGCTCAACCAGGGTATTAAGCCCACTGCTGAACGATTGCGCCGATCATATCTTATGGACCTTTATCGTTTTTTCCGCCTTTATTCCTATCGTAGCGAATATCGCAACCCATTTCATGTAACCGATGACCACGAAATGGGGGAATGTCTCTTTATGGATCGAGATGTATTTAGAGACACAAAGATAGAGCCGCTTAAGGATGATGTAGTGCAACTGTTGCGCCGACGCAAGATGGCGGAAAGTAGCAGAAGATTGCTCGACAGTTATGCAGAAAGTCATCGTGGATTGCAGTATTATCTGTGGATAGGTGACTACGAGAAGGCTTATGAGTGTGATTCCAATAATGAACGCGCTGAAGCAGGCTATGCCCGACAGTTGTTTGGCAATGCCGACTATGAGAAGGCAGAACAACTCTACGATAGACTGATTGTACAATGTCCTGAGAAGATGGGGTATATGCTCAATAAGTCTGTGTGTCTGTTATATCAGAAACGATATGAAGAAAGCCTTCAACTACTCTATCGCCTCAACTATGAACACCCCGATGATGCTGCCGTGATGCGCATATTGGCATGGACTCTGGTTTGTGACCATCGGGAGCAACAGGCTGATACTTTCTACCAACGGCTGATAAAGATGGAGATGATGCAAGCAGATGATTATCTGAACCATGGTTATTGTCTTTGGTTGCAACGAAAGGTAAATGATGCTGTCGATAGTTTCAGAAAGCATCTCTCATTGATAGATAAGAAAATCTATGATGTTGATTATTTCGACCGACAGATGTTAGGCGAAAGAGGTATTGACCCTACGGAGATACAGTTTATGCTCGACCTTGTATTCTCCTAACAACAGATATTCATAAGCTAAGTATATTCGTCCCAAATGTTGTCAGCGTTTCTCCTGACAGCATTTGGGATTATTTTGATTGTGTTATATTATAGGGATTATGGATATACCCGTTATCGGTTGATGTAACCGTCTAATACGGGTTTCAACTTATGGTAACACCAGGTCCATCCTAATGGAATGCCAACTCCTGCGATGGCATAAAGTATCCAAAAATAATCTTCCTTGGCATTGTAGTGGATGACCATGTGACAACCGATTTGTGCAAAATCCAAATCATAGTAGGCTATCTTCAATAGACTTACAACCTTGTAGCTGATGATATGGAATACGAAGATAGGCAGGGTGTGGTCACCGCAATATACAAGAAAACAATGGATACGTCCAGGATGACGGTCAAGCCATCGTGCGATATTATAG
>OQWI01000124.1_pt1 | contig 36687 bp, 29 predicted proteins | sample 1691551 | NCBI WGS metagenome assembly OQWI01 (sample SAMN03418259, study PRJEB22391) | human gut metagenome | biome: human-gut; feature: organic feature; material: feces | host: Homo sapiens | place: Tanzania | collected 2013-01
GTCATCGCCGATATGGCGGGCGACAGAACCTTTACCATTCACCCGAGAAAAGGCACGGACATAATCCTTGACAAAAAGGTCGGAAAATACATCAACACGACGGAAGTCAAGTCGCCGATAACCGTTTTGTCCGACGAAAAACTGTCGCTGAAAAAGCGCATCGATATGACGAAATTCGCCCTGTCGCACGAAAACACGAGCAAGGGTATCGCCGTCATTCACACAGTCGACAAAAATATGATAATAGGACCGAACGTCCTTGAAACGCCCGACCGCGAAGACGTTACCACCGACAAGGAGACGATGGACTTTATCATAAACGAGCAAATGAAAGTCGCCGAAAATATAAAGCCGTCCGACGTCATCGCATACTTTTCGGGAGTGCGCTCGCCGACCTACGAAGAAGATTTTCAGGTAAGAAAAGGTATTTTCACCGAAAATATTCTGGAAGCGGCGGGGGTACAATCGCCCGGCGCGACCGCCGCGCCCGCAATCGCCGTCGACCTTGCGAAATGGGCGGTCGAATACGTGTCGAAATTCAAGGCGGTTGAAAAGAACGCTTCCTTCACCCCGGTAAGGAAAAAGCACCCGCACCCGAAAGAAATGTCGGAAAGCGAGCGCGACGCTCTGATAAAACAAAACCCTGCGTACGGCGAAATCGTCTGCCGCTGCGAAGAAGTGTCGAAAGGCGAAATTCTGGACGCGCTGGACAGTCCGCTGCCCGTATATACCCTTGACGCGATTAAGCGCAGGTGCCGCCCCGGTATGGGCAGGTGTCAGGGCGGTTTTTGCAGCCCGACGGTCGTGAAAATTCTGGCGGAAGCGAAAGGCGTCAGTCCCGAAGAAATCAAAAAATCGTCGGAACGCGCCGTCATACTTTTCGGAAAAACCAAACGCGCGCCGCGCGAATAATGGCAAAAAACCTTGCTTTTTTCACGCGCGTGTGATAACATCAATATACTAAATTACGGATAAAATATACAAAATCTTTTTTGATAAGGAGTTTTATTATGAGTAACTTTGCAAAAAACATCGGCGAAAAACGCACGCCCGTCACGACGCCCGCGCATATCGTTGAAAACGGAGTCGCGCATTACGGCACGTTTAGCGAACCTTTTCAGGACTTAAACCTTCTGGATTGCAAAAAACCTTTCTTTATGAAGACGCCGTCGTTCATCAAACGCATGCGCCTTATCGAGTGGGAAGCGTTTGAAGTCAACATGGACGAAGGCTCTCTCATCAGCGCGTGCTACAACATGGGCCCCATCGGTTTTTCCATTTTCGTATGGCACAACAACGCCGACAACAAAATTTATGCCTGGCGCAATCTCGTGCCCGTGAAACGCGCGAAGGTCGCAAAACAACTTTTGTCCGACAACTGCTACTGCAAAACCAAAAAGAGCGAATATAAGATTATCAACGATTTCGCAAACGGCAAAGCGCAATGCGTCGGTCATACCAAAGGCAAATCCGGCGAGTTTGCAATCGACATTTCGTTTGAACGTCTTTCGCCCCTTGCCAACGGCGTTATGCCCCTTATGAAAAACAAGGACGGCTCGTTCAGAAACCCCCTTTACAGCGAAAAAGATTTCTTCAAGGCGACGGGTACGATTACGTTAAACGGCAAAACCTATAAAACCAACGAGCGCTCGGTCGGTATCATCGACGACCACAAAGGATATTATCCCTTCTTCTCGCACTACGACTGGCTCACCACGATGGGCAAGACCGAAATCGACGGCGAACAGAAGTTCTTTGCTTTCAACCTGACGAGAAACCAATCGGTCGATCAGGTCAATTACAACGAAAACGTAATCTGGCTGGAAGGCGAATCTTTCCCGATGCCGCCCGTGGTATTCACCCATAAAGACGGCAAAAAGAAAGCGAACGAATGGCATATCCGCGACGAGGCGGGACAAGGGCTTGTCGATATCACTTTCAAGATCGACAACGTGTTTTATATGCCCATTCCCGTGGCTGTTTATTACGCCCTGCCTTACGGCAAGATTTACGGCTACGTCACCGACACGAACGGCAAAAAATACACCGTCGACGGCATGGTCGGTATCGGCGAAGACAAAACCACTCGCATTTAACTTTGAAACTCCAAACAAAAAGCACTTCTTTGCGAAGTGCTTTTTTTTTGTGGTAAAAATTTGGTTTTTTACATAAACATTTTCAGTTTGTTCGGCACGACTTTTATGTCAAGGTATCTGTCCTCGATAATCTCGCCGTCAAGCTCAAACCGGCTGTCGTCCAGAGCCTCGATAATGACGCGGTCGGTGCGGAATTCTTCAACGGTTTTGTCCTCGACGTGTTTGCCTTTCAAAAATTTCAGAAGCATCGGCGGAATCCGTCTTTTTTTCATTTCGTTGACGATAACGACGTCAAGTTTCCCGTCCGACACTTCCGCGTGCGGGCAAATGGGCAATCCGCCGCCGATAAAGCCGCCGTTGCCGATTCCGATCATAAACACGCTTTTATCCATCGTTTTTCCGTCGACAATCAGGCGAAGTTTGTGGAAGCGGGTATGTAACAGGGTGTAAATCAAGGCGTAATTATACGCCGCGCTGCCTTTCAGTTTTTTGACGGAGGCGTATTTCACAAGGACGTCCACGTCCATGCCGCCGCCCGCGACGTTCAGACACCTTGTCGTGCCGAGGTCCATATAGTCGACGTAACCGACGTTGCCTTTCAGAATCACGTCAAGGGCTTTTTCGACGTCTTTGGGGTGACCGGACTTTTTGATAAAGTCGTTGCCGCTGCCGCACGCGATAAGCCCGAGCGTAACGTTTTCAAAGTTTTCAATGCCGCAAAGCACCTCGTGGAAGGAGCCGTCGCCGCCCATTGCGATGATTTTCGTGTCGGGCTCACGCGAAAGTTCCCTTGCGATTTCGGTTGCGTGATGCGCGTATTGCGTTTCATGCACGATATACGGCACTTTTTTGGCGTCCAGCAATTTTTTGACCGTTTGCAGCGCTTTTTGGCTTTCGCCCTTGCCGCCGACGGGATTTATAATAATATGATACATAGTCTTCTCCGAAAATATTGTTGTATATATTTTATCACCCGTGCGGCGCGCTGTCAAGATTTGGCGGCTTTTGCGGGTTTTGTCGGTCGTACGGCTTAAATCTGTCGCTTATATAATTATATAATTATTTTTAATCATATACTTGCAAACTTATTCGCAGTGTGCTATATTATCTCTCGAAAATCAAGTTATGGAGCACACTTTATGAAAAAGAAACACGAATTCAAACTTTGGCAGGAATTCAAGGCGTTCATCAATCGTGGCAGCGTCCTTGACCTTGCAGTAGGTATGATTATCGGCAGCGCGTTTACCGCAATCGTAAACTCGCTTGTCAAAGGTATACTTCAACCCCTTATCAATATGATTCCTTTGGGACAAGACGGCAAAAGCCTTCAAGTCGTCCTGAGAGATCCCGTCATCGACGCGACGACAGGCGCAGTCGTAAAAGAAGCGGTCATTATGGACTTCGGCGCGGTTATTTCCGCAATCGTTACTTTCCTGCTCACCGCGCTTGTACTCTTCCTTGTCGTGAAAGCAATCAATAAGGCGCGCGAAATCGGCGACAAAGAAAAAGCAAGACTGGCACAACTTGCACAAAAAGCAACGAAAAAGAACGGCGACGCCGAAACGACGGAAGCCCCCGCAGAAGTCGCGGTCGCAGAAGAAACCCCCGCAGAGCCCGCTCCCGTTGAAGTCGCGCCCGCAGAACCCGCTCCCGACAAAACGCAGGAACTGCTTTCGGCAATTCTTGACGAACTCAAAGCGCAACGCGCCGACAAGGAATAATAAAAAACCAATAAAAAACCCCGAAGCAATTCGGGGTTTTGTTTTGCGTTTTAAGCAATAAGTTTTACTCGCCCTTCTTCGGCGCAACGACCGTCGCGTCGCCGTCCGAGCATTTGATAATCTTGTCGGCGTTAAGATAATTTTTGACTATCGTCACGTTATCATTCCATTCTGCGACGGTGCCGTCATAGTGAATTTCGACGCTTGACGCTCCTCCGTTAAGTTCAATTTTCACAACGCTTTTGGGGATATATATTTTTTGAGCGTCCTCGTATATGCAAGCCGCAACCACGGGAGAGTCGCCGATTTCGGACAAAATCCTGTACGACTTGAACGTAATATTTCCGGCGGTTCCGTTAAAGCCATAACCGCCGTCAACGATATGGTAATAGCCTATTTCCATCAGAGCGGACGACTTGTAATCGGCGATTTCAGCGGGGACGTAAAGCGACGTTTTGTTGATGTCTTTGTAAACGATTTTTCTGTCGTCCTTTTCGATAACGATGCTGTCGTTATTTTCCACGCGGACGTTTTTTCCGACGCTTATATTCAAAAGAAGATCGGTAAATTCACTCCTGAACTCATCGACGCTGCTTTTTAAGACTTCGTTTCCGCCAAGAGTATATGCGCCTTTAATCCACTCGGAATCCGCGTCTCTTTTCGTGAAATTGAAATATTTCCCGTCTTCGAACGACTTGAATTCGGCATGCTGAACCTTCCCGTCCCTTTCGATTATTTCTGTTGAGCCGCTTTGGGTGAAATAGGTCGTGCTGACCATTCCGTCGGAAAACATCTCGACTTTCGTAATACTTTTTACATCGGCTTTGACAAGCGCAACCATTAGTTCGTCCGCGCTCATATCGTTTTTGAGTTTCAATTCCTTTTTATTGCACGCGGTACAAGTCAGCGCAGTTGCAAGGACAAGAATTACCGCAAAAACCGTCAATAATATTTTCTTTTTCATGACCTTTTCTCCTTAATACTCTTTGACTTCGACGTCGCCGTCCGTGCAGTGCACGACGATTGCTTTATCTCTGATATAACGGCTTACAATCTTTATTTCTCCCCACTGCGCTTTCGTGCCGGCGAAATAAATGTTTTCGTTGTTGGCGGTCAAAAAGTCCAGCCCGTCGATGTAATTCACGCTTTTCGGAATGGTGATTTTTTTAAGGCTTCTGTTGTAGTTTGTCACGATCGCCTCAACCTTTTTGCCCTGGAACGTTTCGGGAATCGAGAACTCGATTACACTTTGTTTGAAACCGGTGAACGCAAGCCCGTCGCCGTGCGGTGAGAAATTCGCAATGTACGCCGTCGTCTCGCGCGAGGCGTAATCCTTGTACTCTTCGGGAATATTAAGCGTCGTTTTGTTTACGTTTGACACGACGACTTTCATTTCTTCTTCATCGTCGACGAAGATTATTTTGTCTTTTTCAATCGTCAACTTGAAGGCGTCGTAACCGTTTTTCACGTCGTAGATATAACTCGCAAGCGGACCTATCGCGTAATAGAAGAAGTTTTCTTTCGCGTCGTCTTCATCAAAGTCAAGGTCGTATTTCGCGCCCATCATATCGAACGCGTTGAAAGTAATATTGCCTTCGCCGTCTTTTTCGATCATATATACGCGGCTTGCGTCTTTGGTAAATATTCTCTCTTCCGCAGGGCCATCGCCTTCTTTTTCGGCAGACATGTATCCGTCCGGCGTATATTGTAACGTAATCGAGTACCCTTCGCTTGATATTTCAACCGTGTACGATTTTATATCGGCATTCACAAGCATTTCGTACAGCTTTTCGGGCTTCATATTCTTTGTGATTTTTACCTTGTTTTTGTTGCAAGCGGTAAAAGAAAACAGCGACGTGAACACAATCGCAATCGCCGTAAGTGATAAAAGAATTTTCTTTTTCATTTGCCGTCTCCGTTATTTTGATATAATTATTTTATTATGTATCAAAACGAATTGTCAATAATTTTAAGTTGTTGCGCTTTACAAGACTTTTCGGCTGCCGGGAAAAAATAATACAAACCTTGTTCGGCACGCATTGACAACGCCCCGAAAATCGTCGTATAATCTGTTTATCACCTACGAAAAAAAGGCAACATTACTTTATGAAACTCGATCTGAACGGAAAATGGCAATTCAAGTCGTCAAGGGACGCGGACTTTTTGGACGCGGTCGTCCCCGGCACGAACTTTCTGGATCTTATCCGCCTTGATCGCATGAAAAACCCCCTTGTGGACGTCTCGCCCGAAAACACGCGAGATAACGAATGGTTTTTCCGCGCGGGCGCGGATGACTGGATTTATCGGAAAACTTTCAACGTGAGCGAGGACTTTTTGAAAGCCGACAAGGTTTTCCTTGTGCTGAACAAAATCGACACGCTGGCTTTCGTCGTTCTGAACGACCAAGAGGTCGATCATTCCGAAAACGCGTTCCTGCCTTTCCGCCGCGACGTGAAATCGCTGTTAAAGCCGGGCGAAAACGTGCTGGAAGTCAGAATCTGCGGGCCGGTTGCTTTCGTCGTCGGCGCAACCAAACTCATCAAAACGCCGAAAAATCTCAACGGTCTTACGGGTGACGTGCACATCAGAAAACCCGCCTTCCACTTCGGCTGGGACTTTGCGCCCTTTGCCCCTGCGTCGGGCATCCGCGAAGACGTGTATCTCGAAACGGCGTGCGGCGCGGAAATTTCCGATTTCAGAATATCTCAAAAACACAACTCGGACGGCGCGGTAACGCTGTCGATGACGGCGCGCGTCGAAAGATACAATACGACGGACGATTTTTCAACCTTCTTTTCGGTGCTGTCCCCCGATAAGTCGGAGTTCAACGCAAAAGGTATCGAAATCGAAAACGGCTTGTTCAAGGCGGATATCGAAATCAAAAACCCTAAGCTTTGGTGGACAAGAGATTTGTCGGATAAGCCCGAACAACCTTTGTACGAAGTCGTGGTAAGCCTGAGCCGCGACGACGAAATCGTCGACGGCAAAATCGTGAAAATCGGTCTTCGCGACCTTGTTTTCGACAACAGCCCCGACGAAATCGGCAAAAACTTCCGCTTTACGTTAAACGGCGTGCCCCTTTTCATAAAAGGCGCGAATTACGTCCCGCCCGACGTCACGGACGTTTTCGACAGGGAAAAATGCCGCCGTTTGCTTTCCGACGTCGAATTTATGAATATGAATATGATAAGAATATTCGGCGGGAGCGGATACGAAAACGAGTTTTTCTATGACGAGTGCGACAAGCGCGGTATCCTTGTGTGGCAGGACTTCCCGTTTGCGTGTCAGGGATATCCCCTTTTCCTGCCCGCGTTTACGGAAAACGTAAAAAAGGAAGCGGAATATCAGGTGAAACGTCTGCACTTCCACCCGTCGCTTGCGCTGTTCTGCGGCAATAACGAGATTGAGGCGATGTCCGTCAACTGGATGTTTTTCTCGCGCTATATCGACGTGGCGGAACCGTTTTTCTATTACGACCTGAAAAAAATCGTGCAGGAAAATTCCGACGTAGCGTATATCCCCGGCAGCCCGTCGGGCGTGTCGTATATGTTCGGATACGCCGCGGACAACGTCGGCGACGCGCATATCTGGGCGGTGTGGCACGGTATGAAGCCCGCGACTTATTTCAAAAAACGTCTGCCGCGCTTTGCAAGCGAATTCGGCATGATGAGTCTGCCGTCCGAAAACAGCACGAAAAATATTCTCGGCGACGACGAAAATATAAATTCCAAAAAACTGAAAGCACGCGACTTTTCGACAAACGGCATCGGCAAAATCAAATATTATACCCTTGAAAGATTCAACGCGCCGAAAGATATTTCGGGCTGGGTTTACGCCTCGCAAATCGCACAGGCGGAAGGTCTTCGCGAAGGGGTGTCGCATTTCAGGCGCAACAAGCCCACCGTGAACGGCACTATCGTCTGGCAACTCAACGACGTGTTCGAGGGGCTCAGCTGGTCGGTAAGAGATTTTGACGAAAGTATTAAAGCGGCGGGGTATTATTTAAGGCGTTATTACGCGCCCGTCGCAGTCAATATCGACGCTGTGGACGGCGGTTTTTACGTCCACACTTTCAATGACACAAATAAGGATATTTCGGCAAAACTCACGTTTAAGGTGTGCAATTACGACGGTGAAGTGCTTGTTGAGAAACATAGCGACATTACCCTTGCCGCCGGAGAAAGCAAAATGCAACTTGCACAAGGTATGGCAATCGTGAGAAATCAGAACAAACGTTTAAGGTGTTTTGCTTATGCGGAACTTGAAACGGAAGACGGAAAATATACCGACACAAGGCTTGTAAGACGGGAAAAATACGCGCGACTTTTGCACCCCGTCATCAAAAGAGAATACGACTTTATCCGCGACGGCGTGCTTAAAATCACACTTTCAACGGACGTGTTTGCGCGCGGCGTGTTCATCAGAAACAATATTAACGGCGCAAAGTTTTCGGACAACTTCTTTGACCTTGTCCCCGGCGAAACAAAGGAAATCACGGTAAATCTCGGGCGCACTTGCCCCATAAACGGTCTTGACGAATCGCTGCCGATAACGTCCGCCGCCGATATCGAAATCAAGGGAAATTCCGCCGCAGCATTCTTCACAAGGCTTTTCGTGTCGCTGCACCCCGTAAACTTCTTTAACAGTATTTATTACAGAAAAATCCCGCGTAACGTGAAGAAACGCATCGTCGCGTTTTTCGACGAACAGGAAAAGGAAAAAGAAGAATAAAAGCACAAAGAAAAACCATCGGGAAAAACACCCGATGGTTTTTTGATTTTCGTCGCTTATTCCACGACGATTTCTTTTATCATGACTTCGTTGCCCCTTAAAAGATAAGTCCTTTCGCTTTTGCAATACGGGCAGATTTTGCCGTATTTGACCGTTTCGTATTCTTTCTTGCAGTCTTCGCAGTACGTCACGGCTTTCACCGGTTCGATTTCCAGCACGCAACCTTTCAGAAGTTCCGTACGGTTTGCGTTCCAGTTCCAGCAATCGATAAGTTGGTCGTTGACGACCGTCGATACTTCGCCGATTTGCATGACGACTTTCTGGACTTTTGTCGCCTTGTTTTCGACCGCGACGTCGCGCACTATGTCCGCGATATGGAAGACCACCCCGAGTTCGTGCATAAATTACTTATCCTTTTTTGCTTGTTTTGCCGCTTTTTTCGCAGCCTTATGGCGTTTTTGCGAAGCCTTTTCTTCGGGCGTTTTCTTGCCGAAAGCGATTTTCATACCGCGTTTTATGGCATACGGTAAAATAATCTTGAACTTATCTTCGCTTCTGCTCATCTTGGAGCATTCGGGATGTTCGCGATGCAGATGGATTGCGTCGAATTCGCACTTCGTGGTGCAGACACCGCAACCGATACATTTGTTTTCGTCGACGATGCTCGCGCCGCAGCCCAAGCACCTTGACGCTTCGATCCTGACCTGTTCTTCGGTGAGAGTGCCGTGCAGATCGCGGAAGGAGTGTTTGTCGCCGTCGAGTTCTTTCGCTTCCTGTCTGCCTGCCGTATCGTAGCTGTCGATGACGATGTTGTCTTTGTCAAGCTCGACAAACTGTCTTCTGTTGCGGCCGATGGTCATGCTCGTGCCGGGCTGTACGAAACGATGCAGCGATACTGCCGCGTTCTTGCCCGCTTCGATTGCGTCGATTGCGAATTTCGGTCCGCTGTACACGTCGCCGCCGACGAAAATGTCGGGTTCCGCCGTCTGATAAGTCAGAGAATCCGCAACGGGATAATTACCGTGATGGAACTCAACCTTCGTGCCTTTCAGCAAGTCGTTCCAGACAACGGACTGACCGATTGCGAAGATAACGTGTTGCGCCTCGACCGTAATCGTGTCGTTTTCGTCGTATTGCGGGTTGAAGCGATTTGTCTTCGGGTCGATGACCGACAGGCATTTCTTGAACACGACCGCTTTAACGTTGCCTTTTTCGTCTTTCAGAATCTCTTTGGGACCCCAACCGTTGTTGATCGAGATGCCGTCTTCGAGCGTTTCTTTGATTTCGTTTACGGACGCGGGCATTGTTTCGCGCGATTCGAGGCAGTACATGCCGACTTCTTCGGAGCCGAATCTGACAGCCGTGCGAGCGCAGTCCACCGCAACGTTGCCGCCGCCGATGACAACCGTCTTGCCGACAAGTTTTCTGTCGTGGTTTTCGGTTGCGTCGTGCAGGAACGATACAGCCATATCCGTGCCGATCGCGTCTTCGCCGGGTACGCCGGGGAGTCTGCCGCCCTGGCAGCCGATTGCAACGTAAAACGCCTTGTAGCCTTGTTTTCTGAGTTCGTCGATGGTGACGTCGGTGCCGACGTTCACGCCGCATTTAATTTCGACGCCGAGTTCGCGCAGTACGTCGATTTCAGCCTCGATGACGTCCTTTTCGAGTTTATAGGAAGGAATACCGTAAGTGAGCATTCCGCCGGGACGCGCGTTCTTTTCAAACACGGTGGGTTTGTATCCTTTCGTCGCAAGATAGTATGCACAGGAAAGTCCCGCAGGGCCTGCGCCGATGATTGCGATTTTTTCGGACCATTGCTTATCGACGTTCGACGGAATGACGACTTCGGGAACGAATCTCGTTTCCGCGTGCAGGTCTTGTTCCGCGATGAACTTCTTGATGTCGTCGATTGCGACGGCTTCGTCGATTGTGCCCCTTGTGCAGGCGGCTTCGCAACGCTTATTGCAGACGCGTCCGCAGATTGCGGGGAACGGGTTGTCCTTTTTGATAAGTTCAAGCGCTTCCCTGTACTTGCCTTCTTTGGCTTTTCTTATGTAGCCCTGAACCGCGATGTGAGCGGGACATGCAACTTTACAAGGCGACGTACCCGTTTCATAGCAGTTGATGCGGTTGTTGTCGCGGTAATCTTCGTCCCACTTGTCGGGTCCCCAGCTGAGATTGTCGGGGAGTTCGTGCTTCGGATATTTGATTTCGCCCTGTTTCGTGCAAAGTTTTTGTCCGAGTTTTACCGCGCCGGCGGGGCAGTATTCCACGCACTTGCCGCACGCCACGCATTTGTCTTTTTCAACCCTTGCGACGTACGCGCTTCTGGACATATTAGGCGTGTTGAAAAGTTGCGACGTACGCAGAGCGTTACAAATATTGACGTTGCAGTTGCAGATTGCGAAAATCTTGTTTTCGCCGTCGATATTCGTGATCTGATGTACGAAACCGTTCTTTTCGGCGTTTTTCAGAATTTGCATTGCCTCGTCGTAAGTAATATCGCGACCTTTTCCCGTTTCGCGGCAGTAATCCGCCATATCGCCGATACCGATGCACCATTCTTCACAGCTGTCGCCGCAGCCTTCGCCAAGTTTCGCCCTGCCGTAACGGCACGAACAAATGCCTACGCCAAGGTGACCTTCGTACTTTTTGAGCCAATACGAAATATGTTCGATATCCATTGTGCCGTTTTCCATCTCGATTGCTTTCTCGACGGGGATAACGTGCATACCGATTCCCGCGCCTCCCGGGGGAACCATAGCCGTGACCATTGTCAGGGGAAGATACGTCATACGCTCGAAGAACATCGCGAGTTCCGGATGGTCGTCAAGCTGTTTCTTTATCATGTTCGTGAATTCCGCAGAACCGGGAACGAACATCGGTAACGTATAACGACGGATTTTCTTTGCGCCCTTAATGGGACCGTTGTGGTCGTAATTGTCGCCGTAATCGTATTCCAGAATACCGACTCTGCTCATGTCGTCAAGCAACTTTTGAAGTTTTTCTTTCCCGAGTTCGGGATTCTTTGCAAGAAGGTCTTCAAACGTGTAGTGATGACGCACTTTCATTTTCAGCGCGACGTCCGCCATTTCGTCGGTAACCACGCATGCAAGTCCCCAGTATTCGGGATCGTTTACCGTGACGCCCAGAATCTTATGGTCGACGCAGTCGGTGATCTTTCTTGCGAGTTTGAGAATTTTTTCACGCGGATTGGGATCGCCCATAAACTCCGGTGTGTAAGCTTTACTCATCTCTGCCATTGCTGTTTTCTCCTTTGAAAATTTGTTTTATAAATTTCGTTTCGAGCGCGTCATTTCGTCGCCTTCCTTGCACATACGATAAATACTGCGCGGTGGGGCTTCAAAATTTTCGCGTCGTTAAAACCTTTTTTGTAAAATTCGGGTGTTTTTGATACGTCCTCTTTTGCAAGAATTATCGGATTTTCCGTCCGAAATTGCCGCATTTTTAATATATCTTTAATATATTTTCTCTTACACTATGAATAATAATACGGAAATTCGGGAATGTAAAGTATTTGCACGATTTTTTATGATTGTAAAGATTTGGTAGAAAACCGAAAAATCCTATCACCCGCGCTTTTTTCAACTCATTTGTTCCTTTTCTTCAACAAAAAAACCGCCCGCGTCCGGACGGTTTTGTTTAATGATTTGTTTCGTCATTTACGCCGCTTCCCGTTCAATCGGGTTTTCGGTTTTCGGAGCGTCCTTGAACCTCCCCGAAATAAGCCCCGCGGCTATGGTAAACGCCACAAACATTACAAGCGCGGCAATCAGTCCGCCGCCGACGGACATGCTGAAATACATTATCTCTGCCGTTTGCATGGTCGCATTTACAACACATATCGTAACTATGGTCAACGCCAGCGCGATTATTACGAGTATGCCGACGGCAGCCTGCAACGCCTTTGACGCCGCTTTGTATTTTTCGGTGTCGCTAAGATACGCGCACACCCATGCTCCGGAAAGTAAAATCACGATATAGCAAGCATAGTATCCGAACGCAAGCGCCGCCGTCGCGTCGGGTTGCGCCTGTGCAAGTAATCCCGACGCAATGTTATCGGCAGAGTATGCGCGCGCCCAGCTGTATCGAACCGACCTTAATAACTGCGACGGCCTATCCATATTCAAAAGTTCAATAAACTCATCGTTGTTTTTTTTGATTTTCGCCGCATAATAATCAAATTCGTCATAGGAAGTTTTCCCCGCAAAAAACTCTTTCCGTATCTCCTTTTCGCCTTTACTCAAAACGCTTGATAACGTGAAATCATTATAAAAATCGGTTGTGAACATTTCGCTTTGAGTGTTGGACGTTTTTGCAATAAGCGTGCTTTTTGCGCTCGGCGCGAACGTGCAAGCGCATACGATAAGAATGAGCACGACGGGCAAAAACTTAATCGCTTGTTTTTTCACGGAATAACCGCTTTTTGTTTTCTTTAACGCGTCTGCAACGAGAATCGCAACAGTCGACATTACCGAAAAGAGCATTGTAACGATTAACACTCCCGAAGCCGCTACTTCACCGTATATTACGTCCAGATTCACACCGTTTGCGTTTTTATTGAACACTCCGCTTATGAACGACAGTGCCAGCGCGAAAAACAAAAACATCGGCAACGCATAAACGAATTTCCATATGTCTTTTCCTCTTCCCGTAAGCGTAAAAACAAAATAAATAATCGCGCAAATCAGCATCGAAGACGCAAACAAAATATACAACAAACTTGTCAACCCGAAAACAATTGCGTTGTCGCTTTCGACAGAACCGCTTTGTTCATCGAAAGACAATCCGTATGCTTGCAAAGCAATCGCCGCTTTCCCTATAAACTTTGCGGTATCGTCGTCGATATTATATCTGCCGGTATTTTCGTTATAACAACCGGAAAGTTTTCTTTCAAATTCATCGGAAACCTCATAAATCTTGTCTTTGAGTTTTTCGATTTTCACGTCGTCCTTGCCCTGCTTGTAATGACGGGCTGTTGCATTCATAAGCGTAATGCCGTCAACTGTTGACAAGTAATCGGTTTTTGCCTGTCCGCTTGCAGTTGACGTGTTGATGTATATTTTGAATTTCGCCGTCGGGCCAAAAGCAAGACCGAACATTATTATGCAAAAAACAAGGATTATCGCACTTTTTGCAATGCTTAAAGCCTTGTTTTTGTCGAAACCGCCGCGTTTGTTTTGGTGCTTGCTACTTGGCAAATCGCCGCTCGTTTCCGTTTTTTCGGCTGTCGAAGCGACGGGTTGAGTTGCAATGTTTTCTGCCTGGACAGGTGTACAAACGACTTCTTCGTTTTCATTTTCAGGCGTCACATAACTTTCCGTCTGAACACTTTGAACAGGTGCTTCGCTTTCGATTTTTGCGCCGCAAACGCCGCAATAAACCGCGCCGTCCAGCAAAGCGGCTCCGCATTTTTTGCATATGTTTTTGGTTTGATCCGCGCCGCAAAACGGGCAAAAAATAAATTCCGCAGGAATCTCTTTCCCGCACTTCATACAAACTTTCGTGCTTTCCATATTTCCCCCCTAAATTATCTTCTAACAATAATTATATTGTCGTACGCTTACATTGTCAATGTTTTTGTTTCTTTGTCCAAAACCTCGTATTCCCTACTTTTGTCGTAAACCGCGAAAAAGGCAGACGAAAATCGCCTGCCTTGTTTTTCGAGATATTTTGACTTTGCGGTTACTTCTTTTTAAGAACGTCGTCGAAGAGTTTCAGGTTGTCGAAAGACGGTTTGTACTTGCCTTCTTCGATGCCGCGGATTATTTCGACCGCCCTGTCGTTGACGGGAGTCGCAACGCCGACCTTTCTTCCGTACTCGCTCACGACGCCGTTGATTGCCTCGACCTCGCAAGGCTTGCCCTTTTCGATATCCTGCAACATACTTGCGCGGATAAGACGGTGTTTTTTGATTGCGACGGGAATTATCGCAAACGAGATTTTTTGTTTGATCGGGTTGTTGTAATCCAGAAGTTTTACGACGTCTTTGCCCTGAATCGGCTCAATATGAATGCCGCCCGCGCGGGTTGAGTCGATGATTTCTTTTATGATGCGTTGCGCGCAAAGTCTGCTTTTTTTGTTGTCCGCGACCTCGCCGAAATTGCAGCCGAGCACCGCCGACATTCCGCTGAATGCGGAGTTTACGAGAAGTTTTGACCACCTTACCCCTATGAAATTGTCTTCAACCTCAACCTTGCCCATAATGGACAGTATGCGGACGATTTCCTTGAAATGCTTGTCTTCCTGCGCTTTTTTATTGAGTGCGCCGAGCGCGAAAACCAAAGCGTCGGGTTCCGACGTGAGTTCGCTGACGCCGGGAGCGGTCATTTGCGCGCCCCAGCCGATTGCACAACCGTACGTCCTGTCTTCGCCAATTATTTCGGACACGCTGTGTTCCGGAAGACCGTTTTGCATCGTGCAGATTACGCCGTCGTCCGCCAAAAAGTTTGTGAGCATTTTCACGACTTCTTTGTTGTTGAGCTGCTTTGTCATAAGGAAAATAATGTCGTATTTTTCCTTCATTTCTTCGGGCAGCATCGCGTTGACTTTCACGTTGAAATTCGCTGTCCCCGTGATTGTCGCGCCGTTCTCTTTCAACGCGGCGACGTGCGCTTTGTTCCTGTTGACAAGGTCGATTTCCTCGCCGCTTTTTGCGACGTATGCGCCAAGTACCGTTCCGAGCGAACCCGCTCCGTAAATGCAAACTTTCATATTAACTCCTTAAAATTTTCAATCAAAGATATTTTACCACGAAAAATCCTTATTTACAACGGTTGAAAATAATTTATTCATTTTTCGCGGCATTTTCACGGCAGCGGTCTTTCAAAAGTTTCGGCGAAATCTCGTTGACAACCGCCGTTTACTTCTATATAATGCAATCAAATGAATAATCTCGCCGCCGGGTGAGCGCGTCAAATTGCATCGTTAGGCCTTTGAAGATGCAACCTGGCGCTTTTTTATTTGTGGAGAAAAAATGAAAAACCAGACCTTGAAAGATTTTTTTAAATACGTGTCGGCAAACGTGATAGCCATGATCGGGCTGTCCTGCTATATTCTGGCGGACACGTTTTTCATTTCTTTGAGTCTCGGGAAGACCGGGCTTGCCTCGTTGAATCTGGCAATGCCCTCGTTCAGTATCGTTTTTTCAATCGGTCTTATGTTCGGCATCGGCGGAAGCACGAAATTCGCCATATACAAAGGCGCGGGGGACGTCAAAAGCGCAAACAGAGTGTTCACTCACACCGTTTTTGTCGTCGCGTGTTTTGCGGTCGTATTCGTGCTTCTCGGCGCGTTTTTAAGCGGTCCCGTGGCGTCGTTTCTCGGCGCGGACGGCAAAACGTTTGAGGGGAGCAAGACCTACGTGCAGATTATACTTTGCTTTGCGCCATTTTTTATGTTCAACAACGTTCTGCAAAACTTCATCCGCAACGACGGCGCGCCCAGACTTGCGATGACCGCGTCGCTTCTCGGCAACCTTTTCAACATCGTTTTCGACTACGTTTTTATTTTCCCGTGCAAACTCGGCATGCTCGGCGCCGCCCTTGCGACAGGCATTTCGCCCGTAATCAGCATGCTTATTCTGATGATTTTCTTCTTCCGAAAGAAAAACACGTTCCGTCTTGAAAAGACGAAACTATCTCTTCGCGTGTTTGGCGAGATAATCTCGCTGGGACTTGCGTCGTTTATTGCGGAGTTCGGCTTCGGACTCGTGATGATGCTCATCAATAAGTTGTTCAAGTCGCTTGGCGGGGATACGGCGGTTGCGGCGTTCGCCATCGTCGTCAACGTGTTTTACGTAATCAACGCGATTTTCAACGGGATTTCGTTGGGCACCCAGCCTATAATCAGTTTTTCATACGGGCAGCGCGATTTTACGAGAATACGACAGGTGCTGAAATACGCCCTGATTACAATCGGCGCGACCGCCGCCGTCCTGTACGTTATTCTGTTTTTCTCGGCGGACGGCATCGCGGCAATCTTCAACACGGAAAAAGCGGAAGACCTTCAAAAACTTGCCACGACCGGCATAAAACTGTATTTCATTTCTTCGCTGTTTTCGGGATTCAATCTATTGTTTTCGTCATACTTTTCGGCGTCCGACAAAGGCGTATTTTCGCAAATCATCACCCTTCTGCGCGGAGTCGTGCTGATTATTCCGCTTGCTTATCTTTTCGCACATCTTTGGAAAATCACGGGGCTTTGGCTCGCAACGCCCGCCGCCGAAATGCTGACGCTCGTTGCGGCGATTATCATATTCTTTGTCACACGCAAAAAACGCGCCGACGCGGAAATCCCCGCCCCCGTTTCGGAACAGGAATAATCCGCCGTACGCGTTCCCCTTTTTCTGATTTTATCTTTTCTTTCCTTTTGTTTTCTGTTTTTTGACGGTAACGACAAGTATTATCGTCGCGATAACAATCAACCCGATGCCCGTGGACAATATTATGATGATTTTGGTCACCTTTCCAAGCGGCGGCTTGTACCTTTCGGGATTTTCCGACGCGCAAAGGAAAAGCGTGAGATCGCCGTCGGGCAGTTTTTCAAAACGCGCCTCGTAAACCCCGCCGTTCTTCGTAAAATCGACGGTCTCACCCGTTATGTTAACCGAGCCGTCCGGATTTGTCACGCTCTTTCGCGTTTCGCCCCTTAATAAGTACATGTCCGTATATATCCGTATCGTAAGGTTGTTGAAGTCCGCCCAACCCGCCGCGGGACTTAAAAGATAAGTGTACGAATACACCGGCGGCACGTAATTGCGGTTTGCCGACGGATAAAGCGGCGCGGATACAGTGTTGACAAGCGTTTCTTCCGGCGCGAACGTAAGAGTGTAATCGTACCAGCGGAACAGGAGAGTGCTTAACGAAAATTCCCACACTTGAAACACCGTCGACGTTCTGCTTTTAATCATCGCAATCGTTGCGTTGTACCAGTCAACGTCGCTGACGTCGCTTCCTGCCGGTCTGAATTTCAGTGCGTAATCTTTGAAATTATACTCGACTTTCTTTCCCTTAACGACGCTTCCCCCGACGCTTTTCCACTTATCGTCAAAGAAGCTGAATTTGCTTTCGATATCCGCAACGTCGTTTCCGACAAACGTCAGCGTCAGCTGCCCGTTTTTAAGTCCGTCCTGCCTTGCGACAAGTTCGGTATTGTCCCCGTTTTTTTCGTATTTGAAATAATTATCCGTCACGATGTATTTAAGGTTTTTCACGTTGTCCGAAAACTTGACGTACGTCGGTAATTTTCCGTTTGCACCTTTAACGTCCAAAACGTATTCGTAAACCATCAAATCGGTGGAAAGAGTATCGTCGGCGATAAAGTCGTCCGAAAAGTATCGAAGGTCCTCTTCAAGGTCGAATTTTGCAAAGAGATCCGCTTTATAAGTGTGACGGATTGTTTTGTCCGCGTCTTTTCCGTTGGTTTTTACCTTAAAGTATTCCTTGTCCGCCTCGGTCTGCGATTCGTCATACGGAACGAATCCGAAAGGAAACAGGCATCTTGTTTCGACAGTCAGATTTGTCGGATTGCGGAAAGTGTATTCGGCTGTAACTATGCCCCGTCTGACGTATTCCTGCACGGGGATAAATCGGTCGGCGGAATAAATATGAAAAGTCAGATCTTCCTTGTCAACGACTATCGGGCTGTTTTCGGTCTTGACGATAACCCCGCTTGAATCGTAACCTTTCGTTTCTCTCGGCGCAGAATTCGCTTTCGAGACGGCGGACGGCGAAAACACGACCGACGAAAACAACGTCAACGCCATGGTAAGAAGAAGAATTATCGTCTTTTTCTTGTTTTTCATTTTTTTGTCCTATTTTATTTCGGAAAACAATTCTTTTCCGACTCCGCATACGGGACAGACGAAATCGTCGGGCAAGTCTTCGAACTCGACAAGCGGAATCCCGTTTTCTTTGCAACTTTCTTCGTCGTATACCCAACCGCATACTTCGCAAATGTACTTTTTCATTTTCTTTCTCCTTTCGGTTTATTTGTATTTGATTTATTTCATAAGTTCAAACGCCGACGCGTCGTGCTTGCATATCGGACAAATGAAGTCGGGCGGCAGTTCTTCGCCCTCGAAAACGTAGCCGCACACTTTGCAAACGTATGATTTTGTCTTTGTCGCGACGGGCTTCGGCTTCACGTTTTTCTGATATTCCGTATAAGTCAGCGTGTCGAGATCGGAAAACACCGCCGCTTCTTCGACGGAACAAACGAACATGTCGTGCGTACCGAGGTCGATTATCTGCTCCGCCGCAAGAGATATGAACGCGTTGCAAAACTCCGGCATTACGACAAGCCCGTTTTCGCTCCTTTCTAATGTTTCTCCGAAAAACTTATCGACGGTTCTGCCGCTTTGGAAACCGAATCTTTTGAAAACGTCAAAGGTAGCGTCGACCGACAGGCAGTTGACGTTCATTTTCAGCGTTTCCAGAATCGTCCCGCACGAGTAATTCTGTTTGTTTACGCAAACGGCGACTCTCAACGGATTGCTTGTGACCTGCATTACGCTGTTTACGATGCAGCCGTTGTCTTTTCTTCCGTCGTTGGTGGTCAGAACGTACAGTCCGTAGCCGATTCTGAACAATGCGGAAAGGTTAATTTTTTCTTTTTCGTCCGTCATATTTATTCTCCTTTGTTTAATTCTCGTTGTTTGTTCGCACCGTATGCAACCGCCGCCGCGCCGCACAGGGACGCATAGTATCCAAGCCCAGAATATTCGATTTTGACGGTTTTATCAATCGGAAGAAACAGTTTATCGTTGATTTCTGCGATAAGATCGTCTTTGAACAGGTCAAGGCTTTGGGATACTCCGCCGCCAAGATAACAAACGTTCACGTCAAGAAGAGTTGCGGCTTGTGCTATGACCGCGCCCAGTGCTTTTGCCGCGCGCCTGTATGCCGCAACTGCGATTTCATCGCCCTCGATTGCAAGCGCGCCAATCTCTTTCGCCGTCCTGTCCTGCCCCGTTTTTTCCTTGTAATAAGCGGAAACCGCCCGTCCCGACGCCACCGATTCCAGACAGCCTTTCTTCCCGCAGGTACAAGCCTTTCCGTCTTCTTCGACTCTGATATGCCCGAATTCGCCGGCGCAAAAGTTCGCCCCGACGTAAAGGCTTCCGTTCAGATACAGCGCGCCGCCCACTCCGTTGCTGACGGTAATCCACATAAAATCGTCGACGTCCGCCGCCTTTCCGAAAACTTTCTCGGCAACGGCGCAAGCGTTCGCGTCGTTTTCGGCATACACCGGGATCCCAAGAATTTGTTTAAGGTCTTCCGCCGCGTGCCAATCCCTTATTCCCAAAAAAGGCGCGAGCGGACATACACCCGTATCGCCGTTCACCGGCCCCGGCAACGAAACGCCGCATATTTCGGGCTTGTATTTTTCCATATACGGCGCAGCCATTCGTTTTACGTCCGCATACAGCGTTTCAAGCGAATAAGCCGACGAATATTCTTTGCGATCGTATTCGACGACAATGCCCGTTTCGTCAACGACGCCCACCAGAACTTTTGATCCTCCGATGTCGATTGCAAGACACTTTTCCATTTTTCTTCTCCTTTCAGATTCCTGTCAAAAGATAATCCGTACTTGCTTTTCAAGGACTTTTTCGGTTTTCTAAAACAAAAAAGCGCAAGGAAATAAAATTTATTCCGATTGCGCTTTGATAATTCTTCTCATAGGCTGTTACCTCCGTTGCGGGGTTAAAACTTCCGATTAAAAACTATTGTCGTTTGCTCCTTCCTGTTTTAGGTATGAATATTTTATCACAAAATTACGTTTTTGTCAAAACGATAATTTTATCCACAACTTGTCCAAAGGCATATCACCGCGAAAGCAAGGCGGTTATATTTGCTATGCAGTTTATTTTGCTTTGCAAGTTATATTTTGACTTCGTCAAAGTTATATTTCGGCTTGCAGCCGAAGTTAAGGTAAATCCGCAACGTGCCAGAGGCATACATCGCGCCGAAGGTGCAACGCTTTTGCCGACAGGCAAAAACATCGCATCATCGCTTTTATAAGGCGTCCCTTCCGGGAGATTCTCACGTCGCTTCGCTCCTCAGAATGACAGCAGGTGTTTCGTTTGTCGCGATGTCCGTAAGGCGTTGTCTTCGCATCTTAAACCTTCTCTCGGTTCTTTTTGCCGTTTACGTTTCCGAGCGTTATTTCGACAACCGCCCCGTTTTCGTTGTGCACACGGATTTCCCCGCCGTGCATTTTGATTATTTCCTTTGTGAGAGCAAGCCCTATGCCGGTATTTCCCTTTTTGCCCGTGTAAAACCTTTCAAAAACGTGCGGAAGATCGTCCTTGTCAATGCCGTCGCCGTCGTCGGAAATCGCGATTATCGTTTTATCGTTTTCGTTTTTGCAAGCGACGGTCACCGACGTTTTGCAGTATTTGAACGCGTTGGATATGAGATTTGAAACGGCTTTTCGTATTTGCTTCTCGTCACACAAAACCACCGCCTCGCAGGAAAGTTCGGTTTTAAGCGTCTTATGACTGTTTTCAAAGACGGGCGCAAACGAATTTGCGACGCTTTTTATTATTTCGGTTACGTCGGTTTCCAGAAACTCCGGCTTTGCCTGTGCGGAGTCGATTTTCGACAACGCCAGCAGTTCTTCGATAAGCTCCGTCATTCTGTCGCTTTCTTCCATAATAACGCCGGCGGATTCTTTTACCGGGAGAACTCCCGTCTGTATTCCTTCCGCATAGCCCTGAATCGCCATGAGCGGCGTTTTCAGTTCGTGCGAGGCGTTCTGGAAAAACGATTGCCTTATCTCCTGCGCCGATTCGATTGTCTTGCCGAGTTTTAAGCCGATGGCGCATATCGCCGCGCCCACGATTATCACCGCGACGCAAAACAACAGGTTGAGCCAGCGGACGTAATTCAATATTGATTTTATATCGACGTACAAAACGTACTCGTATTTATCCGTTAAGTCGGCGTCGGACGAATAAACCGCCAGAACAACGTCGCGGTTTTTATCTTTCATTCTGTAAACCTCGCCGCGAACGGGCTTTTTATCGCCACAAAACGCCAGCACTGCTTTTTCCGTTTCGGTGAGATACACAAGGTCTTCGTTCGCCCCGCCGATTTCCAGATACGAAACGCCGGAACTCAGAAAATTCATGCCCGCCTTTTCGTCGTCGTGATTTTCGCCGATTTCTTGTTCAATCGCCTTTTTCGCCTGATTTTCCAGGCTTTTCGGGGCAACGACGTTTACGACGACAAGCAAAGTGCAAAGGATAAGCGCGACCGAACATAAGCACGTCAGCAGTATTTTCAGTTTGATTTTTGTCATTCGTCTTTCACCGCCGCGCTTAGTTTGTATCCGTATCCCCACACGGTTTCTATGGTTACGACGCTTTTTGCCGCGGACAATTTTTTTCTTATCCGCCTTACCGTTTCGTCAATGGCGCGCGTTTCGGTGTCTTCGTCAAACCCCCAGATTTTGTCCAGCATACTATCGCGGGAATGGGTTTTCTGCGGTTCTTCCATCATAAACGCCAGCAAACTCATTTCGGTTTTTGTCAACGGAACGACGGTTTTATCGGCAAAAACAGAATGTTCATCTTCCGAATACGTCAAATCAGCATGTTTCAAAACCTTGCCTTTCGACTTTTTGTCGCCGCTCATTTCAGCCCTTCTCAAAAGGGCTTTCACCCGCATTAAAAGCACGGTCGGGCGGAACGGCTTGGTAAGGTAATCGTCGCTGCCGAGCGTTATCCCGTTGACGTAGTCAAGCTCGCCGTCTTTGGCGGTAAGAAGGATTATCGGTACGTCCGAATACTTCCTTAATTCTTTCACGCACTCGATTCCGTCGCGCCCGGGCATCATAATGTCAAGAATGACAAGGTCGGCAGGCTCCCTTTCAAACGCGGCAAGAAGAAGATCGCCCGTGTCGAACGCGCTCACTTCGTACCCGTCGCTTTGAAGGAAGTTTTTCAATAGTTCCCTTATGTTTTTTTCGTCGTCGGCAACGTAAATACTGTACGCCATATTCCCTCTCGCGCGCAATCGGCGTCGCTATGCGCGGCGCCTTTTGCAAGATGTGTTTTGGTGGGTTTTATTTTTTATTTTCCGCAGTTTTCAGCGAAACAATTTTCATCGCATTCGATAAAAAGCACATCGTACTCGCCGCATCCGTTTCCGGAAAAGCCGCAGGAGCCGTCCTTGCAATCGTTGTACAGAACGTCCTCGTCTTTATCATACAGTTCATTGTAAAGCTTGTCAAGTTTCGCGTCGAGCGCGTCAAGCGCGTCAACGTTTTTCAAAAGCGCGGTCTTTTCGTCGTCGGTGAGAGTTTTCAATTCTTTGATGAACGCCCTTTCGTCAAAATTTTCGGGAATTTCGTCAAGTTTTTGGAACTCTGCAAAGTACTTTTCCCAAAGCGCGGCATTTTCGTCAAACGATTTCTGATATTCCGCCTCCAAACTTTCGATTTGTGAAATCGTCCGTTCTATTTCGGCGGTGTTCTTTTCGTTCCCCGTTGAGGCTTTCGTGACCTTATATTTCGGCAAAAGCACTGCCGTAAGCGTGATTGCCACGGCGGCGATCGCAACGACGGCGGAAAGTAAAGTTATCTTTTTTGCTTTCATTGTTTTTTCGGTTTTCATTGGCATATGCTCCTTTTTGATTATTTGCAAGCCTGTCGCTTACAATTTAATCATATCTTATCCCGAAAGCATAAATCCCCGAAAACCTGCGGCTCTTTTGCAACAATATTGCAACATTTTCCGTCGCACGGCGCATATAAAACGCGCCGCACTCCGAAAAACGTTATATAAGGATATAGGAAAAGAATGGTATAAAAAAGAATTGTTTTTACTTGGTTTCGCCGCCTTATGCCGCAGCGGTTATTTCGAAAGCGAACATTGCTTCGCCGGCATTGTAGTTCATGCACTCGGCAACCATGACTTTGACTTTGTATTTGCCGACCTCACTGGGGGCAACCGCCGTCCAGGCTTCTTCGCCGGCTTTCTGGAACATGAACGTTACTTCGCCCATTCCCATCACGTTGAACTTATCTTTGGTGATTTCAACGGCGTTTCCGTCATGAGTCTTGCCCAGCATTGCGCCGTCTTTCAAGGTAATCATGTTGTCGCCTTTTTTGATTTCGAAATCGAATTCGGCAACGCCTGCCTGATACATATCGGTTTCGGCAACCATGACTTTCACTTTGTACATGCCGACCGCCATGGGGGCAACCGCCGTCCATTCGCTTTCGCCTGCCTTATACATGAAAGTGACCGCACCGTTGCCCATGAATTTGAATTGTTCTTTCGTGAACGTCACGGCTTTTCCGTCGTACTTCTTGCCAAGCATAACGCCTTCTTTCAAAGTTACGGGGTTGGCTTGAAGAGCGGCGATCTCTTCTGTATGTTTCTTTTTGCAGACGGTGCAGTAACGGGTTCTCGCGCCCTTTTCGGTTGCGGTGGGTTTTTTCGTTACTTCCCATTTGCCATAGGTATGTTTCGCCTTATCTTTCACTTCCTTGCAGTCCTTATCGGTGCAAGCGTGCCAGTGATACTCGTTGTCGTAGGTATAGGTTTTTGAGAAGTTGTGTTTCTTCCCGCATGCCGCAAAAACCGCCATACATATCGCAAGTACGGAAACCAGCGAAATCGTCATAATAAATGTTTTTTTCATTTTGTTACTCCTTTTGTTTTATTATTTAAACGCCGCACGGCGATTAAATCCGTTTTTGTGCTTTCCGACCGCACACGATAATTTTATCAGATAATAAAACCGACTTCCCCGAACGATTGCGTCAGAATTGTCACAAATTTGCAACAAACGGATTTCTGCCCGAAAATTCTTCGGGCGAACGGCAACGTATTTGGCAATGAAAAAACGGAGATTCGTTTTTACAAATCTCCGTTTTCGTTGCTTTTTACGCCGTCGGTTTATCTTAACGCTTTATCTTCCTTATGAATGATTCCGCCGTTCGTCGCGTCGATGCGGTAAGTCCACTGCGTTTGTCCGTCGTTGAACACGAGATAGAAATACGGAGTTTTGATGCCGCCGTCAACCAGCTCTTCCACGGTGAAAACGACCTTTGCGTTTTCTTCGATCGCGGCGTCCTGCAAAGCGGTTTCCTTTGCCCTTTCGATATTGATATATCTGCGGTTGTAAATCACTTCGCCGGTCTTTGCGTCGATTTTATAACTGAACTGGTACTTTTCGATGTAAAATTCCAGAACCCAGCACGGACGTCCCATATTTCTGCTCAACACTTCTGTGGTAAACACGACTTCGACTCCTTTCGGAATTTCCGCGTCCGCCATCGCAATCTCTTTTGCCTTGTCCAAAGAAATCATAAGGGTTTCCGCATTGCTGTACATAATGCCGCCGTCCGTCGCGTCGATGCGGTAAGTCCACTGCGTTTTCCCGTCGTTGAACACGAACAGATAGTACGGGGTTTTAATGCCGCCGGCAACCAGTTCTTCCACGGTAAAGACAACCCTACTGCCGTCGGAAAGATCCGTATCTTGCAGCGCGATCGTTTTGGCTTTCTCAATGCTCACGTAACGGCTGCTGAATACGATTTCTCCCGTTTCGGCGTCGATGACGTAGGAGTATTGATAATTTTCGTTGTAAAACTCAATAATCCAGCACGGGCGTTCGGGAGATTTGTTCAGTTCTTCCTTTGTGAAAGTAACTTCGTTTTCGTCCGTGATGCCGGCGTCTTTCAACGCGATTTCTCTTGCATTCTGCAACGAGATGGGTAACGCGACTTCGCTCTTATCAAGCACGTGGCCCAAGGTTGCGTCGATACGATAAGTCCACTGCGTGTTTTTGTCGTTGAACACGAGGTAGAAATACGGAGTTTTAATGCCGCCGCCGACGTATTCTTCAACGGTGAACGTGAGCTTTGAAAATTCCTCAAAGACACTGGCGTCTTTCGCTGCGATTTCTTTTGCTTCCCTTATGTCGATATGGTATTCGAAAAAGAACACCTCGCCGGTTTTGGCGTCGATTTTGAAAAAGTATTGGAACTTTGTCGTATAAAATTCCAGCACCCAGCACGGACGTCCCGAATTTCTGCTCAATTCTTCCTTGGTGAACACGACTTTTTCTTCGGCGTTATCGGCAAGCCCCGCGAATTTCAGAGCGATGCTTCGCGCTTCTTCCAAAGATATGAACAATGCCACTTCGTTTTTGTCAAGAATGTCGCCGTTGATTGCGTTGATAAGGTATGTCCACTGCGTGTTTTTGTCGTTGAACACGATGCGATAATAAGGATATTTCGCGCCAATGTCGACAAGCCTTGCTTCGGTAAATTCCACTCTCGTTGTGCAGCCGGAGTCACTTAATGCGATCGCTTTGGCTTTTAAAATGCCGATATAGTCGGAAACGATAATTTTGGAGTCGATATCTTTCTGCAACCAGACAAGCTCGTCAAGGGGCAGATTTGCAAGTTCTTCTTCGGACATACTGCTGTTTTTCTTTGCGTCGGCGATAAGTTGGGCTTTGCCTTGCGATACGCCGTATTTTTTCGCAATGGCAGCCGTTTCGTCGTTGCTTGCAGCAGGTGCGAAAACCACCGTGTGGACGGACTTGGTTTTTTCAAGCGCACGCCGCACGTTCTCGGACACGGACTCTTTCAGTCTGGCGTTTTCGCTCAACTTTTTGTCGAATGAAATCAGCACGGTATCGTTGCTTTCCATAAATCCCGCCGCCTTGTATGCGGCAACGGTAAGAGCCACCGCGGTATCGAGACTTTGTCCTTTCAGCGCGACTTCCGCAAGCGCGCCTTCCGCGTCGTCGTTCAGGAAGCGAACTTCTTTTACTTTTCCGTTTCGGGTGATCGTGTATTCAACCCCCGGGTTGATTTCCATCGTTATCGTGCCCGCCGCCGTGTTTCCGACCGCAATCGGGGATATCACGCCGACCGCCAGCAATAACACAAGACACGCCGCCACTGCCACCGCCATACGACTGAACTTTACTCTTTTTTGTTTTGCCCTGACCTCGGGCTTTGCGTCCGCAATCATCTTATCGTCAATCTGACCGATTGCGTTCAATAATTTTTCCTTCTTCATAGGTAGATTTCCTCCTTTTCGAGATTTTTTTTGAGGTCGACGCGCATACGATGCAAAATGGCTTTGACCTTGCTTTCGCTCATATCGTGCATTTCGGCGATTTCGCGGACGGGATACATATACCAGTATCTTTGCACGAATAAGTTGCGTTTCGTTTTGTGCTGGGCGCGTAAAAAGTTGTTTATCACCTTAACGAGATGCGCTTCGTCCATCGCCGTCTCGACGCCGCTTATGTCGGGAATACAGTTTTCAAGCTCGGACAAAACGATTTCTACCTGTCCGTTCCCGCGCTTTGCGGCCGATTGCCGCTTATAGCGATTGATGGCGAGATTGCGGGTGATTTTTCCGAGAAACGCCGTCAGGTTGCCGGGCTTTTGCGGTGGGATACTGTTCCAGGCGCCAAGGTAAGTATCGTTGACGCATTCTTCCGCATCGAAATGATTGAAAAGAATGTTGTAAGCGATGGTATGACAGTATTTCCCGTACTTTTCCGCCGTGACGGATATCGCGCTCTCGTGCCGCTCCCAAAACAATTCGATAATTTTTTGGTCGTTCATTTTGTTTCTCCTTCGACGTCGAAAAACCGTTTGCGATTTTGTCGACGATCAAACGCTGCGTCTACCTATAAAGACAACAAAAAATCCGCGTCGTTGCGTGAAAGTTAAAAAATCTCAAAAACTTTTCACGCGGCGCGGATTATAAAGTGTATTAAATTTTTTTCTCTTTTAACTTTCCTTTTGTCTTTTTACGTTTCACTCCTGGCGTTATTATAATATAAAATACGAAAAATTAAAAGAGTTTTTATGACAGAATCGACACCGACAGCAGGCAGAAAATAATGAGCGACAGCGCGTCGACAATCGTAGTGATGAACGGCGAGGCAACGACCGCGGGATCGAGTTTCATCGTCTTTGCAAGGATCGGCAAACTTCCGCCGATAATTTTTGCGATGACGATTGTCGCAAACATCGACACCGCAACGATCGCGCTTCTTTGCAGAGTGTAGCCCGAATATCCGAACAGCAGATTGTCGATAAGTTGCAGTTTCGCAAAGCACGCCACGGCAAGACACAACCCGAGAACAAGCGATACCCTGAGTTCCTTCCACAAAACTTTCAGCGCGTCCCGAGTGCCGATTTCGTTCAGCGCAAGCGACCTGATTATGGTGACGGACGCCTGCGAGCCGGCGTTCCCGCCCGTGTCCATCAGCATAGGCACGCACGCCAGCAGCACCGTGCTTATGGCGTTGAGCCGCTCCTCGTACTTGTTGATAATAAGCCCTGTGAAAGTCGCGCTGATCATCAATACCATCAGCCACGGCAGGCGGTTTTTGCAAATCGAAAACACGCCTTTTTTGATGTACGGCTTGTCGGACGGGCGGATTGCGGCGATTTTGGACATATCCTCGGTGGTTTCGTCCTTCAAAACGTCGATTGCGTCGTCGATAGTAACGATGCCGACAAGTCGTTTTTCGTCGTCCACGACGGGGATTGTCAGAAGTTTGTATTCCGTCATCGTCCGCACGGTGTCTTCCCTGTCGTCGAGGGTGTGGGCGTAAATGACGTTGGTGTGCATAATGCTTCCGATGGTTGCGTTTTCGTCCGCGACAAGCAGTTCCTTCATCGTAACGACGCCAAAGAGCCGCCGCGATTCGTCGGTGATATACGCGGTGTAAATCGTTTCCTTGTCAAAGGCGGAAATCCTGATTTTGTTCAGCGCGTCCGCGCAGGTCGTATCGGACGAAAACGACACGAGTTCCACCGTCATGATACTTCCCGTGCTGGACGAGGGATATTTCAGAATTTCGTTGATGTTTTTCCTTGTTTCGGCATCGCTTTGCAAAAGAAGACGTCTGACGACCGACGCGGGCATTTCCTCGATAATATCCACCACGTCGTCGATGAAAAGGTCGTTGACGACCGATTGAATTTCCTTGTCCGACAACTTCTCGATAAGTTCCACCTGAACGTCCGCCGACAGCTCCACAAAAACGTCCGCGGCAAGGTCTTTCGGCAACAGCCTGTACATTATGACGGACTCTTCCGCGTCAAGCTCCTCAAATACCGCGGCAATGTCGACGCTGTTTTTTATGGCAAGGATTTCTTTCAGTTTTTTGAACTTTTTTTGCCCGATAAGCGTGCGGATAACGTCGTTGTCGGCAAGGCGGCCGGACGCACTCGCAGGCAACAGCGACACCATCCCCAAAAGAACGTCGTCGGGGATTACGTCAATGACTTTTTGCAACTTTTTACGCAAAAGCCCCTCGATGATGATTTGCTGTTTTGCGTTGTCGAATAACGGCAGATACGCGCCGAGATCGTACTCGTCCAGACGATTGCATACCTGCACAAGGTCGTCGTCCGAAAACGCCGCAAGCGTGGCGACTGCCTGCCCCACCACCATTTGGGACACGATGAATGCAACCTCCTCATAGCCGTGAGATTGCAGCAGATTATTCAGTTTTTTCATGACGAAATTAAGTTACAGATTAACCGGCAACTTGGAAAAAGAAATAAGAGACACAGGTCGCAATATTACTTCGTCCGCATATATCATTGCCATCTATGTTACTATCCACAACCCATACCTCCTTTTTTTGATGCCGACCATATATTTTATGAATGACGGAAACAAACGTTTCCCGTCGCAACCGTTTTCGATAATTTGACCTGAAAAACGTCGGTTTCGGTCGGTACTTCTCGACTGTACCATATATTTCAAAACCCGTCAACCAAAAAAAGGTACCTTCGGCGCGATGTTTTGCTTACGCAAAGCGATGTTTCTCGTTTCACGAGAAGATAAGGCGGTTATTCTTCAATCGGCGTGAAATCGAATTTAATCACGTCAAAAAGCCCGCGCGTCGTAATTTTCAGTTCGGGAATTACCGCAAGCGACATAAACGACAGGCACATGAACGGTTCGATTTCTTCCGGCACACCCGCGTCACGCGCTTTTTTTCGCAGGATTTCGGTTTTTTCAAAGACGTATTCCTGATCCTTGTCGCTCATAATCCCGCCGACGGGGAGTTCCAGCGTTTCTTCGATAACGCCGTTTCTTGAAAAGGTCATTCCGCCGCCCGCGCGAATAATTTCGTTGACGGCAGCCGCCATATCTTTGTCGTTGTCCCCGATTGCGATGATATTGTGGCTGTCGTGCGCGACCGACAATGCGACGGCGGCGTTTTTAAGACCGTATCCTTCCATAAGCCCCAGCCCGATTTTCCCCGTGTTTTTGTGTCTTTCGACAACGCAGATTTTGTTAAGTCCTTCGGTTTTGGCATATTCGCCGTTTCTGACGTTGACTTTTTTCGTTTTGTTGAAAGTAACGACGTTGTCGGGCATTAACCCGATGACTTTTACGTTGTCCGACTTTAATTTTATTTTCAGTTTGTCTTCGGAAATATAATCCGTATGCATCGTGTTTCTTACGGCGGCGTCGAAAACGCTTTCCGCGTCGAACAGGGCTTTCCCGTCTTTTGCGACAAGCACGCCGTTTTTGTAAACTTCTTTCGGTCTGAAATCGTACAGGTCGTCAAACACCACAAGGTCGGCGATTCTTCCCGGCGCGATTGCCCCGCGGTCGTCGGTTTTGTAACACTCGGCGGCGTTCAGCGTTGCGGCGGTCAGCACGTCAATCGGATTTTTCCCGGCTTTCACAAGCATTCTTACGTTGTTGTCAAGGTGTCCCCTTTCTTTCAGATCGCTCACCTGCTTATCGTCGGTGCAAAGCAACAGCCTGCGTTTCGTTTTGTCGGTGAACGCACCCGCCAGCGCGTTTATGTTGCGGGTTGAGGAGCCTTCTCTCATCTGAATGTAAAATCCGCGTTTGATTTTGTCCAGGACGTCCTTTTCGCAGACGTTTTCATGGTCGGTTTTTATCCCTTTGAGCGCGTATGCGTTGACATCGTCCTCGTTTGCGGTTACTAGATGCCCGTCGATTATTTTGCCTGTTTTCGCGCAGCATTTCAGTTTTCTCATCGCTTCTTCGTCGCCCGCGCGGACGGCAGGACTGTTCATAAATTCGCCAAGCCCGTATATGTCGGGGTTTTTTATGAATTTTTCCGTGTCGGACGCGTCAATCGTTGCGCCGTTGTCCTCAAAAGGCGTCGCAGGCACGCAACTCGGCAACATAAATCTTATGTCCATCGGGACGGTTTTCGCCTCTTTTATCATATATTCGACGCCCGCTATCCCCGAAACGTTGGCGATTTCGTGCGGATCGGCTATGCACGTCGTTACGCCGTAAGGCATCACCGCTTTTGCAAAGTTTGCGGGCGATAACATCGTGCTTTCAATGTGCAGGTGCGTGTCGATAAGCCCCGCGGAAACGTACGCGCCGTTAAGGTCGATTTCCTTCTTGCCGTCGTATCGCCCGACGCCCACGATTATTCCGTCCGAAACCGCTATGTCGCAATCTTCGATTTCGCCGATAAATACGTTCACGGCTTTGCAGTTTTTGAAAACCAGATCCGCTTTTTCTCTGTGCGTGCATTGTTCGATATGTTTATCCATTTTCCGCTTACCTGCCTTTTAGATTTTTTTATTTATATTTGTCTTGTTCGATTTTTTATATATGCTTGTCTTGTCGTTTTATATTCGTCGCGACGGCTTTCCGCCGAATACAAAAAAACGCAAAGGAACGTTTCGTTCACTTTGCGCTTCCGGTCGTATTGTTTTTCATTTTCATGGTCGGATACCTCCGTGCCTTTCTGATGTTGGAACCATTCTATCACAAATAATTTTTTTTATCAAGTCTTCTTGCGCCCTGTTGCGCCCCGTTTTTCGTCAAACGAAAACCGTTCATCTTTTTCTTTTCTTCGCTTGCGGGCAAATTAACTAGCCGAGGTTCACGCCGCAGGCGGCGCGATGCACCGCATCGTGCAAAATCCCTGTTTCGGTGCATAATAAAAACCCGACAAAATAAGTCGGGTTTTTATGGCGGAGAAACAGGGATTTGAACCCTGGCTACGCTTCTCACGTACTACTCCCTTAGCAGGGGAGCCCCTTCGGCCTCTTGGGTATTTCTCCTTAAACCGAAAACGCATCACAAAAGATGCTTAATTATAATAGCATACGAGTTTGCATTTGTCAAAAGCATTTCGCAAAAAAATGCTCAATATGTGATAAAGGTTGAAAAAAACAATTATATTTTATCAATCGAAAGCATTTTGAAAAGGTCGTCCTCGGTGACGGTAAGGACGTTTTTCCCGCGGCGGACTGCGGACTCAATCGCCCTTTCTTCTTCTTTTGATGGGTTGCCCGCAAATATATCGGCGCGGCCGACGTGCGATTCCATAACGCCGCCCCTGTCCCGGACTTTTTCGACGATAAGCAACATCTCGCGGAAGTGATTGTCAAAGTAATTTCTGGACACCGCGACGTGTTTTCCGAACAACGATTTTTCAACCGAAGAATCCGCGATAAAGTCTTCCAGAAAGTGTTTATATTTGTTGAAATTGCTGCCGCGCATTAAATTGCTTCCCGACGTACTGTTGCGGTTTATTGCACAAATAAGGCTTTCTGCGCGCGTTTTGTAAAGATAAACCGTGTTATACGCCTTATGAACGCCCATGCAGTTCGGATACTGCGCGATAAGTTTATTAAGCGACAGCCCCAGCTTTTCGCAAAAGTTTTTGGTGACGAGCATCGACACTTCGGCGTCGTCGTCGCTCTTATGCGGGACGTATTTGTTGACGTCGAGGTTCAGTTCTTCCACAAGTTTTTCGGTGCTGAACGGGTTTATGAGATTATTGTAATCCTTATGAATTGTCTGCACGTCCACGAAGTCGTAATCTATTGACGGCAGGTTGTAACGCTTGCAGGCGTTGTCCAGAAACACGGTGTCGTTTTTGTGCGAAAACCCGATGACGGTCTGATCCTTATATTCGATAAGCGATTTGATTTTTTCGTACAGCGCGGGGAAAGTCGGGCTTTTCAGAAAAACTTCTTTCGGGTACGCCATTTCGATGCCAGGGTAGGCTTCCCTGTTTTTCTTGCCCCAGGCGCCCGTATGGAAAATCGCCTCGGGGTTCATCAGAATATCGTCCTTTTCAAGCATGCGGAATTTTTCGTCGGTCAGAACGTAACCGAAACTGCACATACTTTTACCTTCGCTGCACTCTATGTCGAAAAACAAATATCTCATAACGGCGATTAGTATAACACATCTTTCGATACTTTGAAAGCAAGACCGTATATTTTTTGTAAATTTGCGGATACTTTTTTCGGAGGTATTTATGAAAAATCTGAAAAACAGCAAAACTTACGAAAATCTGGCGCGGGCGTTTGCCGGCGAATGTCAGGCTCACGTCAGATATATGTTCATCGAATACGGCGCGAGAAACGAAGGCTACGTCGCGTTGTCCGAAATCATCGACAAAGTGGTTTACGAAGAATTCAATCATGCACGCATGCTTTATTCATTCCTGCAAACCGCCGACGAAAACGCCATCAAAAACATCGATATTTCCGCGGGCTTCCCTTTCAAACAAAAATGGAATCTCCTCGATAACCTTGCTTTTGCCGCGGAAGACGAAAAAAACGAGGCGGAAAGAATCTATCCCGAATTTATGGAAACCGCGAAAAAGGAAGGATTCAAGGATATCGCGGGGCTTTTTGAAAACCTTATTCAGGTTGAAACCTGCCACGAAAAACTCTTTCTCGACCTGCACGAGCAGTTGAAAGATTCCGCCCTTTATAAACGCCCGAAAGCGGTAAAATGGAAATGCTCGGGCTGCGGCTATGAAACAACCGCCGAATCCGCCCCGAAAGAATGTCCGCTGTGCCACGCAAAGCAAGGCGCGTTCATGCTGAAATTAAACGACGGAAATTAAATCAATTTGATAGATTTCTTATCAGGAAAAATCAATTTTAATAATTGCGAAAAAAATTAGCACTCGCCTATTGACACTGCTAATCATCGGTTGTATAATGCAGGCGTAAAGAGGTGAACGATATGAAAAAATCAACTTCAATTTTATGGTTTTTAGCAAGTATTCTGATGATTGCCGCGGGTATCGTGTGCTTTGCGTTGCCTGTTGACACCACGCTTACGACGCTCGCATACGTAATCGGCGCGATCGTGCTCGTAATCGGCGTTGTGGAAATCGCAATGTTCTTCACGACGGTCGGGCTTTTCGGCGGCGGAGCGTTTCTTGCGGACGGCATAATCACGACGATTCTCGGCATAATCATGCTTTCAAACGAAAACGTCGTCGCAGGTTTCCTGCCCTTCCTTTTCGCAATGTGGTTTATTTACGAAGGCATTTCGGAATTGTCGATGGCGATTGCCGCGGGCAGACTTAAACTGCCGTACTGGTGGGTACTTCTGATAACTTCGATATTCGAGATTATTTTCGGTATGCTGGCGTTCTTCAATCCCGTCGGCGGCGCGATATATCTCACGGTACTTCTGGGCGTGTTCCTGCTTGTACACGGCATATCGATGCTGGGCGACTGGTGCGTCGCGTTCAGGGTCAAAAACTTTTTCAGAAAGTGGATGGGCGATATGAAAACAAACGCCGACGAAATCGACGGCTGACAACGAAATATCCATTCCGGGGACGGGTTTTTCCGTCCCTTTTCTTTTGCCGAAAACTTAATTTTTTCAAAAAAATTCGCGTCGGGCGGTTAATATCCTTGCTATTATTTTAAGATATGTATATAATACAAAAATCAAACGAGAGATAATAATATGAAAAGAACAGATTTAAGAAACGTTGCAATTATCGCCCACGTCGACCACGGCAAAACCACGCTGGTTGACGAAATGCTTAAACAAGGCGGCACCTTCCGCGAGAATCAGCAGGTTGAAGATCGCGTTATGGACAGCAACGCCCTTGAACGCGAACGCGGCATCACCATCCTTGCGAAAAACACCGCAATCCATTACAACGGCGTGAAAATCAACATCATCGACACCCCGGGACACGCGGACTTCGGCGGTGAGGTTGAACGCGTCCTGAAAATGGTCAGCGGCGTGCTTTTGCTTGTCGACGCCGTCGAAGGACCGATGCCCCAGACAAGATTCGTTTTGTCAAAGGCTTTATCGCTCGGGCTTAAAATAATCATCTGCATAAACAAAATCGACCGTCCCGACGCGCGTATTCACGAGGTCGTGGAAGAAGTTCTGGGACTCTTGATTGACCTTGACGCCACCGACGAACAGCTGGACAGCCCCATCGTCTATTGCAGCGGCAGAAAAGGCACAAGCACCCTTACCGAAGGCGCGGAAGGCGAAAACCTTATCCCGCTTTTTGAAACGATTCTGAGCCATATCCCCTGCCCCGAAGGCGACGACCAAAAACCCGCAAAACTGCTGATTTCCGCAATCGACTACAATAACTACGTCGGTCGTATCGGTATCGGCCGCGTCGAACAAGGCGTCATAAGGACAAACTCCGACGTCGTCGTCAGCGACTGGCACAACCGCATTCAACCTTATAAGAGCAAAATCGCCAACCTTTATCAGATCGAAGGCTTAAAGCGCGTTCCCTGCGAATCGGCTGCGGTCGGCGACATCGTATGCGTTTCGGGCATCGAAAACATCAACATCGGCAACACCGTGTCAAGCCCCGAAAACTCCGAACCTTGCGAGTTCGTCAAAATTACCGACCCCACCGTGCAAATGACTTTCTCCGTAAACGACAGTCCCTTTGCCGGCAAGGAAGGTAAATTCGTCACCAGCCAACGTCTGAGAGAAAGGCTTTATTCCGAACTTCTGAAAGACGTTTCCCTGCGCGTCGAAGACACCGACAGCACTGACAGCTTCAAAGTGTCCGGACGCGGCGAAATGCACCTTTCCATTCTTATCGAAACAATGCGCCGCGAAGGCTATGAGTTTGCGGTATCCACGCCCAAAGTCCTTTTCAAAAAGGAAGGCGACACCCTGCTTGAACCTATCGACAGGCTTGTCATCGACGTCCCCGGCGACTGCAACGGCTCGGTCATGGGCGCGGTCGGCGCACGTCGCGGCGATCTCGTACACATGCAGGCAATCGGCGACAGAATGCGCCTTGAATTCGATATTCCGTCGCGCGGACTTTTCGGCTTTAAGAGCGAACTTCTGACGCTTACCCGCGGCGAAGGCGTAATGAGCAGCATATTCCTTGAATATCAGCCGTATAAGGGTGATTTCCCCCGTCGTAAAACGGGAAGCCTTGTCGCTTTTGAAACGGGCGAGGCGGTTACTTACGGATTGTTCAACGCGCAGGAAAGGGGCATCCTTTTCGTCTCCGCAGGCGAACAAGTGTATGAAGGCGAGGTCATCGGCTATCCCCCGACGCTCGGCGATATTACCGTCAACGTCTGCAAGAAAAAACATCTGACGAACACCCGCGCGTCCGGCAGCGACGACGCGTTGCGCCTTATCCCCGTCAAAAAACTTTCCCTTGAAGAATGTCTTGAATTCATCGCCGACGATGAGTTGTTGGAAGTCACTCCCAAGAGTTTACGCATCAGAAAACGCATCTTAAACCACGAGTTGCGTATGAAAGCGCGTTTCGCAAACGCATAACAGGAAATGGTATATCTCTTTTTCGGAATCTGCATAATCGCGGCGACTTTCTGCCTCGGCTTCCGGTCGCTCAATAAAAACTTCTGGGGGCTTGTCGCAAAATATATCGCGTCGCTGTCCTTTCTGATAATCGGAATTACCGCATTCGCAAAAAACCCCGCCTGCAACATGAACTACTTCGTTCCGCTGTTTCTCGGGCTTATCTTGTGCCATGCCGGCGACGCTTTCCTTGGCGTTAAGGAACTTACTCCGACGTACAGAAAACGCCTTATCCCCATCGGTTTATTCGCGTTCCTTCTCGGCCACGTCGCCTTTTCAACGGCGTTCAACCTGACAAGCGGTTTTTATTTTGTGACGGCAATCGTCGCGGCGGTCGCGGCAATACTGACGTTTGGCGGCTCGTACGTCTTTAAGTTTGAAATCCCGCTGTGGATGCGCATACTTATCACCCTTTACTCCTTTACGGTAACGTTTACGGCGGTGTCCGCATGTTATCTGTACGCGGGGCAAAAGGGTAATACGGCGATTTTGCCGTACTGCTATATTATATAAT